>OJEH01000183.1_pt1 | contig 18285 bp, 14 predicted proteins | sample 1593001 | NCBI WGS metagenome assembly OJEH01 (sample SAMN05416886, study PRJEB24817) | seawater metagenome | isolation source: Sea water | place: Canada:Atlantic | collected 2013-11 | reverse complement strand
AAAATTTAAAGCCTCGCTAAGAAATTAGCGAGGCTTTTTTTATACACAATCTTCTTACTTTAATTCAATCTCTTTTGATGACATATAAAGCAAATTCTGATAATACTAGTTTCAGGTTTTTAAAACAGCTCTTGAAATAACCATTTTTTGAATCTCTGAAGTTCCTTCATAAATCTGTGTGATTTTGGCGTCTCTCATCAAGCGTTCCACATGATAGTCTTTTACAAAGCCATTACCGCCATGAATTTGAACTGCTTCCACGGTATGTTCCATGGCAATTTTTGAAGCAAATAGTTTGGCCATAGCACTTGATGTATCGTAAGCTATTCCTTGGTCTTTTTCCCAAGCTGCTTTCATTACCATATGTCTAGCGGCTTCAATATCGGTCGCCATATCAGCTAGTTTAAAAGCAATCGCTTGATGGTTACATATTTCTGTTCCAAAAGCCTTTCGTTGTTTAGAATAAGCCAATGCAAGTTCATAAGCTCCAGAAGCAATTCCTAATGCTTGTGCTGCGATGCCTATACGTCCACCAGAGAGGGTTTTCATAGCAAACTTAAATCCAAACCCATCTTCGCCAATTCGATTTTCTTTAGGCACTTTTACATCATTAAATTGCAATGTATGAGTATCGCTCCCTCGAATTCCCAGTTTATCTTCCTTTGGGCCAATCTCAAAACCATCCATGCCTTTTTCTAAAATAAAAGCATTTATTCCTTTAGATCCCTTTGAGCGATCGGTTTGTGCTATTACTATGTATACATCTGAGCGCCCCCCATTAGTAATCCAATTTTTAGTGCCGTTAACCAAATAATGATCTCCGTTATCTATCGCTGTTGTTTGTTGAGAAGTCGCATCACTTCCCGCTTCTGGTTCACTTAAACAAAAGGCTCCTACAGCTTCTCCTGATGCTAATTTTGGTAAGTACTTTAGTTTCTGTGCTTCTGAGCCGTAAGATTGTAGTCCATAACAAACAAGTGAATTGTTGACAGACACGATTACTGAAGCAGATGCATCTATTTTAGATAGTTCCTCCATAACTAAAACGTAAGATATCGTGTCCATGCCACTCCCACCATATTCGGGATTTACCATAATACCCATAAAGCCGAGTGCTCCCATTTTTTTCACTAAATTGTCAGGAAATTCTTGGAGTTCATCGCGTTTAATTACACCAGGTCTTAATTCGGTTTGTGCAAAATCACGTGCCGCATTGCGTACCATTAATTGTTCTTCAGATAAAGAGAAATTCATAATTTTTAATTTGTCTATCAAATATAGGTAAATTTACTATGCGTGCATAGTAAATGTTAAAAAATATACTATGACTACAATGCGAGTTAAAAATCAAACCGACTTTTATGTCATTGGAGTCATGTCAGGCACCTCACTTGATGGTATTGATTTGTGTTATGTGCGTTTTGAGTTTGGAGGTTCTTGGAGCTTTCAAATTATTGATAATCAAACTGTTGGTTATTCTAAGTATTGGCAAGAACGCTTACAGGCTTCAATGACATTAAGCCCTATAAAGCTAGCACAATTAAACTATGATTATACGCGGTTTTTATCTGAAGTAATTTCCACCTTTATAAAAAAAAACCCCAAAGCACCACTTGATGCGGTTTGCAGCCATGGACACACTGTCTTTCATCAGCCTAACCAAGGGAAAACGCTTCAAATAGGGAACCTTCCAGACATAGCTACTTATTTAAATCAAATTGTCGTTTGTGATTTTCGAACTCAAGATGTAAACTTTGGAGGCCAAGGGGCACCGTTAGTTCCAATAGGCGATGCGTTGCTGTTTTCCGAATATGATTATTGTATTAATCTAGGAGGCTTTGCTAATATATCTTTTGAACAAGGAAAAAAACGAATTGCTTTTGATATTTGTCCAATTAATATTGTTCTAAATCACTATGTAAAAAATCTGGGGTTACCATATGATTCTGAAGGCCAAATAGCTTCAAAGGGAGCTATTTGTTTTCTCTTACTTGACGACTTGAATGCTTTGGATTTTTATGCATCACCCCCACCTAAATCATTAGGTTTAGAGTGGGTAAAAGAGCATATATTTCCTTTAATTGACAGCTATGATCTTGAGGTTGATCAGATCTTGAGGACTGTAGTAGAACATTGTGCTTTTCAGATTACAAACCTTTTAAGAGCTAACAACTTGACAAATGGATTGTATACTGGAGGTGGGGTGTATAATAGCTTTCTGATACAGCGTATTTCAAGTCTTAGTTTACAGGATATAACTACCGCTGACCCTATAATTATAGAATTCAAAGAAGCCTTAATTTTTGGGTTCTTAGGGGTTCTTAGGTTAAAAGAATTACCGAACTGTCTCCATAGTGTAACAGGGGCTAGTCATGATCATAGTAGCGGATGGGTTTATTTACCTAAAATTAACATTAAATCTATATAATGATTATTTAGTTTTTTATATTTGTTACCTAGCCATAGTCAGTAAAGATTATGGTTTTAAAATATAAAATTTCAACAATGGAAGCAGTTATCATCATTGTATTTGTGTTAGGCTATTTAGCAATTACATTAGAGCATACTTTAAAAATCGACAAATTAATTCCAGCCCTTGTAATGATGGCTATTAGCTGGGCTTTAGTTTCGTTTGGGATCGACGATTTTCAAACCTGGTTTGATTCTAGTAAACATGCTCTTCTTGATAACTTTCAAGCATTTGATCACAGCGAAAAAATGCATATTTTAGAAGAATCTCTACTGCATCACTTAGGAAAGACCGCTGAAATTCTTGTGTTTTTATTGGGAGCGATGACCATAGTTGAAATCATTGCTTATTTCAATGGTTTTTCTACTATTAAAAACTTTATTAAAACGAAAAAGAAAACTAAGCTACTATGGATTTTCGCCATCTTAGCATTTGTTTTATCAGCCATTATAGACAACCTTACTGCTACGATTGTTTTAATATCATTATTGCAAAAAATAATTAACGACCGTAAAATGCGTTTATGGTTTGCAGGACTTATTGTGATAGCTGCTAACGCAGGAGGTGCGTTCTCTCCAATTGGAGATGTAACGACAACGATGTTATGGATAGCTAACAAAGTAAGTACCGGACATTTATTTGGGTATTTATTGATCCCCTCTATAGTGTGTATGGTTGTACCTACAGTTGTAGCATCATTTCTTCCTGCATTTAAAGGATCTCTTGAAATTGACACAACACAATCTAAGCCGGCTGGACGTTTTAGTGGAACTATGCTTTACTTGGGTTTAGCGGCTATTATTTTTGTCCCGATATTTAAAGTCGTAACGCACCTTCCACCATATGTAGGTATGATGCTTTCATTGGGTGTTGTAGCGGTATTTGCAGAAATTTTTAGTTCCTCAAAATTTAGCATAAAAGAATTAGACAAAGATAACCATGAAGGCCCTGTACATCACAGCCCTGTACATCACTCTTTATCAAAAATTGAATTACCAAGTATCTTATTTTTCTTAGGAATTTTAATGGCAGTAGCCGCCCTAGAATCCTTAGGGGTTTTGTTTGGCTTTGCTGACTGGCTTAAAGTCGCTACCCCTGCTTTAGGGACAGAGTTGCCGGGCGCTGAAGTGTCAGATCTAGTCGTTCTTTTATTAGGAGTTGGTTCGGCAGTTATTGATAACGTACCATTAGTAGCCGCTTCCCTTGGAATGTTTTCTCAGCCTATGGATCACGAATTATGGCATTTTATTGCATATGCAGCTGGTACCGGCGGAAGTATGCTTATTATTGGGTCTGCAGCTGGAGTTGTTGCTATGGGAATGGAAAAAATTAACTTTTTCTGGTATTTAAAAAAGATATCCTGGTTGGCCTTAATTGGATTTTTAGCAGGAGCGGTCACTTTTTTCTTTACAAGAACCCTGTTCTAAAGATAATTTTTATTAATTTTTAACGTTTTTCTGTTAAACTACTTATTTAAACATATATGATTCAAGATGAAATTGCATTGTCTTTAGAGACCGAATCAATCGAAAAAACACTATCGATTATTGAGCTCATTAAAAGTGGAGGTCTAGCAGGTCAACTCATAATAGCACTGTTAACGGTACTACTTGTGGTGGCTTTGTATATTTATTTTGAACGCCTGTTCACAATTAAAGCGGCATCCAAGGTAGATCCGAATTTCATGAATCAAATAAAAGACCATGTAGTAAATGGTAAAATAGAAGCTGCAAAAGCACTTTGTACAAATGTTAACTCTCCAGTTTCTAGGTTAATTCACAAAGGGATTTCGCGAATTGGACGCCCACTAGCTGATATTAATTCAGCTATTGAAAATGCTGGGAAACTAGAGGTTTACACCCTAGAAAAAAATGTCAGTGTACTAGCTACTATATCAGGTGCAGCTCCTATGATTGGGTTTTTAGGTACTGTTATAGGAATGATCTTATCCATTTTTGAAATTGCTAATTCTGGTGGTCAAATAGATATTAAATTATTAGCTGATGGGCTGTACACAGCTATGACCACAACTGTAGCTGGTTTAGTTGTTGGGATCATAGCATATATTTCTTATAATCATATCGTAGGACGAACTAATAAGGTCGTATATCAAATGGAAGCCAATTCTGTAGAGTTCTTAGATTTACTCAACGAACCAATTTAATATGAATCTTAGAGGTCGAAATAAAATCACTCCAGAATTTAATATGTCGTCAATGACGGATATTGTATTTCTATTATTGATTTTTTTTATGATAGCATCTACACTTGTGACTACCAATGCAATTGATATTCTATTGCCTACAGCAAGCGGTAAAACTGAAAACAAAAAATCAACATCTGTAAGTATTCAAAAAGACTTAGTTTTCTATATCGATCAAAAAGAAGTTGAGGTTCAAAATTTAGAATCCGAATTACTTAAGTTACTCCAAAATGAAACCGCCCCCACTCTTGTCTTAAGAGCGGAAAAATCTGTCCCTGTTGACTATGTCGTGAAGGTCATGGATATTGCCAATCGTAATAAATACAAGATTATATTAGCTGTAAATCCTAATTAAGATGCGCTATTTTAAGACGAAACATCAACAATATTCAGCTCGGCTGACAGCAGCTATCATGTTGTTATTGGTTTTGCTCTTATTTGTTGTTGGTCCTGGATATATGGACCCCCCATTAGAGTATGGAGTGGCTGTTAATTTTGGTTCTTCTGATACAGGCAGCGGGATGGTTCAGCCAAAGGAAATCCTTGCCTCAGAATCCACTCCAGTTACTGAGCCAATTGAAGAAATCGAAATAGTACCAACTGATGAGTCAAGCGAGTCTGCTGCATCTGAAGAGGTACTTACTTCTGAAGATCTAGAATCTATTGCCTTTAAAAATGCGCAAGCAGAAAAAGCAAAACTCCAGGTTGAGGCCAATGAACAGGAAAAAGCGGAAGCTCAAGCAAAGTTAGAGATCGATCGCTTAAAAAAAGAATCTGACTTGAAAGCAAAAAAGAAAGCGCAGTTAGATGCGCTTATGGGCGGCATAGGAGCTGACCAAGGCACAGACAAAGGCTCAGAAGGCGATGATGAATCGGCAGGAGATAAAGGCCAGTTAGACGGAAAGCCTTATGCGTCAAGCTATTTTGGATCTGCTGGAAGTGGTAACGGCGGGGTAGGCTATGGTCTTAATGATCGTGGACGCCCAAAGAGAACAAAAGTGATTCCTGAATGTGATGAGGAAGGTACGGTTGTTGTTAAAATCTATGTTAACCAAAACGGATCAGTAATAAAAGCAATCCCAGGAGAAAAAGGGACAATTGGCGATAGCTGCCTATACGATGCTGCCAGAAAAACAGCACTTTCCCATAAATGGCCAGCCGACCCTAAAGCCCCTTTAAAGCAAATAGGGTTTGTAATTGTAGATTTTACCGTCCGACAATAAATGAATTATTTTGAAACCACCAACTGGCTTTTTTCTCAGCTACCACATTATCAAAATGTGGGAAAGTCTGCTTACAAAGCGGATTTGAGTCAAACATTTAAACTTGCTAAACATCTCAGCCATCCCGAAAATAAATTTAAGTCTATTCATGTTGGAGGTACAAACGGCAAAGGATCCACGGCTCATATGTTGGCATCTGTTTTACAAGAAGCAGGCTATAAAGTTGGGTTGTATACCTCTCCCCATTTAAAAGATTACCGTGAACGCATCCGCATCAATGGAGATATGATTAGCAAAGATTTTGTGGTTGATTTTGTAGCCACTAATAAATCATTTTTTGAAGCGAATTCCCTTTCATTTTTTGAAATGTCAGTAGGGATGGCCTTTGATTATTTTGCTTATGAGCAAGTTGACATTGCTGTGATTGAAGTTGGGCTGGGCGGGCGCTTAGATTCTACTAATATTTTAAGTCCCGAAGTTTCTGTGATTACTAACATTGGTCTGGATCATACTCAGTTTTTAGGGACTACACTTGAGTCCATAGCAGGGGAGAAAGCGGGTATTATAAAATCAAATACACCAATAGTGATTGGCGAAACCCAATTAGAAATAGAAACTGTTTTTAGAGACAAAGCCAGTAAAGAACAAGCGCCGCTCTATTTTGCTGATCAGTTAATAAACGAAATATACCCATCTAGCCTGAAAGGGGAGTATCAAATTAAAAATGTACGAACGGTGCTTCAAACAATTGCTATACTTAATAAAGGGACGTTTATGATCTCCAAAGATGCAGTTCAACAAGGCTTATTAAAAGTAACATATAACACAGGACTTCGCGGTCGCTGGGAAGTTGTGGGTAGCTCCCCAAAAATAATTTGCGATACAGCGCATAATGAGGAGGGGTTGCGCTTGGTGTTTAAACAGCTCCTCGCTGAAAAATTTCAAGATTTACATATTGTATTGGGAATGGTGAATGATAAAGATATTGGTCCATTAATAGAGTTTTTTCCAAAAGACGCAAAGTATTACTTTTGTAAACCTAATATTCCAAGGGGACTAGAAGCGACTCAGCTTGCTAAGGTTTTTAAAGAAAACGGTTGTAGGGGATGTATTTATTCATCCGTTAAAGAGGCTTTAATTATAGCTAAACAAAGCGCGTCCCAAGATGATGTTATCTATGTTGGTGGCAGTACTTTTGTGGTAGCTGAAATAATTTAATTTTTTATAAAAAAACCTTTTGTGAATTGAAAAACTAAACTATATTTGCACACCTTCAAGAGGGCGCATAGCTCAGTTGGTTCAGAGCACCTGGTTTACACCCAGGGGGTCGGGGGTTCGAATCCCTCTGCGCCCACAGAATAAAAAAATCCACTCATTTGAGTGGATTTTTTTATTACAGCTGGTTTGTAAAGTAAAACTTTAAACTAACATAGTCACAGGATTTTCAACATAGCCTTTCAAGGTTTGTAAGAACTGTGCGCCTGTTGCTCCATCTACTGTTCGGTGATCGCAAGCAAGGGTTAGTTTTATAGTGTTTCCAACCACTATTTGACCATTTTTAACCACTGGTTTTTTAATAATGGCTCCTACGGATAAAATCGCTGAGTTGGGTTGGTTTATAATTGATGTAAAACTCTCTATTCCAAACATCCCTAAGTTGGATACGGTAAAGGTGCTACCATCCATTTCTTGAGGGGTTAGTTTCTTGTTTCGTGCACGGCCTGCAAAATCTCTTACGGCAGTGCCAATTTGAGGTAAGCTTTGCTCGTTTGCAAAACGAACAACAGGTACTACTAAGCCATCTTCTACAGCAACGGCAACACCTACATGTACGTGGTTGTTGAGTTTCATTCGATCTGCAAACCACTGTGAATTTACTTGTGGATGCTCACGTAAAGCCAATGCACATGCTTTAACAATAATATCGTTAAATGATATTTTAGTGTCTGGTACAGTATTGTATTGCGCTCTAAAGGCCATAGCATTATCCATGTCAAACTCTACATTCAAATAATAATGCGGGGCTGTAAATTTAGATTCGCCCAAACGTTTCGCAATGGTTTTACGCATTTGCGAGTTTTTAATTTCTTCAAAGTCTTCTTGTCCCGTTGGTACAAATTTTGCGGCACTTGAAATATTAGCTCCTACAACAGGTTTATAGTTTTCAACATCACGTTTGATGATGCGTCCGTTTTCACCACTTCCAATCAATTGGTTTAAAGCAATGCCTTTATCGTCTGCCATTTTTCGCGCTAGTGGCGAAATATGTAAGCGTCCTGTTGAATTAGGGACAGGAACTGCTACTGGTGCAGCTTCTGCGATCACTGTTTCTTTAATAACGGGAAGGGTTACTTTAGGAGTTTCTTTTGGAGCAGCTTCTACAGCTGGTACGGTTTTAGAAAAGTTAGCAGCCACAGCTGAAACGTCTGTTCCTGCAGGGCCTATGATTGCTAAAAGATCATCAACTTTTGCCGAGTCACCTTCTAATAACCCAACGAATAACAGCGTTCCTTCGTTAAATGATTCAAACTCCATAGTGGCTTTATCTGTTTCGATCTCAGCTAAAATATCGCCTTCTTCGATCACATCGCCAACTTGTTTGAGCCAGCTTGCTACGGTGCCTTCTTCCATAGTATCGCTCAAGCGTGGCATAGTTACTACAATCACGCCCTCTGGAATAATTGAAGCGGTAGCAGCGGGTTCAATTGTAGCCTCTGTTTCTTCTGGTTTTTCTTCTGTGGTAGATGTTGGATTTAAGAGCGCCGAAATATCTTCGCCCTCATCTCCAATAATAGCTAGAAGTTCGTCTACCATAGTAGTTTCTCCTTCATGTACACCAATATGGAGTAAAGTTCCTTCATTAAATGATTCAAACTCCATTGTTGCTTTATCGGTTTCGATTTCAGCAAGAATGTCTCCTTCTTCAATTTTGTCTCCTACTTTTTTCAACCAGCTAGCCACGGTTCCTTCTTCCATGGTATCGCTCAGTCGGGGCATGTTAACTATGATTGCCATAATTTATAATTTATGTTGTAAAAATGGATAATCTTCTTGTTCATATACTACATCGTACATCAAGCTTTTTTCTGGATATGGAGATTCATCAGCGAATTTCTCACATTCAGCAACTAGTTCCTTTACACGCTTATCAATTACTTTAATGTCTTCTTCTGTGGCGTATTCTTCATGAAGAATCACGTCTAAGACCTGTGTGATAGGATCAATCTTTTTGTATTCTTTTACTTCGTCCTTTGTTCTATAGTGTTGTGCGTCACTCATAGAGTGTCCTCTGTAACGGTAGGTTTTCATCTCTAAAAATGTAGGGCCATCTCCTCTTCTAGCGCGTTGAATCGCTTCATCAAATGCTTCTGCCACTTTAATTGGGTTCATCCCATCGACAGGACCGCAAGGCATTTCATAACCTAAACCTAATTTCCAAATCTCTGTATGGTTAGCAGTTCTGTCTACAGATGTTCCCATTGCATATCCGTTATTTTCACAAACGAACACCACTGGAAGTTTCCAGTTCATTGCCATGTTAAATGTTTCATGTAATGAGCCTTGACGCGCAGCACCATCCCCAAAATAACACAGAGTTACTGCCCCTGTTTCATTGTATTTGTCTCCAAAAGCCATACCAGCTCCTAAAGGGATTTGCCCTCCTACAATTCCGTGGCCACCATAAAATCCTTTTTCTTTAGAGAAAATATGCATAGAACCTCCAAGTCCTTGTGAAGTTCCAGTCGCCTTTCCAAAAAGCTCAGCCATCACCCGTCGCGGATCTACGCCCATTCCAATGGGTTGAACGTGATTTCGATAGGCAGTGATCATTTTATCTTTGGATAAATCCATCGCGTGCAATGCACCTGCTAAGACTGCTTCTTGACCGTTATATAAGTGGAGAAATCCTCTTACTTTTTGTTGGATATATACAGCTGCAAGTTTGTCTTCAAACTTCCGCCATAACATCATATTTTCGTACCAATCAAGGTAGACTTCTTTGGTTATTTTCTGCATGGTTTTACAGTAATTTAATTTAATGTAAATACAAAAGTAATACTTTGCTTGATAACCTAAAAAGAGTAGGAGTTAATTTTTTAAAAAAACGTTATAGTACTGATTTGTCAAAAACCCAAGGAAGGATGTTTTCGACTGATTTTGAGAACGCTATTTGACCTGAAGTACCCATAAAATAGAGTTCCATAGCAGTGTTTTGTTTTACTTCATATTCGGACAATGCTTGTCTGCATGCTCCACAAGGGGGTATCGGTTTGATTGTTGGATTTTTTGTAGATCCAGCAACTATTGCCATTCGAAGTATTTTTTGATTTGGAAATTCAGAACCTGCATAGTAAATAGCGGTCCGTTCAGCACACAAGCCAGAAGGATAAGAAGCATTTTCTTGATTATTTCCTGAAATAATCTTTCCATTTTCTAGCTCTAGTGCTGCGCCTACCAGAAATTGAGAGTAGGGTGCATAGGCTTTTTCACGCGCTTCAGTTGCTTTTTTCAATAGTTTTTGAACTGGAATAGCTAAATCTTCAACGCTATCATAGACATCAAATGTTGTTTCAATTTTTATTTTTTTCATAACTATTAGAGACAAAAAAACTACTGCAATTGGCAATAGTTTTTGTTAATTTTATTTGATAGCCATATTATTAATATTCTGTGTATTCACTATCTCCTATGTTGAACGATAGTGAAAAACGAAGGGTGTTTTCTAAAGGACTCTGGACTTTAGAAGCTGAGAATAAATACGACAAATCAATATCGATTGTAGTGTATTTAAAACCAGCCCCTAAAGCGAAAAACTTACGTGCCCCCTTGAACTCATTTTCATTAAAATAACCGGCTCTTAAAGCGAAAGAGTCCTGATATAAATATTCAGCTCCAAGGGCCCAGGTGAACTCATCAAGTTCTTCACTAAAACCGCCAGGCGCATCGTTAAATGACTGAAAAACTCCGGACATGAAGCTTACGTTTGGATCCTGCCCCTCAATAATTATATTGCTGTTTACTATGGACCCTCTAGTGTCAATGTCTGGATCATAAACGCCATTACCATCTGTGTCAGTATAATTATATTCAGTCCCATATATAGGGGGTGTTGGAACCAGTAACTTAGTGACTTCTGCAGTTAAATTAATTCGGTTGTACTGGTCAAAAATAAAATCAAAGCCACCCCCAAGTCTTAGGTTAGTTGGTAAGAAGTTTTCTCTACCAGCATCATCATATTTTATTTTTGGCCCTAAGTTTTGAATGGCAAAACCCCCTCTCCATCGGCCATTAAAATCAGAGTACGCTTCTTCTTCACTTTGATAGTAGCCTGAAATATCGACACCAAGAGATCCAGCAGCTTTTGAACTTGGATCAATCGCAGATATTTTTAAATCGGAACGCAAATAGCGCAAAGCAACTGCCATTGAGAATTGGTCCGATAGACGCAAGGAGTAAGAGACGTCGAAAGTGAGCTCATTTGGTTTTTCAATCAAGGCTTCTGAAAACTCATCTGCACGTAACTCAATTTCCCCAAGGGAAAAGTATTTAAAACTTACCGCAAATGCACTTCGCTCATTTAGCCTATTAAAATAGGTTACATTTCCTAAAAATATGTCATTTACTAATTTGCTTAAGTAAGGAGTATAGCTGATTCCAAACCCTGATTTTGACTCTGAAAAAGCATATTTCGAGGGGTTCCAATGTTGAGAATAAGTATCTACCGAGGTTGCTACTCCCATATCACCCATTCCAGCTGCACGTGCGTCAGATGCAATCAATAAAAAGGGTACACCCGTAGTGATAACACGGCTATCAATGTTTGGAATTATAGTAGTTTGAGCATCTGTTTTATTTGAGAATAAGGCCACTAAAAACAAGACAATAAAGGTTAGTTTTTGGTGTGTTTTATTTAATTTAATCATTTATGTGTCGAAGTTATTTATTAACAAATATAAGTTTTTATTAAAGTATTACAAGTTTTTCAATCTTCTCGGCTTTCATTCCTGTCTCTTTTGAATGCACCTTAAGTATATAGACGTAAACACCTTTTCCAATTTTACTCCCAAAATCATCGTTTCCGTTCCATGTCAAATCTCTAGATGTTGAACTAGCTGTACCTGAGACGATGTTTGTTTGCCCGTTTAGTGTCTTAATTAGTTTTCCGGAAATTGTAAATATTTGTATAGAAACGTCCAATATGTCCGAACTATTGTGGTTGAACCAGAATTCTGTGTAATTAATAAATGGATTGGGGTAATTTAAAACATTAGTAAGTTCTAAGCTTTCGTCTTTGTCAAATACAATAAACTGAATTTCTTGAGTGGAGGCATTGTTGTAAACGTCCCACGCTTTGAGCTTTAGAGTGTGTAGGCCAGGATCAAGATCTCTAAAAGGATAACTTAGACTACCACGTTTATAGTCATCTACTGCAGCTGTATAATAGTCATTCAGTTTATAAACAGTTGTTTCATCTCCATCCAAAGTGGCTACGATGTCATGGCCAATTCCACTAGCGGTATTAATCCCATTATCGTCGTATAAATTTGCTATAAGTGTGGGGTTTTCATTAGTAATGCCACCCGAAACAAAAATTTCATCATTCATAAATAAATTAATGGTAGGGCCAATATTATCGTCGGGTGCATCTGGATTAACTCCACCTATCATTATGTCATAACTAAACCCCCTTTGATTGGATAATGGTGTTTCAGTTTTGGAGTACAAGCTAATTTTCCCATTGCCCTCAGCAACTGTAATGTCTCTAGGAACTATAAATTCAAATTCAAAAGCCCCATTCGTCACACTTGCCTGTCCTCTAAAAATAACTTCTCCCATCGCATTATAGTCAAGTAAAATTAAATCTGTTCCGTCAGTAACTCCATCGTTACCAATTGTTGTTCGTTGTAAGTTTTTATCGAATATGGTTGCTGTTAAAATACCGTTATAATTAGTTCGTATAGCACCTTGGGCATCGGTTATATTTCCAGTGATTTTGGCCGGGCTTAATGCTTTCAGAATTTGGTTGGTTGTAGTGATGTCTTCGTCATTGATTTTGGTTACCCTTATGTCTGGTTTAGCCGTAGGAAGTTTAAGTGCAGGGTCTCCAATATAAAAAACCAATCGACGTTGACTAATATTTGTGACAAGGGGGTCATTTTTAGTTCTTCTTAGTGCTTCTGCAATGCTTATGGATTCATTGCTCCCGTAAGAAAACAGATACTGACTAAGAGATTTATTAAATTGAATTCCGACATTAATAAAAATTTGTCTTGTAGTAGTTATTAGACTTATTGCCCCACCTCTTTTATTCCAAAAGAGAAATTCTCCAGCTGATTCCCTATAGGGGTTATCAAATTTTGTATACTCACAAGTAACAGTTACAAAACAGTTGAGCTTGTTCGGGTTGTTAAGTTCTTGCGCATTTATTTTATCAAAAATTCGTTCCACTGCTAATCCGTCTTCTCCACCATGACCAAAATAATTAACCACAACAGCGCCCACTTCAAGGGCATCAAAAATTGCTTTGTTTACTAAGGTATATCGGTCTCCTCCAGAAGTCGTTTCTTGGACATACGAGTCAGAATGAATTTTAAAGACATTTAAAAAAGGTTTTTCTTCCTTTACATCCTCTGCAATAATATCAGTAGTTTCTTGAATGAGGCGGTCACCAAATTCGTCAACGTCGTCTGAAATCATAAGGAAATTATTCCGCCAATTTCCATAGGATTCAGACTTGTAAAAGGAAGCGACTTTATCTACCATTTCTTTTGCTTGTTGACTTGAGTTGGCTAAAATACGTCCAACTGCAATATCTAGTTTGTCTGAATTCGACATGGTACCTTCGTTAAGGTCCATCATCCCATAAAAATCATCAGACAAAAAGGAGCCTGTTAGGCTAATACTATTTATAGAATACCAAGAGGGTACGACATTTGTGTTATTGGGTACTCTGTTTTTGTAATCAAAGGATGCATCTCCAAATAAACACAAGTATTTGAGCTTTTTATTTGGCTCACTAGCGTTGTCGTATACATACTTAACAAAATTTCTAATGCCAGCAATGTCTTGCATCCCTGAACTGAACTCTTGGTAAATCGATTCTAATGAATAAACCTTAACATTTAAATTATTTTGAGTTCTATTTATGTTAGCCAAGCGTTCTGCTTGCGATACCAAATAGCTAGGCGCTATTATTAAGTAATCAATGTCCTCAAATTGACCTTGATTATCTAAAAAAACTGTGCCTTTGATATCTTGATTATCAACGTTTGTATTATTGGTTTTTCTAGGAACATAAAAGTCGCTACCCAGTGCTTGGTAGTTTCGTAGAGATCCTAAATTGGTTTTAAAACTAAATTGCTCCTCGGCGTTATGATTTGTAAAGAATTGAACTTCATAAGGGTTAGTAACATCCCAAACTTGAGGAATCGAACTTGCGTTGGAAATTGTAAACGCACCGACTCCATCTAGCGTTGAAGTATCATTGTGTTTAAATTCAAATTGGGTTCCTAAACTAGTTAAAGAGCGTTCGGCTTCAATAGAGATGTAGTCTAAGTAGGCCGATGCTGATGGATTGCTATTGTTGTTATATGATAATTCTACAGAAATAGTTCCCGAATTACTATTGAAAGAACCATCAAAAAAATCTTCTGCGGCTAATAATTGACTGTCCATTGAACTAAAAGAAAAGGAGTCGACTTCAGATCCATTCACTTTTAGCTGCATGGAAGTGTTTGACTCGGCAGTCGCAGCCACGTATACTCTTAGTTTTAGGGGACTTGTAGTGACCAGGTTTGGAAAGTCAAAATCAAATTCTCTTATATTCTCAATATAAAATCGATGTCCAAACCATCGCCTTCCTAGCTTTGCTATGTTGTATTGGTCAGCTTCAACGAACTTATAGTCATGGAAAGTCTCAAATGTGAAATCTGCAGTTCCATTTGGCTCGTTTGCTAGGCCCATTCGTGAGCCGTTTCCGGGGCTGATATTTAAGTAATAAAATGTATCTTCATTGTAGGGGTTAATATGTGAATTGTTATCAGCATTATATCCTTTAGGTCCAATGCCATACATTAAAATATAATCTTCATCATTGAAAGTATTATCCTCCTCGCCAATCACTTGGATTGAGTTTTCAATTAAGTCATTTGATAAGGTTTCGGAATTCAATAAAGGAAGTGATTTCCCTCCGTGGCCATAAATTTTTATATTTTTTGGGTTGATTGTGGCGGTGTTTATTCCCAGGCTATTCAAAAAGTTTTTGGATATTTTATGAACTCCAGTGGTATCGATTGCAAATCGATACCAGCTGCCGGACTTTAAAAAAGAACTGCTAATGGGTGTATTGCTTGCGGATGTTCTTCGCGGTATTCTCATCCGATATTCTACAGTAAAGCGAACAATTTTAGTTAAAACTCCATCGTTAAAAAAAATCGGATAAATTTCAACAGCCCCGTTAGTACTACTTCTTGAACGGGCATTAGTCAACTTTAACTGGGGTCCATTTGGGATAGTACTAAATGGCAGCTCTTTTAGGTCTGCCCTGGGGATCTCAACAGTTTCAATAGAAGTGATTTTGGCAGAGGCTTCATTTATAGTTCCACTAATTGGCCATTGATTAGAAAAAACAAGTCCTTCTTCAAATGAAAAATTATGGTTTTCAATATTAAAAGAGGGAATCTCAATCTTTTTATTTGATGTGCTGATTATTATGGATTCTTTCCAATCAATATCAAACGTTTGGGTTTGAGAAAACCCTAAAACAGAACATATTGTTACAATGCACAGTACTATACTTTTCATAGTTAAGAAACGCTATCTTAGGGGTATTAGTATGTTTGAATAAAAGCCAATTTCAAAATTACAATAATAAATTCTGAATTTCATCGTTTTTAAGTAAAGTAATCTAAATAAATCAATCAAAAAAATACCATAAAAACGATATCTTTTTTTATTGCATAATAGTCTATAATTAGTATATTGCATGACTGAATTCAATTGTGTATTACCAATTTTAAGTTGAATATGAAAAACATCATAACATTAAGACTACTACTTGTAGTAGCATTATTTACATCTTTAACAGGGTGTAAGAAATCATCTAGATCAGGAAACTCTTCAAGAGGTACCGGTTGGCAAATTAACGCCAAACAAGGTGGTTTTCAGTACAATACAAACTTTAAAGATCAAGAAACGGCCCCAGGATTAGTCTTCGTCGAAGGTGGTACTTATACAATGGGGAAAGTCCAAGATGATGTAATGCATGACTGGAACAACTCTCCAAATCAACAACACGTTCAGTCTTTTTACATGGACGAAACGGAAGTAACTAACTTGATGTACTTGGAGTATTTAGATTGGATCAAACGTGTTTATCCTCCAACTGAAGACAATTTTAAGAAAATATATGAAGGTGCAGTTCCTGACACCCTTGTTTGGAGAAATCGATTAGGCTACAGCGAAATGATGGTAGAGAATTACTTACGCCATCCCGCTTTTAGGAATTACCCAGTTGTTGGAGTGAGTTGGATTCAAGCCGTCGAATATGCGAATTGGAGGTCTGACCGTGTTGCTGAAAAAGGCTTACAAGAAAAAGGTTACCTGAAAAGAGATTCAAACTTAACTGATACATCAGCCGAAAGTAACTTTAATATTGACACTTATATCAATGCGCCAACAAGTACATTTGGAGGTAACGAAGATGTTCTAAAAGGAGGTAAGCGTAAAATTAAAATGGATAGCGAAGGGAATGAAATCAATGTTTATGCCAATCGTGAAACTGGAGCAATACAGTTAAAGTATCGACTGCCAACTGAGTCTGAATGGGAGTACGCAGCACTTGGTCTTACCGAATTAAGAAATTATAACGTATATAGAGGTCGTAAAAAATATCCTTGGGATGGTCAGTACTCACGATCCGGAGTTCGTAAAAACAGAGGGGATCAGCTAGCTAATTTTAAGCAAGGAAAAGGAGATTACGGTGGAATTGCAGGTTGGTCTGATGACGGTGCTGATATTACCAATGAAGTAATGTCTTATGGAGCCAATGACTTTGGTATTTATGATATGGCTGGTAATGTGGCCGAATGGGTTGCGGATGTATACAGGCCAGTTGTAGACGATGAGTTTAGTGACTTTGGTTACTACAGAGGTAATGTGTATACTAAAAACTTATTAGATAATGGCACGGTTCAAGTAATTGGTGTAGACGACATTCAGTACGACACGCTCACAAACGGTAGACTGGTAGCTAATGGACTTCCAGGCCAACTCGTAAAAGTGGAGGTAGATTCTGCAGAAACATACTTAAGAACTAATTTCGATAAAAGTAATAATATTAATTACAGAGACGGAGATAGAGCTTCTTCAAGGACATTTGATGACTTTGATGAGGAGGAGCCTACTAATGAATCGGAAACGTTTGATATGTATAATTCTCCTGTTCTTAAAAGAGATGGAGTTTTAGCTTATGACGAATCTAATGATAGAACTTCTTTAATTAATGATGAGGTAAGAGTTTATAAAGGAGGGTCCTGGAAAGATAGAGAGTATTGGTTAGATCCAGCACAAAGACGTTATTACCCTCAAGATATGGCAACTGATTATATCGGGTTTAGATGTGCGATGTCTAGGGTAGGTTCAAAATCACTATCAAAAAAGAAAAAGAAAAACTAATTTATTTAGTTAATAACATATTAAGTCCTAACAATCTCAAATTGTTAGGACTTTTTTATTATTTTTAAGTTATGGAATTAAACCAGATTCATAAACTTTTTTTATCTTGTTCAGCAGTTTCTACAGATACTAGAAACATCTCTCAAAATGCATTTTTTTTCGCTCTGAAAGGTCCTAGCTTTAATGCGAATGCATTCGCAGCCCAAGCAGTAGAAAGTGGAGCTAGATACGCGGTGATCGATGAGGTTGTGCAGCCAATGAGTGACAGTTTTATTTTGGTGGATAATGTGTTAAAAACTTTACAGGATTTAGCACGTTTTCATAGAGACTATTTAGGCTTGCCTGTAGTCGCCTTAACGGGAAGTAATGGAAAAACAACTACCAAGGAGCTTATCAATGCTGCTCTGCAACAGCACTTTAAAACAATAGCAACTATTGGTACCTAAATAACCATATTGGTGTGCCTTTAACCCTTTTGAGTATGAATTCTGACACTGAAGTTGGTGTTATTGAAATGGGGGCTAATCATGCTACTGAGATAGCACTACTTTGTAGTTTAGCAAAGCCAAACGTTGGGTATATTACTAACTTTGGTAAAGCACATTTGGAAGGTTTTGGTTCCGAACAGGGTATAATAGTGGCCAAAAGTGAGTTGTATGATTATTTAAAAGCCAACAAAGGCTTGATAATTATGAATTCGGATGATACAAAAC
>OJEH01000172.1_pt1 | contig 18838 bp, 18 predicted proteins | sample 1593001 | NCBI WGS metagenome assembly OJEH01 (sample SAMN05416886, study PRJEB24817) | seawater metagenome | isolation source: Sea water | place: Canada:Atlantic | collected 2013-11 | reverse complement strand
AAGTAGGACGATTATATACAAACCAGAAAACTCACAATCGAGAAAAATTGTAGATAGAGTTGTAATACACGACAAATCTCCAAAAACTAGAAAGCTTACATTTAGCGAAAATATTATTAATATGTCTGGCTCTCAAATACCTGCTATTAAAGAAGAGCTTTATACTAACAATATAGATAACTACTCAAATGCTATTAAGTTTGAGTTAGCGTATATCAATTTTCCTGGCTCTACCTATAAGAATTACTCCAATTCTTGGGATGATGTTGCTAAAAGTATTTTTGACCAACCACAATTTGGAGACGAGCTTAAAAAAAGCAATTATTTTAATAATGATTTAAGTCGCCTAATTTCCTCTCAACAATCTGAAATTGAAAAAACTGTAGCCATTTATGAATTTGTAAAACAAAAAATGAATTGGAATGGTTACGTAGGTATTGCAACAGATGATGGTGTAAGGAGTGCCTATAAAAACAATGTGGGTAATATCACAGAAACTAACCTCATTCTTACAGCTATGCTCAGAGAAGCTGGTTTAAATACCAATCCTGTCTTATTAAGCACAAAGAATCATGGCATTCCTATATTCCCTACAAGAAATGGTTTTAATTATGTGATTTCAAGTGTTACAATTGATGGAGGTTTAGTTCTCCTAGATGCTTCAAAAAAATATGGAGAGATAAATCTTTTAGAGGAAGAACTATTAAACTGGAATGGAAGATTAATTACAGAAGATGGAAGATCTAAATGGGTTAACCTACTGCCAAATAAGCAGGCAGAGCAAAATACAATGCTTAGTGTAACTATAGATAAAGATTTAAATACAAATGCTAAGGTTATAAATAAACTTACTGGGCATAAATCTTATGCATTTAAGAAAAAGTATGCTAATGTTGCTAAAGTTAGTCAACTGGAGATGTTCGAAAATCAATTTAAAAATATTCAAGTCTCTAATTTAGAAGTTCAAAATCTAGATAAGCTATACCAGCCTATTTCATTTAATTATGACGTGTCCTACTCTAATGCGTTAGATATTATAGATTCTAAAATTTATGTAACACCATTGCTACACTTAGGTACTTATGAAAATCCTTTTGTACCAGAAACAAGACAATATCCTGTTGATTTTGTTTACCCATTAAAAACTAGAGTAATAGCATCAATTAAAATACCAGACGGCTACACTGTTGAAACTATTCCAGAAACCTTAAACATAGCCATACCAAAAAACCAAGGTAGTTTTCAATACTTAGTAAATGTATCTGGAAACAACATTCAAGTGTCTTCACAACTCTCCATATCAACTCACATTATAGCATCTAATTACTATAAAGAACTTAAAGCCTTTTATGATATGGTTATAAACAAACAGTTAGAAAAAATAGTCCTTGTAAAAAGTTAAGCATGAAAATAATTACACTAACACTATTACTTTGTTTTACAATTACAATATGCCAATCTCAAAGTTTTAAAATTGGTAAAGTAGACAAAGAAGAATTTACAACATCTGAAGAAATTTTAGAAGGCGCCATTTATTTAGAAAAATACAGAGAAACGTTTTTTGAATATGATGGAGACAAAGGATGGATTTTAATTACTGAAATAAAAGAACGTATTAAAATTACCAGTAAAGAAGGCTTAGACTATGCTACAAACAAAGTTTATTTATACAAAGACTTACCCAAGAAAGAAGAAATTTTAAAATTTAAAGCTTACACACACTATTTAGTTGACGGAAAAATAAACAAAGAAAGTATTAAGAAAAATGCTTTTTTTGAAAGCGAAAGAGATGAGAATTGGACTGAGGTTTCTTGGGCAATGCCAAATGCTCAAGTGGGTTCAATTATAGAATGGGAGTATACAATTGTTTCACCTTTTTTAAAAATTGATGATTTAATTATACAAGAAGATATACCTGTAAGAAACTATGAAGCATTAATACGCACACCTCAATTCTTCACATTTAATATTGTTAGAAGAGGCTATTTTAATATCGTACCAAAACAAGAAGCTGTTGCAAGAACATTAAGCGTTAAAATAGGATCTGCAAGAACAATATCCACAGCATCTAATGGGTATACTTGGGATATTCATGATGTACACGCTACCTTTAAAAAGAAAGACATTCCTGCTTTAAAAGAAGAGCCTTTTGTCGGCAATAAAGAAAACTACAGGTATGCTGTTAGCTTTGAGTTGGCTACAATTAAATATCCAAATGAAGATGAGCGTAAAATTGCATCTAGTTGGGAAGAGGTTTCAAATACAATTTATAAATCAAAAAACTTTGGTAAACAGCTTGAAAACACCTCATATCTAAATGGTGATGTTGATAGAATAAAAGCAATGAATCTTTCTATAGAGGAAACTCTTTATGAAGTTTATAACACTATTAAAGATAGAATGTCTTGGAATGGTAAACGCACAAAATATGTTTCAGATAAAATTTCAAGATCATATATGAAACAAACTGGAAATGTTTCAGAAATAAATTTAATGCTAATCTCTTTATTACGAGAATTTTATATAAATGCAAATCCTGTATTACTTACTACAAACGATCAAAAGGTATCACTTTTCCCAACTCTAGATGGTTTTAATTATGTAATAGCTGCTGCAGAAATTAATGATAAGATGTACCTTTTAGATGCTACAGAAAAACTAGGCACGCCAAACGTTTTACCTAGACGAACCTTTAATACAGGTACAAGCAGGTTGGTGAAACAAGATGGTACCTCAACAGAAATACAATTACAACCTAAAGATGTTACGCAAGATTTAATGCATTTAGAGTATACATTAAATGATGATCTTTCTATATCTGGAACAATAAAGGAACGTTATTCGAAAATTGAATCGCTTTACTTCAGAAAAAACCACTCTCCTAATAATACAGATGCAAGAATAGATGAACTCGTAAAAGAAATTAATATTGAAGATATTACAAATTACGAGGTCGAAAATTATAAGAATTTAGAAGATCCTATAGTTGAAGGCTATACGTATGAAATAAACAAAGGTGTAGATGTTATAGCTGGTGAAATTTATTTACAACCTCTACTTTTCAAAAAATTGGCTACTAACCCGTTTAAAAGTGAGACAAGAGATTTTCCTGTAGATTTTCTTTATCCGTTTTCTACAACAAAATCTGTTAAACTAAATATTCCAGAAGATTTTAATGTGTCTTACCTGCCAAAGAGTGAGGTTGTAGAAATGCCAAACAAACTTGGCCGTTATATATACCAAATTTCACAACAAGGTAATGTTATAGTTATTCGTTCTATTACTACCTTTAACCAATCTACAATACCACAACAATATTATAAAGAACTAAAGCAGTTTTATGATAAGCGTATTGAGAAAGAGACCGAAAAAATTATAATTAGTAACAAGTAATGAAACAACTCCTTCTTGTATTTCTTGGTGGTGGTTTAGGAAGCGTTGCACGCTTTGCCGTAACCAAACTTGTTGTTTACAAACAGCTAAACCTTATTTGGGGAACACTTGCAGTAAATGTTATTGGCAGTTTACTAATTGGGCTTATCTTAGGTTATACATTAAAGACAACTGGTTTAAACCAAAATACAGCTTTACTGTTGGCAACTGGGTTTTGTGGTGGCTTCACCACATTTTCTACATTTGCCTATGAAAACCAAGGGCTGTTAAGAACAGGAGATTATACTACACTTCTTTTATATACAATAGGAAGTTTTGTGTTAGGTATTTTAGCTGTTTTCCTCGGACTTTGGTTGGTAAAAAGCCTTAGTTAGTAATCGTATCTTTTTCCTTTTTAGCATAGTTCTTTACACCAGCGTGTATTGCTAAACTAATATGATTGTCTTCTGGAGGAATTGGGCAAGAGTACTTGCCGCTATACGCACAATACGGATTGTACGCTTGGTTAAAGTCTAGAACAATAACATCATTCTTTGGTATTTTTAAATCCAAATATCTACCACCAGCATAAGAGTCTTCGCCATTACTGTTATCTGTAAATGGTAAGAATAGATAGTTGGCATACTTAGGGTCTGTAATTAATTGTTGGCTTTGGTAAATATTTAAAACAAACTCTTCATCTTCCAACATAAAATGAGCTTCACCATATTTAATATATACAGGCTTACGCTCAGTTGTGGTTTCCATTATAAATGGCGCCTCAGAAGGTGTTCTAACAAACTTTGCTTTTACAACCAAATTAGTGTCAATAGGAAAGAAATCTAATGTTTTAAATGCTTTAAAATCTTCTTTAGGCAACGGAGATTCTAAACTATCTTTAAATTCATGATTTATTTTTTCCTGAAATTTTAGGGCTTTTTTAATTAGAATACTGTCTTGCGCAACAGCAGAAAAGCTAATTAATATTAAACAGATATAGGTAAGCGTTAAACGCATCTTTTTCTTTTTTTTTTGCAAAATTACAAAAGTGATTCCTTTTTTTATGTAGCTTTACATCAATTAATTACGAGATGAAAAGACAACAATCAATTTATACATGTACTATGGTCATTTTAAGACCTCGGACTACTGTATTCTGATTGTTACTTATATATAACGATTTCACAATGTCCGATGGTATAATCATCGGGCATTTTTTTTGTCATTTACTATAATTTACTCGTTGCAAACATTTTACACATTGTACTATCATTAAAATAGATAGTTAACTATTTAAATTCATTCTAAATAAACAGACCTTTACAAAAACCAATCATATGAAATTCTTTAAATTTTATGCAGACTCTTTTAAGGGCTTAAGTAGAGAAATGTGGTACCTCTCTATAATTATGTTTATAAACAGAGCTGGCGCCATGGTAATCCCATTTTTAAGTTTATACCTTACCAAAAGTGAAGGCTACACCTTACCACAAGTGGGCTGGATAATGTCTGCATTTGGAATTGGCTCTGTAATTGGGGCTTGGGTAGGCGGACAGTTAACAGATACTATAGGTCATTATAAAACAATGGTGCTAAGTTTAATATTAGGTGGTTTAGGGTTTATAGGTCTACAGTATTTACATACTTTTTGGACGTTAGTTATAGGCGTAGGTATTGTGATGATATTTGTAGACTCATTTAGACCTGCAGCTTTTACAGCAATTAATGCTTATAGCAAGCCAGAAAACAAGACCAGAAGTGTAACACTTTTACGTTTAGCAATAAACCTTGGGTTTTCTATGGGTCCAGCACTTGGCGGACTAATTATAACTAGTTTAAGTTATAGTGGACTTTTCTGGGTAGATGGTGTTACCTGTGTAATTGCAGGGTTATTACTTATAAAATTACTAGACCCTAAAACTGCAAGAGAAGAGCATCAAGAAGTTGTACAACATCCATTATCACCATATAAGGACTTTACTTACTTATGGTTTATACTAGCCATCATTTTATTTAGTTTGGCATTTGTACAGTATTTCTCTGTAATGCCATTATTTTACACCAATATTTATGCGCTAAGTGAAGATGAAATTGGTTTACTATTAGCATTAAATGGTCTTGTGATATTCTTACTTGAAATGCCACTTATAAAATATTTAGAAACCAAAGCTGTATCTGTATTAACCTATATAATTTGGGGAACAATTTTAACAGCATTCAGTTTCTTAATTCTTAATGTTTTTTCTTGGATAGGTGTATTAATAATAGGTATGTTATTAATGACCGTAGGCGAAATGATTGCGTTTCCGTTTACAAATAAGTTTGCATTAGATAGAGCTAAAGGCGGAAAAATGGGTGCATATATGGCACTTTATAGCATTTCATTTTCAATAAGTCACATTTTTGGGCACAATACAGGTATGAATCTTGTAAGCAACTTTGGTTATACAGCAACTTGGTTTACAATGGCTGCTTTGCTTGGAATAGCAGTACTTATATTCCTTTCTATAAAGTTAAAACAAAGATAATTTGGGCGTTTCCGCCAGTACTAACTGGCGGTCGCGCTTTCGGCGTTACACGGTAACTTACCTCAATCGCTAACGCAAAGAGATTCTATTTTTTAATAGCCTTCATAAATCGTTTAAGCTCTTGTGTAACTTTAGGTGCTAATATGGCAAGTCCTATCATATTAGGAACTAGCATAGCAAAGATCATAGCATCACTAAATAATGTCACTGCTCCTAAACTTGCAGCAGCACCTAATACAGTTGCACAGCAAAATAAAATCTTATAGATATACTCTATCTTTTTAGTTCTCCCGAATAAGAAAGACCAAGCTTGGTAGCCATAGTAAGACCAAGAAATCATAGATGAAAATGCGAAGAGTATAACAGCTAAACTCAGCAAATACGGAAACCAAGAAATACCTGTTTCTAATGCCTGTGCAGTTAATAAAACACCTTCTTCATCAGACAATTGAGCGCCTATTTGCAATTGCCCTGTTATTATAAGGACCAACGCCGTCATAGTACACACCACAACAGTATCAATAAAGGGTTCAAGAAGGGCTACCAATCCTTCACTTGCTGCGTATTTGGTCTTAACGGCACTATGCGCTATAGAGGCACTACCAATTCCTGCTTCGTTTGAAAAAGCAGCTCTTTTAAAACCTTGTATAAGTACTCCAATAAATCCGCCAGCAATACCTTGTGGACTAAAAGCTCCATCCCAAATGGCTACAAATGCAGTTGGAATTTCAGAAAAGTTTAAACCTAATATTGTTAGCACAGCCAAGACATAAGCCACAACCATTACTGGTACAATCTTATCTGTAACCTTGGCTATTTTCTTTATACCACCAATAATAACAATGCCGACAAGAATGGCCATTATAATACCAAACACCCAACCTTTACCGTAAATAAAGCTTTGCTCTGCTCCAGTAACATGTTCAAACAACTTAAATGCTTGATTTACTTGAAACATATTACCACCACCAAAAGAACCACCAATACACATAACAGCAAATAAAGCAGCCAGTAGTTTTCCTAAGCTGTGCAATCCTTTTTCTCCTAAGCCTTTTTTAAGATAATACATTGGGCCACCAAACACGGTACCATTTGCATCTATCTCTCGATACTTTACGCCTAATGTGCACTCCACAAATTTTGAGGACATCCCTAATAACCCAACTAAGATCATCCAGAATGTTGCGCCAGGACCACCAATTGATAATGCTATAGCAACACCAGCAATGTTTCCTAAACCTACAGTTGCAGATAGCGCTGCTGTTAATGCCTGAAAATGGGTTACTTCTCCAATATGACCTTCTACTCTAATAGTATCTGGTTGGTCACCATTTACAGTAGAGACTGTATTAGAAACTTCTATATCTCCAGCTTGTTCAATTGCCTCATAATCGCCTCTTACTACTTTAATAGATTTTAAAAAACCACGTATGTTTATAAATCTAAAATAGATTGTAAAATAACTTGCCCCCAAGATTAAGACTATAAGCACCCAAGGAATGCCTACGTTTTCTGTTAGTGGTATTTCAGCAAAGATTGCATCTGTAAACCAGCTTGTGGCATTTTCGAAATACGTGTTTATCTGTTCGTCTAAAGTTGATTGAGGAATTGCCATTGTTAAGAAATATTGATTCCTAACAAATATGTTGAGATTACCCTTAAACTAAAAGGTTACACACTGCTGAAAAATAATCCGCGATTAGTTAAGCATATGGTTAACCATAGGTAAACACTAGCTTTAAAGCTTTACAACTCTTTTCTAGCAAACTCTATAAGCTGTTCTTTTCCACCAGATCCACTTATGTTTAATAGCTTTTTTATTTGATGAATATGTGTCTGAAAACCATCTACACTAATATTCATCTCTTCTGCAATTTGGGTATAGGAATGAGTGTCTCCAAATTTAGCTAAGAAAGTCAAGACTTCTTTCTGGCGTTGTGACAACTCTATTTTAGAAGATTCTGTAAGTGTTTCAACTTTAATTTTTAAAGATTTTATGGTATCAAGATGACTCTCATTTGCAATATGTAATTTATCAAGCTCTGTAGAAAGTTTCAAATTTTCAGAATTTAAATGCTCCAATTGAGATTGCTTCATCTCGCGTTCAGTTAAAAATTTCCAACTGTATAACAAGATTGAAAATAATAAGATATAGATAAATTTAAAAGAGAGTGCCGTTATCATTCCTGTTAATGTCCAGAACTCCTGATCTATATAGGTAACCACTCTATCTTGTGGTATAATTCTATGAGACACAGCTACAATTATTAGTACAAACAGTGCAAAAGATGGCAAATACATAAACTTCATCTGTCTGTTACTAAAAGCCTTATTTAGCTCATTAAGTAAAGAAAAGGCAACTATTATAGAGATTGGAATATCTATAAGCCAGATAAAATTATTGCTAATGGCAACGTTTGTGTAAGATGCTGCTATAAATACAAATGCTATAATACCCATAACGCCAGAAAACAACGCTATAAATTCTTTTTCTGTAAAGCGTTGTACCAACCGCACAACCATTGGTCTAAATTTATTATGCTCTATAGATGGTAATGAGAGTAAAATAAACATAGAGTTTAGTAATGATACTGTAACTCCAGAATATATTAAAAGTTTATGTGTTGCGCTTAAACCAAAAACCTTGACGCCTAATAACTGTATTACAGACCCAATACCCCAAATAAAGATGGCCCAACCAAACCATTTTATACCATTTACTTTGGTATTATTTTCTTCATAAGGTAATTCCTTTTTATAAATGCGCTGGATAACAAAAGCACTTAATAAGCAGACTAAAGCTGTAACCGTATGTTCTATTGTAAATAACATGGTTGTAATTTAAGCTTTTATAGGATTATTGTCTACAACTTTAGATAATACAATTTGAGTTTTACACTCACCATAAGTAATTAGATCATCAATAAGACGTTCTAAATGCTGTTGATTTTTAAGCACAACTTCCATGACAATATTTTCGTTTCCCGTAATACGGTAGCAGTTAATAACCTCATCATAGGTTTTTACTTTTTCTAAAAACGGTTTTAATTTACCCATAAATGCACGCAAGGTAATAATGGCTTTTAAGTGATTGCCTACCATTTTATAAGAGACCTTGGTTGTGTACCCTTCAATAATTCCTGCGTCTTCTAATTTCTTAATTCGCTCTGAAACTGCAGGAGATGTAATACCTACTTGCCTCCCAATTTCTGCATTACTAAGTCTAGCATTTTGCTGTAAGAGTTTTAAAATTTTAGCGTTAATTACATCTACCAACATATTAAAGCAATTTGGATTAAAATAATAATTATTTAAAGTAAATATACTCTTTTACATTAAAATCTAAATATAAGATTTATAATTACTCATTAATTTTGATGAAAACCAGAATAAAAAAATGCACCTCATTTCTAACTCATATAGCCAACCTACGGCACATTTATCTGCTAAAGAATTATTAGGTTCTGCTAGAAATGTATTGCGTTTAGTTAAGCGTTTAAAAATTAAGCAAGCATCGTCTAAATACGACTTAAATGCGCCTTGTAAGCATACCATTTCATTTTTAAATAATTTATCTGAAGATGTTGAGCATCTTGTAAGTACATTACAAGACAGTTTACAAACACCTTCATTTGTGCAACGCTTAAGTTATGATTCTGCTTTAAAGAAAGACTTTCATTATCTTATAAGCCATTGTGCATTATTAGAAATGAAAAACCTATCTGTAAGAACCCTTACAGTTAATCTTAAGCAAGAATTAAAACGCCTAAACCAATTACAGTCCCATTGGTTTAACACGACGTGCTTAAAAAACTAGCTGTTAATATTATCGAGATCTAAAATTAATTATGCACTTAAATTGCTTAATTACCTTTGGTATTATTTATATTTATCCATTATTATAGGTTTACAGCAATTCTTCCAACATCTCTTAACTACAAAATAATTTATGGATTTTACGAACCCTTTAGTTTATGGTGTACCTTGCTTTTTAGCATTTATTGCTTTAGAGCTAACGTATAGCAAAACCCATGACAACAAGGATCTTTATGACTGGAAAGACCTTGGCTCTAGTCTTTCATTAGGAGTAGGATCTGCTATTTTAGCACCACTATTAAAAACAATATCTGCCATTGTACTATTTACCTTTGTATACAATGTCTTTAACCCAGAAGTAAATGGCGTAAGAACAAATATTATGGGCTATGCTTCTTTTGGCTATGCTTGGTATGTATGGTTGTTATGTATGCTAGCTGACGATTTTTCTTATTATTGGTTTCACAGACAAAATCATAAAGTAAGATTTTTTTGGGCAGCACACGTTGTTCACCATTCTTCAGATAATTTTAATTTAGGAACTGCTGTAAGAAATGGATGGTTTACTATTTTTTACAAACCCTTATTTTATATGTGGATGCCAGCTATTGGTTTTCCGCCAGAAATGGTCATTGTATGTTTAGGTATTGAAGCATTATGGCAATTTCAACTTCACTCTACGTATGTGCCTAAATTGGGTCCCTTAGAATGGGTGTTTAACACACATACCATGCACCAAGTACACCACGCGAAAAATATTGAGTATATGGATATGAATCATGGTGGTTTTCTAAACTGCTTTGATAAACTATTTGGTACTTGGAAACCTCTAGACGAATCAATTGATATAGAATATGGTGTTACAAAACCACCTAATTCCTACAATCCATTTATTATTCTTACACACGAATACAAAGATATTTGGAAAGACATGAAGCGCTCTAAAAACTGGAGACATAAATTCATGTATGCTTTTGGACCTCCAGGTTGGAGCCATGATGGCAGCACGCTTACCATAAAGCAGTATAAAAAAATGCTTCAAGAAGAAAAACTACAAACAGAAGAACTTAAAAAAGCATCTTAACTAACTTAAGATTGTAGTTGTTTTTTAAGCACATAAAAGTGCTCATTTAAAATCAAATCTGGTTTTAAGTGTATGGTATTATTATAGGTTTTTGAAAGGCTGAAGTAATCCTGATGGTCTATTAGGTTATAATCTGGCAGCGATTTATAATATGAATCCTGCAATGTTAGATAATCACTTTCACTGGTTTTTGAAACTTTCTTATTTAAAAAGCCCAACAATCTTTTAAAAGCGGTTGATGATTTTAAATCATCTTGAAATGAAGCACTTCCTACATAATCACCATCGGTTTGTATGAGATTAAAAAAACTGAATAAACCGTCTGTTTCAGCTTTATCTAAGAAGAAGAGCACACCTTCAATAAGTATAAAACAAGGTTTATCTCCTTTTATTTGTTGTATTTGCTCTAGTAATTTTGTTTTGTAATCTTCGCTAAAGTCTACACCTACAAAGTGCAAATCACGCTTAGGTAACTTTTTTTCATTTTGCCACTCCTCTATTTTAGAAGCCTTAAAGTTTACAATCTCAGGCTTATCTATTTCTATATGTATAAGAGATTCATCTAATATAAATGGATACATACTAAAACCGCTACCAAAGTTTATAAGCACCTCTATTTGTTTAGATGCTGCTAAATCTTTTATAGTCTCTAAAAAAAACCTGTTCCTTAAGCAGTGTGTATACGTTTCTTCTGAAGATACTTCTGTTAAGTACTCTTGTATCCAAGCATCTGTTTTAGGGTTAAGCCAAAGTTTTGCATACTCATCGCCACTTAACGCTTCATTAAATGCTCTAAAAGAAGACGTAAAAAAGGCTGTCTCATGTATTTGTATATGCGATTGTTTGTCCATTTTAAACCATTTAAATTGAAATTGGGATGATTTTAATTTAAAGCTACAGTATATTTTTGAGACAAATGCCTGTAACCACAAGGATTTAGAAAAGACTAAAATGCCACCACTACCGAGAACGGTATTGGTGACTTTATTTTATGCAATAGAATTTACAAACTTAGTAAACACCTCTTTGTGCTTCTCTAAGTCTAAATTTGGAGATAAGGATGCGCGTACAATATAATCTTTATCACCTTCCTTAGTCGTTCCTTGAGTAGATGTAGCAGGAATGGTCCAATAGCATCCCTTAAGCTGTCCGTAACTCACACAGAATTTACTTTCATTAGGAATTTCAGTAATCATTAAGTTGATTAACTTCAAATTTAATTCTCTCTTATAGGCTTCTCTCTCTTTTTCTGTACTTCCTTTGGTAGGAAGATCTAAAGAAAACACAGATGGTGTAAATCCTTCATTTGCCAAGTCCTCAGACACAAAGTTTAATTTAGCCTCAGGTAACGTCTCTTTAATAAAAGTCACAAACTCTCTAGTATTCACATAAGCATCTTTTATGCGTTGTAACATAGATGGTAATTGTGCTGCAAGAATTTCATATTGTTGCGCTGTAGCTTCATTATCACATAAACTTAGGTGTAAAGCTATATTTGGCATTAATGCTTTTGCTTTGTTATTAGCCACACAATAACCAGCAGTACATTTACCACCACTAGGAAATTTAGATCCGCTTGCGTAAGAAATTGTTCTTACAGTGGCTAAGATGTCTTCTTCTCCTAAGAAGTGTACATTAGGGCAAAATGTCTGATCTAATATAAACACAGGATCTATTGCCGTATCTCCATTAGGTGTTTGGCGCTGTTTACTTAAAACAGCTTTAAGATTTTGTAAATCTGGGACCTCAACTCTTGGGTTTGTTGGTATCTCTGCAATTATATATGGCACCGCATCTTGACTAGCAATTGTAGTTAGTACCTTATCTATACTGCTTACCATATCATTTTCACCATCAACAGGTAAATCGACTACCTCAACATTATCCAAACAAGCAGCAACACGTCTTGCTTGATCGTTAGTACCTCCATAACAGTTTGGTGGCACTATAAATTTTATTGGCTTGTTAGGATGTTTATCCTGAGCTTCATTAACCAAGCCCATCATTATAGCGTACTGTATAGACAAGCCGCTAGAGGCTACTAATGGTGTAATACTTGTATTGGTAATATCTTTTAGCAATGTAGAGACGTTATCCTTATAGGCAGTAACATCTGGCGCTGTACTATTTAAAGTTGATGCATTTGCAAAAGCTCTTAAAGCAACCAATGCGTTACTTGGTGTCATAGACACTGTTTCGCGTCGACGCACATGTTGAATGTCTGAGGTGTAAGACGCGTTTTTTTCTCCGTTTACTATTAGAATACTCCCTAAGTGACCGTAAAGGCTTATATGAAAATCTACTGATGCGTTTAAGTTGAAATCACCAATAGTATCATCTTCTGAAACATATAGAGATGTGCCATCAAATGGTGCTACAGCTGAAGCATTTTCGACCTTATTAAGTTCAAATTTATAGCCGTAAACAGATTTTATAATATCTGCATTAAAATCTGCTGGCAATGTGCCTTTATAGTTGATCTGTGTATTTTTTCCCTCTAAAAGGTTTGTTCTTAAAATTGAAAGAATAGGAACTGTCTTAGATTGAAAACTAATTACAAACTCTGCATCTAAACTTTGCTCCTTTGCTATTCCCCATTCTAAAACGCTGGATAAGGGATGCCCTAATCTTATATAATCATAAGCAGTAGGTAAAACTTTTAAAGCAGAAGTCTCTGTAGTCTCATTGATATATAAGGTTTCAAATTGTTCTAAAAATTGAACTTTAGCCAACTTCTCGTTATATATATCTAAACGATGTGTGGTTAAGTTAACCCAATCTTCGGGCATATTTTTTAATACCTCTTTTATATAATCACGTGTTTTTGTGTCTTGCATAATTTCAAGTTTTGATAGACCGATAATGTAAGGTAAATAGGTCTATTTATAAAGTAAATTAAGACGTAATCTTGTGTGCTAGCTTACGTAAACTTGTTTTAATATTTAGCTATACTTGAATAGGAAAAATAGATGATTTTACTATTGCGGTTTGTCGAGCTTTGTGGGTGTTGTCTCCTGTATACATTTCAATTTTCACAACCAGTTCAATTAAACCTTTTTGAATGGTTAAAGAATTAACTAGCAGTGAAATCATTTATTTAAAAAATTTCTCAGCTTTTTCCCAGATTTCATAGTTTAGTTTTCAAATCATTTAAACTAGTATACAACAGTTCTTCGTTATCTTTTAAAAGCCTAAGCATTATATGTTTAGATCCTGTTGTCTCTACATTATGTTCTATAATATATTGGTATTCACCGTTTTCGAATCTATAATCAAGACCAGAACCATATTTATGTTGTTGCTCAACCTCACCATTATACAACACTAAGCTAGGTCTTTCTTTTATAGTGTTTGGCTTGTTCCAGGAAGTGTATCTAATTGTACCGTTCTTTAGTTTATCAACTTTAATTATAAACTTACTATTTTCTGAATGTAGTATAGGTTCTTTTACCTCATTATTATAGGTAATTCTTTTATCTTGAATTTTAAATTTATAGAACTCTTTAGTATTACCTGCGTAAAAACTACTATCAGACACCCAAAATGCTCTTCCAAAAGAACTAAAATCAAAACTACTATCTTCTAATGTAGTATAGTCTGAAATAAATATTGGAGTGGCTGTGTTGTTTATCATTTCATGTAATGAAATTCCACTAAAATCAATACCATCATTAGCATAACTGTAAATAAATTTAGCAGTTGGAGAAAAGATAAGATCATAGCCAGATATATATGACGTGGTACCATCTTCTAAGTGTATTAATAAATTTGAAGTAGTAGCCTCAAACCAATTTTCACTTATAACACAGCTATTTAATGCTTTTACAAACCCAAGGTAAGAAACGCTAATAAGTTGCTCATCGTTATCTAGGCAGTTTTTAACAATTTTAGTGTTTGTAGTTACCGTATAACAATCTTCGGTTATATGTACTTGAGAAGGAATTATAGAATCATTTAATAATCGCGTTGTCTCACGATTCTTTACAACATCAAACTCTTCTTTTGTTATGGTAGACATAATGATGTCATAATTAACTGCACCTCGTATTACAATGTCATTAGACATTATATTTTCTTTATCCTGAGAATATGATGTTGTAATTGAAAATAGAACAGATAAAAGGACAATCTGAAATTTCATTGCTAGTTTAATTACCATTGTTTTATAAAAGTAGAAAGTTACAGGAATAATAGTTTAGTTTTCCATCTGGATGGCATATTATAAATCGTGGTTTTTCAAAAGTGTCTTATCCTGAAATATAACTATAGGTTAAATTAGCAATTGCTTTAGGTTTGACACGGAATTTGGCAAATCTCAGTAAAGTCAGACATAGTCGAATCCGCCGTAATTTCGGTTATATATTGCTAGTAAAAGTTATTTTCCATCAGTTGCTTGTCTAACATTTTCTGTTAATAATTTGCCTAAATTACTATCAAAGTAATATTCAATATCCTGTTTTTTAAATACAAAAGGCTCGTATAAACCTAATCTATACTTATACTCAACTTTAATTTGATTTCCCTCTATTGATTTAATTTTTGAACTTCCTTCATATACCCAAGCTGGATTTTCTTCATTTGTTTTTTTCCAAATGCTGTCATTTTTTAATTCAAGAGGATTGAATACAATATTTAGACGTTCATTATTTTGTTTTTTTGCAATACCAATTTTTGCGTGAGAGTAATAGTTTGTAATAATTCCGTACCAATCATTAATTTTTATCAATTCGATTTTTTTAGACCAATCATCTTCGTTGTAAATTCCATTACCTAAATAAATAGTGTCTAAATTTTTATCGATTAATTTAAAATCTATATCATAAGAAACGTCAGCCATATCAGCCGTGTATTTTTCTTTACAAATTAATTTTCCAAGAGGTTTTTCAATTTCAACAGTTTTATAGGTCGGGCCAAAAGCTTGTTTAAACATCCAAAAAAATCCAACAATAAATAGTATCAGAATGATTGATGTAATTCCACAACCTTTTTTAATGTTTTTGGATTTCATTTAATATTTATTAACGGTATCAGCAATGAGTAGTGCGGGTTCAAGTGGGCACTATCCATTCGGTTAAACTCGTTCTGAATTTTTAAATTTTTCTATTTATCTTTCTTTTCACAAATAGCCAAATTTAAAAATTTGCTAACCTCGAAAAAGTCTCTGATCCATTGTTTTTGCTAATGTTTGCGCTATTTTATATATATAGTTGTGGTAGTATTTATTCCAAATAGGCAGTTTTATCGCCTATCATATATCTTAATATTTTCTTTTCAGCATTGTCTTTTATTTCTATTGCGCCGTCAATTGTAAAGTCATTTAATCCAGTTACAATAAGTTCTTTCGTAAATTGATTGAACACAATTTTTTCAGCATTTTCTAATTCAATTATATCAGTTTTGAAACTAACATTACCATTAAATTCGAGTATGTTCTTATCAGAACTAATTTTAATAACATCACACTTAAACTCAGGTTCATTTACTTTTTTTTCAATATCATTTTCTTGACCAAATGAATTGAAGCTAATAAAGAGCACAAACAAGAAGATTATTTTTTTCATAATATCAGTTTTTAAAATATTCATTTATCAATATACAAGATTAAGTTTAAATGACTATAAATCAGATAATAAAGTTAAGTTATGTTATTTAATTTGTTTGTATACTATTTATATTACACATAACGGTCTCGGCTATGAGTAGTTGCGTGGTTTGGCACGTAACTTTGCAAGTACACACTAAATTAAAAATCTAAAAGGATTTCTAGATTTAGACGAGAACAAGCAATTACTTATAGCCATTGTTAGCAATAGGTTTATATTACGCTTATCTAAAATATTTAATGCGTTCTCCATTGTAATATCCGATTCCATTATTTTTTGTTAAATAGATAATTTCTTTTTCACTAATAAATTCAAATTTAACCACGTTTAAATGAAGACAATAATCTCTTTCGTATTGTGATTTACAAGTTAGTGGTGGACTAAAAAATAGTTTTTTCGAAAAGGTACAGTCCAAATTATTTAAAATGTAAAAGCCTTTTGTACTAAAGAAATAGAGTTTGTTGTCAAATTGGTTAAACGTAATTGGTCCTAATTTATTTATTTCATTTTCAGTCAATAAATTTTCTCTTAGTTCTTTGTCTTTGTTTGTAAAACCCATAAAACTTCTCTCAAAAGCAACCTTGTATTTCTCATCTTCAAGAACTTCTTGGTCAAAGCAAGATTTATAATAATCTTTTTCTTCTTTTGAAATTTTGACAATTGTCCCATCAACATAATAATGGAAGTCATTTTTAGTAGCATATAACATAGTATGACCTCCGCCACTTGAAGTTATGAATAAATCACCTGTGTTATTATAAGCAACTCCTTTGGTTACGCTTGAAATACTTGAATTATATGGATATTTATTAACAGTATCTTTTTCTGTGACTTTAATTAGTTCTGGAAATTTTTTATTTAATTTCTCGAAATAATCATTTTTATCTAAATATTTAACATCGTCATCCAGACGCAACCATTTATCGTAAATAAATTCTTTTTTATTCAAATCAAAAAAACAAACATTTCCTCCCCATTCTCCTTCATTATAGGCAAACCAAACGAAATTCATTTTGTCCAAGTAAATATAATCAGGTTCTATTAATTGATTTCCAGTATATTTTGCTCTTAATTTTCCATAAAAAATAGTTTCTTTTTTTGGTATGTAATCCTTTCCATTATAGTAAATAGATTTGCTAGAATATATTACATATTCATCCTTTGGATTTATTAATATGGAAAATATTTCTGCATCAACTTCATCTATTTTTTTAATCTTTTGTTTTTTATTTATAGTGAATATCTCACCTTCTTTACTACCAAATAATATGTCATTATTGGTTTTTTTTGCGATCGCATTAATGTCTTTTTTAATTATTGTGTGTTTGTCCTCTTTAAGATCAATAGCAACCAAAACACTATTTTGAGATATTGCATAAATAGTGTTGTTAACAGTTACAAAGTCTTTATATTCTGAATTCAACAACTCGATTTGATTAGTAGGAATACTATCATTTTGAGAATTACCTTGAGTAATCCATAGAAAACTTAAAAAAAGAATTAAATGCTTTAGGTATAATTTCATTAAGATAATTACAATTTTGTTTCGGATGTGAGCTTTGTGTTACCTTGTTTGTGTATGATTAGTGGCGTGTTTAAGCTCCTAATTTAGTAAATAAAAGAATGAATAGAAATCCGATAGGACTTTTGTAAGTAGGCTAGAACTAACAATGAATTATTTACGTTGTTAGCAACTGGTTTTTATTATTCAGATTACAGTATGTCGTTTAAATCTTGTCTTCCGACAATTGCCATTATTTCTACAACGTCATTATTTATTTTATAGTAAATACTATCTAATCCACAGACACATCTTCGGTAGTCTTTTTTTATATAATCAACTGACTCGAATGAAAAAGGCCTTTGAGAAATAATTTCAAAATATTCAAAGAATGATTCAAAATATTTATCCGCTTGAGTCATTCCAAATTTTTTAACTCCATAGTGATGGATTCGGATTAAGTCATTTTTTGCTTCGTTACTTAATCGATATTTAGCCATTCAGTAAAGTTTTTGATTGAGCTAAAATTTCATTTTTTGATTCGTTTGTAAATCCGCTATTTTCAGCTTTTTTCAATTTAGTTCGAACCCAATCAATTTCGACTTGTTGTTTTCTAGCTTGTCTAATTAAATCGTTTACTAATTCGCTTTTGCTTGAATATTCTTTTCCATTGACTTGTTCTTTCAGCCATTCGTCATTAGGTTCTGTAAATGATATACTTTGTCGTGACATAATTCAATTATTTGGTGTAAATGTACACCAAATACGAATCGCTTCCAAATTGTTGCACAACGTATTTGTATATGGTTTGTTGCGTGGTTTAGCATTTAACTTTGCAAGTACACACCAAACTGAAAATCTGCGAGGATTTTTAGAAGTAGGCGAGAACAAGCAATTACTTATAGCCATTGTTAGGCAACGTTTTTTTTGATTC
>OJEH01000171.1_pt1 | contig 18903 bp, 16 predicted proteins | sample 1593001 | NCBI WGS metagenome assembly OJEH01 (sample SAMN05416886, study PRJEB24817) | seawater metagenome | isolation source: Sea water | place: Canada:Atlantic | collected 2013-11 | reverse complement strand
TTTAGGAGCTAACCTTTCTGATAACTTTTTTATTGAAGCACGCTATGTATATGGTTTATCTAACATTACAGAAGATGTAAATGAATTTAATGTAGATCAAGATATAAAGAATAGCTACGTACAGGTATCTTTAGGGTACAGGTTATAATACTATTTTAAAATATTAAAAAACGTCTGGCAATTAGTTGTCAGACGTTTTTTTTGTTATCCGTGTATAGTTTCAGACTTGCTGAGGTTTTTCATAATCTCTGCTTCATAATCAAGTAAAGATTGCCACTTCTCATTTACTTCATTCGTATCGCCATACTGTCTTGCAAAGCCTAGAAACATTGTATAATGATTGGCTTCACTAACCATAAGTTTTCTGTAAAACTCTCTTAGTGTTTTATCTTTTAAAGTTTCAGAAAGTAATCTAAAACGCTCACAACTTCTTGCTTCAATTAAAGCAGCATATAAAAGTCTGTGTACTAATTGTGTGGTACGACTTCCGCCTTTAGGAAAAAACTTTAATAACTGTAAAACATAATCGTCTCTTCTGTCTCTTCCTAGTGTATAACCTCTTTCAATTAGTTTATCATGAACCATTTTAAAATGGCTAATTTCTTCTTTTACTAGAGCAGTCATTTCCTGTACTAAATCTGTGTATTCAGGAAAGCTTACAATTAAGCTAATGGCTGTCGAGGCTGCTTTTTGTTCACAAAAAGCGTGATCTGTTAAAATGTCTTCAATATTCTTTTCAACAATATTAACCCATCTAGGATCTGTAGGAAGTTTTAAACCAAGCATATTATATATCTAAATCAAAAGTTTGTCTAAGCTCATCAATTAATGGATTTTTCTCTCTAAGCTTATTGTATTTTTCCATTGGTGTAAACGCATACTTTTTGGCAGCTTCTTCATTTACATCAATAAAAAGTTGAATGTCATAATTCTGAAGTTCCTTTTTTAAGAACGTCATAAGATGGTAGGAGTGTCTTTCAACTTCTGTTTTCATGGTAATGTTGGGAAGTTGAATATATAAATTTGTTCCTTCTACTCTTGGAATATCTGTAGCTAGGATAGATGCCATTATTTTTCCGCCTTTGGTCTTAATCTTATCTATATATGCTTTCCAAACGTCGTGCAGCTGTTCTTCTGTAAAATCTTCCTTAGGCATATCCTTACCAATGGCATCTGCTTCTTGTTTCTTTTCTAAGATTTCTTTTTTGCGCTTTAAGCCTTTCATAGAAAGCGCCGAAGTTTTTTTACGCGCTACGCCAAGGTCTATGTTTGGAGCGCTATTGACTTTATTACCAGTAGTTACATCTTCTTTTTCTAAAGTATTAGTAGAAGTGTCTTTAGTTGTAGGTTGCAAGCGTTCTGAAACCTCTGAAGCTTGTGAGGCTATAGGATGCTCTTCTTGTTGTATGATAGTTTTTTGCTCTTCAGCAATTTTTACCTTACTGTTTCCTAAGATTTGTTTTGGAGGCGTTTCTCTGTTAGCAAAATGACTTGCAGGTATTATGAAACTATTGCGGTTTTTTTTTTCTCCATCAAAAGTGATAGAGGCAAGCTGCATTAAACAAAGTTCGACAAGTAAACGTTGGTTCCTACTTGTTTTATATTTTAGGTCACAAGAATTGGCGAGCTCAATACCTTCAATTAAAAAGGCTTTAGAAGCTTCTTGAGACTGTTTAACATAGCGTTGTTTGGTTTGGTCGCCAACTTCTAATAATTGTATGGTTTCTTGATTTTTGCACACTAACAAATCTCTAAAATGAGAGGCCATTCCTGCAATAAAATGATGACCATCAAAACCTTTACTTAGTATGGTATTAAACTGAACTAATGCTTCAGGAATATTATTATTTATAATATGATCTGTCATTTCAAAATACGTATCGTAATCTAATACGTTTAAATTTTCTGTAACAGCTTGTCTTGTAAGATTGTTACCACTAAAACTTACAACTCTATCATAAATAGAAAGTGCATCTCGCATTGCACCATCTGCCTTTTGTGCAATAATATGTAATGCATCATCTTCTGCATTCACACCTTCTTTCTCTGCAATATTTGCAAGGTATTGCTTAGCATCTGTAACAGTAATACGTTTAAAATCAAAAATTTGACAACGTGAAAGAATAGTAGGTATTATCTTATGTTTCTCTGTGGTTGCTAAAATAAAGATTGCGTGTTTAGGTGGCTCTTCTAATGTTTTTAAGAACGCATTAAAAGCAGCTTGAGATAACATATGTACCTCATCTATAATATAAACTTTATAATGACCAACTTGTGGTGGTATACGCACTTGGTCTATAAGGTTTCTTATGTCATCTACAGAGTTATTAGATGCTGCATCTAACTCAAAAATATTAAAGGCAAAATCTTCATCTTCTGCTACATCTGTACCATCTTGATTAATCTTCTTTGCTAAAATCCTTGCGCAAGTAGTTTTACCTACACCTCGAGGTCCTGTAAATAACAAAGCTTGTGCTAAATGATTGTTTTCAATAGCATTTACTAGCGTATTTGTAATCGCTTGTTGGCCTACAACATCTGCAAAGGTTGTGGGTCTATATTTTCTAGCCGATACAATAAAATGCTCCATAAAATTAAGCTTATAAGCAAATATAAAAATAGAAACCCTAAGTTTGTGTTTCCAAATCGCAATTATTTATAAGGTTATTCACAATGAGAACTACACTACTTTTAGCTTTTATCTGTTTTTCTCTTTTTGCTCAAGCACAAGAGACCTCTACATCATTACTATTTAAGAAAGTACCTATACCTGGTTATGCTTTTGATATTCTTGTAAAAAACACCAAACCTTATGTAATGTCTTATAAAGTTAAATTTGATGTCTATGGCTATAAGACAGATAATAGATATGAGTTTACAGATACTATTGGGCCAGGTGTTGAAAAGAAAATTATGCACTTGGAAGCTAAACGTAGAATTAAGAATAGAGATTTTACATATTCTTGGGTAGAGAGTATAGGTAATTTTAATACAAAACACGATTTAAACTTAAAGTATTACTTGCCCTATGAAGAAGGCAAAGCTTTTAAAGTTATACAAGCTTATGATGATGGAAACACCCATAAAACTATTGAAGCTATAGATTTTGCAATGCCTACAGGTACTAAGGTTACAGTAGCAAGACGCGGTTTAGTGGTAGATATTAAGCAAGATAGTACAAATGGTTGTCCAGAAGAAAGCTGCGCTAGTGATGCTAATTTTGTACAGGTATTACATTATGATGGTACTTTTGCTAAATACCAACACCTGCAAGCTGAGAGTGTACTTGTAAAAGTTGGACAGTATGTTAATATAGGAGACGTTTTGGCGCTAAGTGGTGCAACAGGACAGGTGTCTGAACCACAATTACATTTTGAGGTGCAGCGTTTACATCCTAATTTAGACAGATATGTTACTGTGCCTGTAAAGTTTACTGTAAACGATGAAAATAAGTCTAAGATTTTAGAGGTAGGAGATACCTTTACACGTCCTAAGAACATACAATAATATATATTTGCAAGCTAAAGCAGATCGCCTTATCGCTGTATGAATTTTCATAGAGAGGAAAGTCCGGACACCATAGCACATTGTAGCGGCTAACAGCCGTCCGTTTTTAAGACGAGGACAAGTGCAACAGAAAGAATGTACAGGTTAAGCTGTAGTGAAACCAGGTAAACTCTACAAGGTGCAATGTCATGTAAATCAACGTTTGAGGGTTGTGCGCCCAATGTTGAAGGGTAGGCAGCTAGAGATTATTGGCAACAATAATTCAAGATAAATGATAAGGGCTTCTTTTAGGAGTACAGAATCCGGCTTATAGATCTGCTTTTTTTATACCTTCATTTTCGTAATACCTCTCAATAATTTTATCTGAACTTTTAATGGTATTCTTTGTCCAAAGTAGTTGTGTGTCAAAAAACTCCTCATCTGTTAGTTTCCAATCAACTTCAGACTGTTTTAACTCGTTAGTGATATGCTGAAGTATAATAGCTGCTGATACTGAAATATTTAAACTTTCTGTAAATCCAACCATAGGTATTTTTATATAGCTATCTGCCTGATTTAAAACCTCTTCACTTAGACCATCTTTTTCGGTTCCAAAGAAGATAGCAGATGGTCTAGTAACATCAAAATCTCTTAAATTATGAGACTCAATATGAGGAGATGTTGCTACAATTTGATAGCCCTTTCCTTTAAGTGATTTAATAGAGTCTTGTACGCTATGATACCTGTTAATAGTTACCCATTTTTGAGCGCCCATAGCTATTTCTCTGTCAATTTTCTTTGCATTTTGTTCTTCAATAATATGCACATTTTGAACACCAAATACATCACAACTTCTTATAACGGCACTTGTATTGTGTAATTGGTACACATCTTCTGTAGCAACAGTAAAATGATTGGTGCGTTGCGATAGTACCTTTTTAAAAAGCTCTTGGCGTCTTGGAGTAAGGTATGATTGTAGGTAGTCTAATAATTTCTGGTCTCTCATTACTGCAAAATAAAGAATAATAACCTTATTACAAGGCATAAAAAAACCCGAAGCCTAAGCTTCGGGTTAATTATATGCTAAGATGTGGTCTTTTATTTTGTGCTTGGTAATAATACAGTGTCTATTACATGAATTACACCATTACTTTGGTTAACATCTGCAATAGTTACAGTTGCTGCATTTCCTGAAGCATCCATTACTTTAACTTGAGCACCATCTAACATTGCAGTTAAAGTACCACCTTGTACAGTTTTCATTGTATGTTTTCCACCATCTTTCTTAATCATTTTTACTAAATCACTAGCATTTACTTTACCAGCTACAACGTGGTAAGTTAAAACACCTTGTAATTGAGCTTTATTTTCTTCCATAAGTAAAGTTTCAACAGTTCCTTCTGGTAACTTGTCAAAAGCTGCATTTACTGGAGCAAAAACTGTAAAAGGACCTTCACTAGCTAAAGTCTCAACCAAACCTGCAGCTTTTACAGCAGCAACTAAAGTTGTGTGATCTTTAGAGTTTACAGCATTCTCTACAATGTTCTTGCTTGGGTACATTGCTGCACCACCAACCATTTTAGTTTCTTCTTTCATCATTTTGTCTTGAGCAAAAGATGTTGTTCCTACAAACATTGCAGCCATTAGTACTGCTAAACTTAATACATTTGAAATTTTCATTATTTTAATTTTTAGTTGTTATATATCTAATAAACGTCTGTATGTCTTACTAGGTTTTTTGAAAGTATTGGTTTGTGAAGAATTTAACAATAGTTAAAATGTCTTATAAGTGCACAAAACTTGCTCATATACTGCTCAAAATTGAAGCCTTTTCTTTAATTTTAAAATAAAATATGTCGTTATGTTGAAAAGGGTTAATATTGAAAAACAGCTAGTTAAAGAAAGAAATAACCGGAATGAATTCATATCTAATGTAGTTTCTGAGATTTTTGAAAATGTTACAGCAGAAGATGATAAAATATTGAATAAGCTTACAGAGCAACCATTAAACTCTCAAAATAATTTTAATCCAGAATTGCTTTTAACCAAGAATATTTATCACATTAACACGATAAAGAAGATATGTGTAGATTATAGATTACGGTTTTTAGACAGTAACTATTTTAAAAGCGATATACCATATGAAGCCATATTGAAAATTAAAACTCTTGAAAAAGAACATAATATAGCGCTAAGCGGCTTTAAGATTATGGCACCATCTAAACTCTTTAGATTAAAGAATGCAGATGATCCTTTGTTGTTTGCGCCAATTGGAAATGGTTATTACTATTTAATACATAAATGGGGAAATGACTTGAGCCCTTTTAGAAAACTGGCTATGTGGCCATTTAAAACGTTTGAAAATCTTTTAGTATTAATAGTTGTAACAAGCATTTTGGCAACATATTTATTTCCAATGTCATTATTAACTAAGCAGGAAGAAACTTTACAAGAGTATATTCTTTTGTTTTTCTTTATGTTTAAAGCTGTTGCAGCTATTGTATTATATTATGGTTTTGCAAAAGGTAAAAACTTTAATACAGCAATTTGGAACAGTGCATATAGTAATGCTTAATCTAAATAGCCTTTATCTCTAAGGCGTTCTCTAGCACTTTTTTTGGGAGTTATTTCTTCCTGTTTTACTGTCTCTTTAGGTTGTGGTGTAGGTTTGTGTTCTCCTCTTAAATCATTTACAAATGTTTTTCCTTTGTCGAAAGTGTCTTCTAAGGTATCTTCAACAATATCTGAGTTTTCTGTAATTTTTTTATTAACAAATAATACTGCAGAGGCAACATAGCTACCTATTAAAGTTCCAACAATACAAGCTACAAACAATTGCACACTCGCAATTGATATTGGAGTTAATGCCATTACAGCCAATGCCGCTGCCAAAAATAAAAGTGAAATGTAAACAAGACGTAGTAAAAAGTTTTGTTGATGTAAAAAACCTTTACTGTCATCTGGTTTCATCTGTAAATGCTTGGCGTGTGTAATTTTATTTAGAATTCTAAATGTACGGTTGCTTCTAGATTCTCTCCAATACCAAAGAATCCCAAATAAGATAGCAGAAATAAATACAATAATCTCTAAAGTCATAAGCTATGGTTTTTAAGGTCTTCTTTAATTGTGGCTATAGCCCAATCTTTTAATGAAGCATCCCAGTTTTTATAATGGTCGTAAAACAATTCCTTTTCAAAATAATAAAGGTTTACAATATCTAATGGTGCAATCTTTAATAATAACTTCCAAATTAAAGTAAGGTGCTCATCTTGTAAAGAACTGTGAGGTTTTGCCAAAGCTTTAAAAAATTGCTTTTGGTCTTTTGTGGTTTCTGTTACAGATGCAGATTTGGCCACAAACTTATCTACACAAAGCACGGTGTTCCTGTCCAACTCATTTATTTTGTGTAAGTAACTTTTAAAAAGAATATGACCTTCTAAAATGTCTTTTATAGGGTGATCTGTATGTGTTAAGTATTTTGAAAGCACAAACTTTTTAATACGCGCATAGCGTTCTGTTTTTGCTTCATCTTCAATATCACTTGTAATTATGCTGTGATCTATGAGTTTATCGAGTAACTCATCATCAGTAATTTTATAAATAAGAACATCTTGTTCTGTATCTTTTATAGCTTCTTTATAATTTTTATCATTTTCAAAAATAAGAATGGTCTGTATAAAATCTCTTAGCACAAATACACCGCCAAATGCTTTAGTATAAAATGATGTTGTTTGATATGTTAAAGGAGTAAGCTTAAGTTTTCTTTGTCTTAAATCGCCGTACTTTCTTGCTGAAGCTAATAACTTGATGTGCATTTGATCATCTATAAAGTTGTTACCTTCATAAAACGTCTCTATAAGCTCAAGTTGTTCTTCTTGCTTTTTGTCTAAGTCATTTAAAATCCTAAAACCAGTAGAAATAGTTTTATATTTTAAAAGATCTAAAGGATGATAAAAGGCATCAATAAACTGATCTAAATCTACACAAATAGCACCATCTCTTGTTATATCTGTAATTGCTTTTTTATGTGCAGCAAAGATGCCGTACATAATATCTTTGTCAAAACTATGAAACGGAAAATAAACAGGTTTGCGGTGTTGTTCTGGAGAGATGATAATTGCATTTGTATTTGCTTCTCCAATGTTTAAGTAATAAAGATTATCTTTTTCTTCAGCTACTTCTGGAGACCAGCCAATACCATCGACAGATATTTGTGTTAATGCTGTTGGCGCTATACCAATAAGTTTTAAACATTGGTTGTAACGGTTTACCAATGGTGTGTTAAGTGAAACAAGTTCACCTTTATAAAGTTTAGCGTCTTTAAGTTTTTGCATTTTAATAAATAGAGATTAAATGTAGGTAATCTACTATTTATAAGTTGTGGAGAAAGAGAAAAAGTTACAATTGACTATAATTAAACAATGGACTTTATAACCCTTAGTTTATGCGTATGTTCATTCTTTTCAACATTATAAATACCTGAATGGTCTATACGGTCTATACGTACTTTACCGTGTGCGTGTATTATATAATGGTCTTGCATCATAATGCCAACGTGTGTAATTTGTCCTTCTGCATTATCAAAAAATGCTAAATCACCAGGCTCAGATTCTTCAATAAAACTTAATGGCTCACCTTGAGTTGCTTGTTGTGATGCGTCTCTTAAAAGTTTAAAGCCATTAAGTTTGTATACCATTTGTGTAAAACCGCTACAATCTATACCAAAAGGTGTTTTGCCACCCCAAAGGTATGGTGCATTAAGGTACATAAATGCGGTATCTACTATTTTAGATTTGTCTTGTTCATGCGTTGTGGTCATGCCCTCAAAAATATGCTTTAACAAAGCAGATTGGGAAACAGCTGAACCAATAGGAATTGGAAATATAAGCTGTTGAGATGTTGTAATATAATCCATTACATCTGCAGATAATTTAGGATCTGCAAGATTAATAGTGGTATACATCTCTTCAGATATTTCAAACAACTGTTTGTTATCTATCCAACCTTCATAGCTATCATAGCCAAACCTAATTCTGCTCCAAGATTTACGCATTTCTAATATTTTGAAGTGATCTCCATATAAGGCCTGCGTAACCATCTCGCTTGAATCTTCTGGAAACAGACGTACTGGTACAATGCTAAGAGGACAAATTCCGTAACGCATTAAAAAGTATTAAGGACGTTCAACTACAATTGCAGAAGCACCGCCACCACCATTACAAATACCAGCTGCTCCAATTTTTGCATTGTTTTGCTCTAAAACACTTAATAGAGTGATTAAAATTCTTACACCAGAACATCCTAGTGGGTGCCCTAATGATACTGCACCACCATTTACATTGGTCTTAGTATCATCTATTCCTAAAATCTTCATATTAGCTAGACCTACAACAGAGAATGCTTCATTTAATTCAAAATAATCTACATCATCAATAGTTATTCCTGCTTTATCTAATGCCTTAGGTAATGCTTTTGCTGGAGCAGTTGTAAACCACTTAGGCTCTTGCGCTGCATCTGCATAACTCTTAATAGTTGCTAAAGGTGTTAAGCCTAATTCTTCTGCTTTTTCTGCACTCATTAAAACTACAGCTCCTGCGCCATCATTAATTGTAGATGCATTTGCTGCGGTAACAGTGCCGTCTTTAGTAAATGCAGGACGTAAAGAAGGAATTTTCTCCATTCTTACGTTTTTATATTCTTCATCTTCGCTAACTACAACAGGTTCTCCACGACGTTGTGGTACCTCTACAGGAACAACTTCATTTGCAAATTTACCTTTGCTCCAAGCTTTTGCAGAACGCTCATAAGATTGAATTGCATAAGCATCTTGATCTTCTCTTGAAAATTCATATTCAGTAGCACAAAGATCTGCACATGTTCCCATTGCATTTTGATCGTAGGCATCTACCAAACCATCCTTTTGCATTCCGTCTTCCATTTTTGCAGGTCCAAATTTTTGACCATTACGCATATGTACATAATGAGGTATTAAGCTCATATTTTCCATACCACCAGCAACAACAATATCTGCATCGCCCAAAGCAATAGCTTGCGCTCCATTTATTACAGCTTTCATACCACTAGCACAAACTTTATTAACCGTTGTACAAGGTACAGATTCTGGAATACCAGCACCTAATGCAGCCTGTCTTGCAGGAGCTTGTCCTACACCAGCTTGCACTACGTTACCCATATATACTTCCTGAACTTTTGAAGCATCTAATTTAATTTTATCTAAAGCACCTTTAATAGCAACACTTCCAAGTTTAGTGGCTGTTACAGTAGATAAGCTTCCTAAAAAGCTTCCAATTGGTGTTCTTGCTGCACTTACAATGACTACAGATTTACTCATAATATATGTCTTGTTTTTTGTGTTGCGAATTTAGTGATTTTAAAAGGAAATCTAAACTATTCTGTACACTGCGCAATATTTTACTACTTTTGAGTATCAGCATAAGACTATGGCTAAATTTGTAGACAACCTGTATAAGAATCAGGCATTGTTTTTTAAGATTATGTTATGGGCACTGAGTACAGTGTTCATAGTTTATCTCTTTCCAAAAGGAGGGAAATTTAAGTATGAGATTACTAAAGGGAAACCTTGGCAGTATGAAAACTTGTATGCACCTTTTAATTTTGCTATTCTCAAGACAGATGAAGAGATAGCTTCAGAAAAAGAGGATATAAGACAAAAGCAAATACCATACTATAACTATGATAATAAAGTTGTAGAAGAGGTTTCAGATAATATTGCAAAAGTGTTTTCAGCTACATTTAATGATAGCATTAAAAGAACAGAAGGCAATCAACTTCTAAAATTTACCAACACTACATTTCAGGATATATATGAAAAAGGTATTCTACAAGAAATAGACGGTTTGGCAGAAGACCGCTTAGTGTTCTTAAAAAAAGGTAATGCTGCTGTTGAAGTAGAGTACGGAAGTCATATTAAACAAAGCGAATTAAGAGCCTACATTAAAAATAAAGTTAAGCGAGCCAATCTCTCTAGATATGAAACAGAATTTGTAGAGCTGTTTTTTGATTTAGTTAAACCAAACGTTATTGCTAATGAAACGCTTACACGTAAAGAAATTGAGAGTAAACTACAGGATATAAGTTATACACGTGGTAGTGTAACCAAAGGTAGTAGGATTATTGCTCGTGGTGAGGTTGTTGAAGGCGATAAATATAAAATTTTAAACTCCCTAAAAGCAGAATTTGAGTCTCAAGTATGGAGCCAATCTAGTTACTATTGGGTTATTTTCGGCTATACCATTTTAGTATCTCTAGCTTTACTAATGTTACTTCTATTTATTAAAAAGTATAGAATTGAGATTTTTGAGAATAACACACAGATAACATTTATATTCTTTAATGTCTTAGTTATGGTATTGCTTACAACATTGGTTGTAAAGTATAACCCAGAATTTGTTTACTTAGTTCCCTTGTGTATATTACCATTAACCTTAAAAGCATTTTTCGATGCGAGATTAGGTTTGTTTACACATGTTATAACAGTTTTATTATTAGGCTTTATAGTACCTAATAGTTATGAATATATGTTTTTGCAAATTTTAGCAGGAATAGTAACCATACTTACAGTATCTGAACTTTATAAACGAGCTAACTTATTTATCTCTGTAGCACAAATAACTCTAGTATATATCTTGGCATATTTTGCCTTTACTATAACAAGAGAAGGTACAGTAACAGCTATGAACTGGGAAACTATATTGTATTTTGTTACTTGTGGTTTAGCAACCTTGTTTGTACAACCTTTAATTTATGCTTTTGAAAAAGTATTTGGAATGGTTAGCGATATGAGTTTGTTGGAATTGTCTGATACAAACTCAAAACTTCTCAAAAAAATGTCTAATACTGCTCCAGGAACATTTCACCACTCATTAAATGTTGCCAATCTAGCTGAAGCTGCTGCTAATGAAATTGGAGCAAATGCTATGTTAGTTAGGGTAGGAGCGTTATATCATGATATAGGTAAAATGAAAAACCCAACCTACTTTACAGAAAACCAAACCACGTCTGTAAACCCTCATAACGATTTAGAACCACAAGAAAGCGCCAATGTTATTATTGATCATGTATTAGATGGTATTGAGATAGCAAAGAAGAATAAACTACCAGACCGTATTATAGATTTTATAAGAACACATCACGGTACAAGCTCTGTATATTACTTTTATATGCAAGAAAAGAAAACAAACGAATATGCAGATGTAAGTGATTTTAGTTATCCTGGACCTATACCATTTAGCAAGGAGACAGCTATATTAATGATGAGTGATAGTGTAGAGGCAGCAAGTAAAAGTCTTAAAGAACCTACTAGTACGTTAATTGATAATTTTGTTGAAAAAATAATTAACAAGCAGATGGATGAAGGCCAATTTTTAAATGCCAATATAACATTTAAGGAAATACAGACAATCAAGAAGGTTTTAAAACGAAAACTTAACAATATCTATCATTTAAGAATAGAGTATCCTGAGTAGAAAGTTCATTTTTAGGTCATTATAAATTTGCAGAAAAAAAAATAAAAAAAGGTTTGGTAAGAATGAAAGCATCTCTTACATTTGCATCCGCTTAATGAAACAAGCGCAAGTTCTTAGAAAAACATTGGAGAGGTGCCAGAGTGGTAATGGAGCAGATTGCTAATCTGTCGACCTGCAAGGGTCGCCAGGGTTCGAGTCCCTGTCTCTCCGCTGAAATTTATAATTACCGGCACACAACATATTTTTCGGGGTGTAGCGTAGCCCGGTTATCGCGCCTCGTTTGGGACGAGGAGGCCGCAGGTTCGAATCCTGCCACCCCGACTAAAATCCAGTCTTTTATAAGACTGGATTTTTTATTTTATGACAAATTATTTCTAAGAGCTTAATTCTACTAGAATTAGAACCTATACAGGTCAATCTATCAATTTTACTATTACTTCATTTAAGGTGCTTTATCTATAACAAAAAGGCATACAATTAGGTGTACCATTTTCTTCTTTTGGTGTACCATATAAAATATTTTAATATTATGGAAACCAACAAATTAACTATATTATTCCTTTTGCAAAAAGCAAGAATAAATATTAAAGGGAAATGTCCACTTAGGTGCAGAATTACTTATAGTAAAAAAAGGAAGGAATTTTCTACTGGTCTATTCATTAATCCAGACTTTTGGAAAAGTAAACAACAGAAAGCTCATCCACCCAATGAGGATAACAACTATATTAACTCACAGCTTAGCCTGATTAGTCAAAAGATTAATCAGGCTTTTTTAATGCTTCAGGTTAATGAGATTAATTTTGATGTAGCAGATATATATCTAGTTTATAAAGGTGAGAATACTAAAAATAATAAAACCTTTCTTGAGGTAATGGAACTTCATAATTCCAAAATGGAAAAGCTAGTAGGAAAAGAATATGCACCAAGATATTATCAGAAATGGAAAGGCACTTATAAGTTACTCAAAGCATTTATCAGGCATACTTATAAAAAGAATGATGTTCTGATAAATAAATTGACATTGAAGTTTCTTGATGATTTAGATTTTTATTTGAAGTCAAAAAAGAATCAGAAACAGATTACAGTCAACAAGTGCATACAGAGGGTTAGGAAAGTGATTAAGCTAGCTATTGCTGAGGGTTATCTGGAAAGAGACCCATTTATTTTATATAAACCTAAAAGATATCAAAAAGAGGTAGTTTACTTAGATGCTGATGAACTAAAAAAGATGGAGAACCATTCATTTGCTCAAGAGAGATTAACTCAAGTAAGAGATATGTTTATATTCTGCTGTTACACAGGTTTAGCATATCAGGAAATGAAAGATTTGAAAGGTAAGCACTTGGTGAAAGGTTTTGATGGTAACACTTGGATTAAAATGCTACGCAAAAAAACCAAAACACCTATTGCAGTTCCATTATTATCTAAGGCATCTGAAATTCTCTTAAAGTATGACGAGTTAGAGCAAGTTCTTCCAGTAATATCAAATCAGAAATTCAACTCCTACTTAAAGGAGATAGCTGATGTAGTTGGAATAGACAAGAAGCTTACTCATCACATTGCTAGAAAAACATTTGCCACAACTGTACTTCTTTATAATGATGTACCTATGGAAATAGTATCAGACCTTTTAGGGCATTCTAAAATAGATGTGACCCAAAGGCACTACGCCAAAGTAGTTCAAAGGAAAGTAAGTGAGCAGATTTCAATTCTGAGTAAGAAACTTAATAAAAAGTAGTAGTATTAGCTGTGTTGTAATAACTTTATGGCACAGCTAATTTATTTATAGTATGAATATACCTCAGGAATTATTTGAAGATTTTCCAATAGAGTATAAGAAGATAAATCCAATAGATTTTTCAACTGCATTATCTGAAAGGAACATTGAAGAAGAAGGTGTAGGTTTTCAAACTGAACTTACAATCTTAGAAGTAGATGAGTATCTAAATGAACCTTTAAATAACGCATTAGACCTAGATGAAAAAAACACTGTTGTAATTAATGCCTCTGTAGGGCAAGGCAAGTCTTATGCTATTATTCAGACAATTAAAAGGTATTATGAAGCAGAAGAGGAATATCTCATTTTCGTGGCTTCACCCTTTGTTAGCCTAGTAAAACAATATTGTGAAGATATTCATAAGGATGCTGGAATTCCAAAAGAACAGATATATAATTATGATAATTTAGGAAGAAATGAAGAGGTAGATTATTGGAATAGAGCTGTTCAAGTAGTGACAGTGAATACCCTGTTAGGAAATCCTGGAGAGAATGGCTTTAAGAATTCAGATAAGAAGAGAACCTATCTTAATTCTCTAGTTTCAAAATGTGAGAGGAATAATATTAAAGTTGTTTTCATATATGACGAAATACACGATTCTTACTATAACTTTAAAGAGGAATATATTTTTAATCTATGGAAATGGAAAAATGTAATCCATAAAAACTTTGTGTTGAGTGCTACTTATAATGAGGCTTCGAAAGTAGTCATTGAGTATTTAGCAGAGCTTACAGAAAAAAAGATAAGAATCTTTGAGTCTCCTAGAAATAGAATACTTGAAAAACAAAGTGATCTTTATCTTCATTATAGTAGACATCACAGGTTTACTGAAACAACTCCAGAAATATATTTTACCATTAAAAGTATTATTGATAGGAAAAAAAATTTAGATATTCTTTGTTACTCTAAATCCTTAGCTAAAAAAATCATAGATACTAAAGGAGAGATAGGTCAATTACTTAAAGATGCTTATGGAGAGGTGAAGGATTGTACTTCTGAGCTATCTGATAATATCAGAGAGGAGAATGAAGACCCTAAAAATCAATTTGATAATTCTAAGTGTAATGTAGGCACTAATTTTAAGACTGGTGTAAGTATCAGAAAAGAGAATCATTCTTTTTTAATAATACTTCCACCAAGAGCTACTAGACAAGATTTTAAAAATTACTCAGGTATATTTTCAGGTGGGATAAATTCAATTATTCAGGCTCTAGCTAGACAGAGAAAAAAAGGTGAAATACACATAGTACTACCTTATGCAGATTCTTTCAAATATTCATCTTTAAGGGATGCAGGTTTAAATGCTGAACAAATAAGTGAGTTTGAAACTTATTATAATCTTATTAAGCATTATGAGGAGCCAGAAGATGAGGTGTTATATACTCCTTTTACAAAGCAGGGTTTGCTTTTGCATAGGTTCTATTTAGATAAATTAAAGGGCAACGTAGATAGTGAAATAGAAAAGGTTAATGAGTCTGAAAGAAATCTAATGCCAAGATTAAATTTTCCAACCTTTAAGACATTTAAGTTGCACTCTGGAGAAGATTATCTAGCTAGTGAACACAAATTTTTTGGAGCTGATTTGTCAGCTTATGTTACATATGCATCTTTCACCAATCAGTTTATTAATTGCAGACTAAAAGAGTTTTATTTCCAACTAGTGTGCATTTTAAATGAAGGGAAAATAGTTAGAGACCTTAACCTATATTTTACAGAGTGTGTAGGAGAGGATTATTATCATAGCTTTATAAAATATTCAAACTTTCAATTTGCTTACCATAACTTAAGAAATTATTTTTTTAAAAATTTCTCTTTGAGACTAAAAAAAGCTGGAAAAGATAAAACCATTAAGCTGAATCCCTATTCAGAAAAGAGTTTTGAAATAGGATTTTTAAAATTTGTTTCTCAGTTTTTCTACAGAAGGGATGTAAGAGACCTAGATGATTTTGAATATACAAGGAGCACATATTTTTTAGATAGTATTACTTCATTAGATAGTTTTGAAATTGATTCTAACACTAATATCACAGACTTGAGTGACTATGAGAGAAGAAGAAGGTTATTTCAAATTATAAATCACTTCAGACATAAATTAAATGAGTCTATTCAAACTGTAAATGAAAATGGTTTTAGCTACACTTATTTGAGAAGAACTATGCCAGATGATTTTTTAAGTATAGAAGATAAGCGTTACTTTAAAGAACTAGAAATTCTCATAAAAAGTGATAAACTTCTAGAAAATGAAGTGTTTGATTTTAACAGGAGACTCACTATGAAATCACTTTATAAGAAATTAATAGAAGATTTCTTTGAAACAGAGGTTTATAGAACACCAGAATCTATAGATGGTAGAAGACCTAATGTAAGAAAGATTATATCAGTTAAGGAATCTATACAGGAAACTTCAATCTTAAACTTGGTTGGTAAGCAAGATTACAATATTCCTAACGAGGCAGTAAAATAAGAGCAGTCCTCTTTTGGTGGTACTATATATAAATCATACCAAAATGGGACTGGAGTTTTATAGGGAAAATAATTTCACAAAAGTTTCCTCTTCCTCTTTGTAGAATACTCCTACTCCTTCAAAATTCTTTAATTTTTACAACGCAGGAACTCAGGACGAGGACTACTTTAGGAGTAGTTTTTGTATCAAGCATTTGATGCACAAAGCTACTAAATTTCTATGACATAGAAGTTTTTAGATTCAATAAAAACTACCTCAAAATCAAAGTTGTAGCTAATAGCTTTTTCTAATTTATAACCTAAAATAATGCACTTTACAAATTCTGTAGAGTGCATTTTTCATTTTAATCTTAAACACAAATAAACTTCATATTAACCTTTAAATAATTACATAATGAAATTAAGACAATCCGAAAGAAAGAGAGCCAAGATTAAGATGGCTTTGCAGGGAAGTGCTGGAAGTGGTAAAACCTATTCTAGTTTATTATTAGCAAAAGGACTCACAAATGATAACCTCTCTAAAGTAGCTATTATAGACACAGAGAATGGTTCAGCAGATTTGTATGCACATCTAGGTAATTATAATGTTCTGGGCTTAAAACCACCCTATACACCTGAAAAGTATATACAGGCAATTGAGGTATGCGAGAGAGCTGAAATGGAAGTTATCATTATAGACTCAATATCCCAATGTTGGGATGAGCTACTGGATTTTCATTCTAAATTAGCGGGTAATTCATTTGCTAATTGGGCTAAAATCACACCAAGACAAAAGGCTTTTGTAGATAAGATTCTACAAGCAGATGCACACCTTATAGCTACTATGAGAACCAAACAGGACTATGTGCTTAACCAAATAGATGGAAAGTACATACCTGAGAAAGTTGGGCTTAAAGCAATACAAAGAGATGGTGTAGATTATGAGTTTACCCTAGTTTTTGATATAGACATAAAGCACTTTGCCACATCATCTAAGGACAGGACTAATCTCTTTTCTGGAAAACCTGAATTTAAAATTAATCAGGCTACAGGAAAAAAGATTTTAGAATGGTGTAATTCAGGAACCAACTTACAAGAGGCAAGAAGTGCTATTAAAGTGTGTAAGGATATGGAGAGCCTAAAAGGTTTATATAATCAATACTCACAATGGCGTGAACTATTAGAGTATGACTTTAAGCTACAGAAAGACACCATTCTTTCAAAAGAACAATTGTTGAACCCTCAAAAATTTAGTAAAAATGGAACTACAAATCATTAACAAGCCTAAGCTTGAATTACAACCAGTAAATAGGTCTGGTGTAACATTAAAGCCAAATCTTTCAGACTATAAACACAACCCTTTTATTGAGGCTAACACCAAGAATGTTAGCCTTTCTCATTTAAGAAAGGATTGTATTATTCCAGTATTCAGTAAGGATAATGAGAAGACCATAGCTCATCAGGAATTTATAGATATAGTAGGAGACTGTACAGCAAATGCATTTCCAAACCATACTATAGATGAAGCTGAGGTAAGGATAAGTCATCAAATAAAAGGTAGGATTCCAACTGCTATATATAAATCTGCTAAAGATTTATTGGAACACGAGAAAACAACCTATTATGAAAGAATGGCATTTATTATACGTGTACCTAGTATTACAGAAACCATCAATGGCAATAAGCTAGCCTTAACTATTGGAGGAGTGAGAGCTTATAATCAAGAGAATTTATACAGCAAAAAATCTATAGAGAAATTTAAGGTTTTTGTAGGTTTTCAGAATATGGTGTGTTGTAATCTATGCATTTCAACAGATGGTTATCTAGCAGAAGTTAGGGTAAGTGATTACAAGCAATTGAAAGAAGCTATAACAAACTTATTGCTAGTATATTCTGCTGAGAAAGACTTGAAGCAAATGCTGAGTTTGACAAAATATAACCTGAGTGAAAAACAGTTTGCACAGCTTATAGGTAGGGCAAGACTTTATCACTATTTACCTAAGGTAGATAAATCTGAAATTCCTAATCTACTTATCAATGATGGGCAAGTTTCCTCTATAGCAAGAGATTATTATCAAGATGAGAGGTTTTGTAGTGCTGAAAATGGCTCTATTAATCTGTGGAATCTCTATAACCTCTTTACATCAGCTAATAAGAGTAGTTATATTGATACTTTTAGTGATAGGAATGTAAATGCCTTTGAATTTACAAATGGATTGGCACAAACTCTCAATGGTAATTCTAACTACCATTGGTTTTTGAGTTGATTGATGCCCAATCTCTATTAATTTAGGGATTGGGTTATTTTAATATATTTAAGGCTTATATTTCTGAAACAATTTCTACTCTTATACCTTTGACAGTAAATATTAGATTACAGTAGTAGCTTTTAGCTTTTTCTAGTTTAAATTTTGGCTTAAGGATATAGAAATTTCTACTAAGTTCAAGTATATGAATTTTATAAGATTTTAAATCTCTAATTATTCCCTTAAAAACCCTCATTTTAGCTCCGTCACTATCTAACCACGAATCTCTAAGCGCAGGATTTAAAATTTTATAGTTTTCTCTCAATTCTTTAAGATTTTCAAATGAATATTTAAACTGATAATCATAACTTTCTTTAATGTATGAATAGAAATTATATTCCTGTCTCTTATACACATCTGACGCTGCCGACGATATGCAGTGTGT
>OJEH01000163.1_pt1 | contig 19388 bp, 15 predicted proteins | sample 1593001 | NCBI WGS metagenome assembly OJEH01 (sample SAMN05416886, study PRJEB24817) | seawater metagenome | isolation source: Sea water | place: Canada:Atlantic | collected 2013-11 | reverse complement strand
AGTCAGCCTACGTTTAAATCTCTCCAAGAAGAATTAGCTTTTAGAGCTATGAAAATCAAATACGTTCATTCAGATGGAACTGTAGTTGGTACGCATCAAGGCGCTCATTACTTCACTAAAGGCCAGCGTAAAGGCTTAGCCGTAGGCGGTACTGTAGAGCCTCTTTTTGTGATAGACACTGATGTTGATGATAATATTATTTATACGGGTCAAGGGAAAAGTCACCCTGGACTATATAAATCTGTACTTTTAGTTCAGGCATCAGAAGCCCATTGGGTACGGCCTGATTTAGCGATTGATTTAGGAGGTTCTCTAAAAGTGACGGCTCGCATTCGTTATCGACAGGAACTAGAAACAGCATGCTTGTATGCTACTTCAGATGGATTATATGTTGCTTTTGATTCGCCACAGTCAGCTATTACTGAGGGCCAATTTGTAGCTTGGTATTTAGGAGATGAGTTAGTGGGTTCTGGAGTAATTTCTTAGACTGATAGACTCTAGTTTTTAATAATACACGTCTTTTACGTTATGCAAAACATCATTACAAAGCTTTTTAATATTCGGTATCCAATTATTCAAGCAGGCATGGTATGGAATAGCGGGTGGAAATTAGCCTCTGCATCTAGTAATGCGGGTATATTAGGCTTAATTGGAGCTGGATCGATGTACCCCGATGTACTAAGAACTCATATTCGTAAATGTAAAATTGCTACAGATAAGCCTTTCGGAGTCAATATTCCAATGTTATACCCAAACATAGAGTTGTTGATGCAAATTATTATTGAAGAAGGGGTTAAAATAGTTTTTACATCAGCTGGCAATCCAAACACTTGGACATCCTGGTTAAAAGAACGAGGAATTACTGTTGTACACGTAGTGAGTAGTTTAAAATTTGCATTAAAGGCGGAAGCTGCAGGAGTGGATGCAATTGTTGCAGAAGGTTTTGAAGCCGGTGGTCATAATGGCCGTGATGAAACAACCACATTGACACTGATTCCAATGATACATGCCCAGCTAAAAATTCCTTTAATCGCTGCTGGGGGAATTGCAACTGGAAATGGAATGATGGCAGCAATGGCTTTAGGAGCGGACGGGGTTCAAATCGGAAGTCGCTTTGTAGCAAGTGTGGAGTCCTCTGCACATAAAGCTTTTAAAAAAGCCGTACTTTTAGCCAAAGAAGGTGATACACAGCTAACTCTGAAAGAACTAGCACCTGTTCGTCTTTTGAAAAATAAATTTTATGAAGACATTATTCACCTATATACAACCACTCCTTCCAAAGAGGATTTAAAAAATCTGTTAGGGAAATCACGTGCCAAGTGTGGGATGTTTGAAGGCGACCTAGAAGAAGGAGAACTAGAAATTGGTCAAATCTCTGGATTGATCGATACTATTGCCTCTGTTTCTGATATTGTAAACACAATCCTGAAAGAGTTTGATGTGTGTAAATCACACATATCAACAATTAATATAACTACGACTAATGACCAATAGACCAACTCAATTAAAAGCATTTGATCGCTTATTAACGATCATGGATGAACTTCGCGAACAATGTCCATGGGATCAAAAACAAACGATGGAAACTCTTCGTCCTTTAACCATTGAAGAGACGTATGAATTGGGAGATGCTATTTTAGATGCAGATTTAAATGAAGTTAAAGGAGAGTTAGGCGATCTTTTGTTGCACATCGTATTTTATTCTAGAATCGGTAGTGAAACTAATGATTTTGATATTTCAGATGTGATTAATGGAATATGTGAAAAATTAATTCATCGGCATCCACATATTTACAGTGATGTAAAAGTTAAGGATGAAACTGAAGTCAAGCAGAATTGGGAGAACTTAAAACTTAAAGAAGGAAAGCTAAGCGTGCTTCAAGGAGTGCCGAAAAGCCTTCCTGCGTTGGTAAAAGCATGTCGAATACAAGAAAAGGTAGCTGGAGTCGGATTTGACTGGGAACATTCTGACCAAGTTTGGAGCAAAGTAGAAGAAGAGATAGGAGAGTTAAAAGAAGAAATTGTAAATAAGAATCAAGACGCCATAGAAGACGAATTCGGAGATGTTTTATTTTCATTAATAAACTATGCTCGATTTCTAAATATTAACCCAGAGAATGCACTAGAACGCACGAACAAGAAATTTATTAAACGTTTTCAATACTTAGAAAAAAAGGCTAAGGGACTTCAGAAATCACTTTCTGAGATGACCTTAGCCGAGATGGATGTTTATTGGGATGAATCTAAAAAGTTATGAATAGTTAATTTATAAGCTTTTTTATTTTTGAATATTTCAATTCCCAAACTTTTAAAGCTTCTTTATGCTTACTGATATTTTTATGAACTTCTTTTACAAGAGGGTTATCGTCATCAACATTTGAAAAGAACTGTAAATTATTTTCAAGTTGGTTTATTTCACTTTTTATTTCGTCTATTTTCTTTCTAATAAAAATCACTTCATTATTAAATAAACTAGGGTCTTTAGAAATAGTTTCAAGCTTCAGACTATATTTTAAGTTTTCTAAAGCCTCTTTGTCCAGTCCTATTTTTGAATAGAAACCATCTAAAGATTTAAAGAATTTGCCATCTATAAAACGTTTACTTTTTGTTACATTTCCGATTTTTTTCCACTGACTTGAAAATTGGTTTAGACTATCCAGGTTAGTATCTTTATCTTCACTTGGAATAAAAGAATTTAAAGTCTCTAGAAGGCTTGTCTTATCTTCAAAGGATTTAATCTCTTCTTCTGAACCATTGTTTTTTTGTTCATGATAGCGGTCAAAGAATAAATTACAAGCACCTCTAAATCGCTTCCATAACTTATCACTGTCTTTTCTAGGAATGTGACCAATAGATTTCCAGCGATTCTGAATGTCTTTCATTAAAACTAAAGTCGTTTCTAAATCTAAACTATCTTTGTTTTGCTCAGCGATTTCCACTAGCTCTAACTTTTTCCGGTAGTTTTCTGACTGGTCTTTCTTTAATGTTTTATAGTAAGTGTTTTTGTTTTTATTAAAAATTCTTACAGCATCTTTAAACGCAGTCCATGTTTTTTCGTTTTGCTTTGAGGGTACTTTACCTGCTTTAAAAAAGGCATCTCTAAGGGCTTCAATCTCCTTTATATTAGCTTGCCACTCTTTATGAACTAAACTGGTTTTTTCTGAGATTGCTTTAATTTTATCTATGATATCATTTTTTATAACCAGATTGTCATTAAAAGTCTCTTCAAGCTGTCCGTAGTAATCTTGACGTTTGTCATTAATCACTTTGGTAGCGGCACTAAACCGTTCCCAAAGCTCATCTTTAAATTCTTTTGCTACAGGTCCTAATTCTTCTTTCCAAATTTTATGAAGTGCCTGAAGTTCTCTAAAAGCCCTGTTTAAGTCAGTTTCAGTTGCTAACTCTTCAGTGCTTTGAATTATTTTTTGTTTTTGTTCTAAATTATGTTTGTAATCTAAATCTCTTAAATCTCTGTTTAGATGCAGAAATCCATAAAATATCTCTACATGGTGTCTATAATTATTCCAAGTATTGTTATTTTCAGTTGATGGAATCTGCCCCGTATTTCTCCAACGTTCTTGTAAACTTTTAAAAGTATTGTATGAAGAATTAATATCCCCTTCTACATTTATCAGTCCTTTTATTTCTTCGATTATTTGAAGTCGAATCTCAAGATTTTGATTCAGTTGTTGGGTTCTGTTTTTTTGAAATGATTGCTGTCTTTCTCTAAATGATTTTGATAGATCATTAAACTTTTTCTTAAGTGGACTTGTAAAATTAAAATCAATAACATTACCGCCATCAGCTAAAAATGCATCTTTTTTTTCCGCAATTAAAATTGCGAACGCAGCGTTAAAACTGTTTTTAATCTTATTAATGTTGTTGCGAACGTTTTGAGAATTTTCATTTTCTAAAAGAGATTCAAATTTATTAACCAAATCTTCTAAAGATAAAGATTCAAAACTTTCTTCAGAATCTATTTTTTCAGACCCTATTTTGGCGTCACTTTTATCAGTTTTTTTTTGATTCCCCTTGTCTAAACTCCCTTTATCTTCTTCTTCTTCTTCTTCTTCTTCTTCTTCTTCTTCTTCTTCTGAGCTGATTTCTTCTGAGTTATCTTCCTTAGATTGTACTGTGATTGTCTCTATTGTGGCGTCTTCAGTTGATTTATTTTCGATTTCATTTACAACTTCACTTAGAGAATTCACGTCTTCTGTAATTTCTGATTTTGGGGGAGTGACGTTTAGGTTATCTCCGTCTGCATCTTGCAGGTTATCATGCTCTGACATATCTTTCAATGTTTTAGGGTGTTTAATACTTTAGATAAATATAACATTATCCCATTAATCTACAAATTATCTAATTATTTTAAATCAATTTATTTATTAATAATTCCATATTTCCCATGATTTTTCAGCTTGATTTTTTAGCATTTCTAAACCATTTATTACTTTAGCCCCTCTTGATTTCCCTTTTTTTAAAAATATTGTTTCGGCTGGGTTATAAATTAAATCAAAGAGTAAGTGTTGATCGTCTATGTCATCATAAAAAATGTCTGGACAACTTTCTATTTCTGGAAATGTTCCTAAAGGAGTGCAGTTGATAATAAGTTTATGAGCCTTAATTTCTATAGATGTTAATGAGTTGTATGTGTATTTTATTTCTGGTGACTCTGTTCTTGACACATATTCAAATTTGATTCCTAATTCTTTTAATGCAAAAGCAACTGCTTTTGATGCACCTCCTGTCCCAAGAATAAGAGCTGTTTTATGCTGTGGTTTTAAATGTGGAGCCAGACTTTTTTTAAACCCGTAATGATCTGTATTATATCCAATTAATTGGTTTTTTTTAATTTTAATGGTATTTACGGCACCAATTTTATTCGCTTCTTCGTCAATTAAATCCAAATAGGGTAGGATGACTTCTTTGTAAGGGATGGTTACATTGAATCCTGAGAAATCTTTACAGTTTTCTTTCAGTTCAATAAACGCATCAATCGTTTCAAGATCGAAGTTTTTGTAAGTACAGTCAAATTTATTATTCTCAAACTTTTCTTTAAAATACTCTCTTGAAAAAGAGTAATCAATGTTCTTTCCTAGCAGTCCAAAAATTTTCATATGTATTTTTTTCGTTTTTTTCCATACCAGTCTAAACCAAGTATAATACCAACCCCAAGAATAATAAATAGTATAAGGGAGATAGTATGAAAATTAATTTCTGGCAAATAACGTTGATAGTTTTCTATAACCTGTGACCCATTATCGTCAACAAGAATTTCTCCGAAATTATCTTGCTTATAAATAGTTTTTTTCCATGGCCAAACTACTCCTAGAGACCCTGTAATAAACCCCATAATCAGAGCCAAAGTGATGTTTTTATAGCGCTTAAGGACATAAGTCAGGACATGTGATAGACTAATGAGTCCAATGATAGAACCAAACGTAAATACTAATAGGACTTTTAATAATCGCATGTGCTGAATGTCCGAAATAAAACCAAAGTCACCAGTTAATACGAATATAAACGTATCAAAAAGTGTGTTAACAGAATCTACAAGTAGCATTACATAATTGCCAAGTAATATTAGTATAAATGATCCAGAAAAGCCAGGCAATGCCATCCCTGTAACGCTTATAATACCACAAAAGAACACAAACCAAAGATTGTCGTCTTGTGTTGCAGGATCTAAAAGACTAATCCCAATACCTACTGTTATGCCAATTAAAGCAGTGATAGCGGTTTTTAAATTCCAGGACTGATAATCATTATAAATATAAATAACAGACCCGATGATCATTCCAAAGAACACACTCCATACAAAGAGCTCATAGCGACCTATTAAGTAATCTAATAGTTTAGAGATGCTGAAGTAGCTGATTATCATCCCTAGAAAAAGCAGTGATAGAAAGCGTCCATTTATATACAGATAAAAACTTTTGAAGCGTCCCTGAAAAAACAAGTTTGCAGATTTTGAATTAAACCTTTGTAAGGAATATATAAACGTCTCATAAAAGCCCATTACAAAAGCTACAATTCCTCCGGACACACCAGGAACCTTGTTCGCAGTTCCCATGATGATTCCTTTTAGAATCAATGAAAATGAGTTGGATTTTTGATATTTATCTATCAACTATGTTTGTTTTTTTGCCTATTTTTTCTAAAAATAGAATGATAAAAAAACCGAATAACATCAAGCCAATTGCCTGTAGAAATTGAGCATCTCCAACGTAGTTAAATGGACAGATGCTTTCTTCATTTAAAGGAATTTCTACTCCTTTAGAATTCATTCGATATGTTAGTACTACCTTCCATGGCCATATTTTATTTAAAGATCCAATCATAAATCCAGTAAGTGCTGCTAAAGTTAGCTGATTATAGGATTCAAACAGCCATTTTAAAAGCTTTGAAAAAGAGAGAAGTCCTACGATTGCGCCAGTTCCAATAATTAAAATTGTTTTAATGTCTCTATTTGAAATCGCTTCAAGTACGGGACCGTATGCCCCTATAATTACCAAAATAAAAGCCCCTGAAATACCTGGCAATATCATTGCGCATATGGCTAATGCTCCAGCAAAAAATAGAAATAAATTGGAGTCTGAGGATTCAATAGGATTTAGAATTGTAATAAAGTAGGCAATACTACCTCCAATAGTAATTGCTAAAAACACTTTGAGTCCTGCGATATCCCATAAAGTGGTTTTAATCTGCTTGCTTATATATACGATACTTGCTGCGACCAAACCAAAAAAGAATGCCCACAAAAGTATGGGGTGATGTTCAAGTAGCCACTCAACTCCTTTGGCGAGTGAGAAAATACTAATTAATACTCCAGACATAAGCGCAAGCAAAAAGGGGCCATTCAATTTTTTCCAAGTGTATTTTATTCCTTTAGATCTCAATTCTTTAAAAATTGAACTATTAATGTTGTTCAAAGATTCAATGAGTTCTTCATAGATACCAGAAATAAAAGCGATTGTACCACCAGAAACTCCGGGAACTACATCCGCAGCACCCATAGCCATTCCTTTCAATGAAATAATAAGATAATCAGTTAGAGATCTCTTCATGTCTTGAGCAATAAGTATGTTTTAAAGTAATTTTATACTATTAGGATCCTGCAGTAAATATATGAAATTTTACTTGTAAGTATTTTTGAAATTTTCAATTAATTGAAGGACTGCTTTACGGTTGTAAACCTCTGGAAATAATTCCTCTAATATAAACACATGCTCTGAATTAATATGTAAAGCAGTAAGTAAATGTGCATACCCAGCTTCCATATTATTTAGTTTAAAACACACACCAGAAAGACGAAATTCTAATTCCTCGCTTTTTGGATGGTATTCTAACGCTTGAACAAAATTAAACTTTGCTGCTTCATCTTCTCCTAGCTTAATTAAAATATCTCCTCTTGATAACCAGGTATTTAATTTGCTATCACCAAGTTCTAATGTTTTTTTATAGCCACGCTCTGCTTCTTCTAATTTATTGAGCCGCTCATTGATAGTTGAATACAACTTCCAATAAGATGCATTTTCAGCGTCAATATCAATCGCTTTATTTATGTAAAATAAAGCCTTAAGAAAATCTTTTTTAGAATTGAAAAACTTAGTAATTCGCATCCAACCATTATCCAAAGCAGGATCTTGTTCAACTGCAAGGTAGTAGTTTTGAAGTGCTAATTCTTCATTGCCAAGTCGCTCAAAACAATACCCTATTTTAACTAATGCATATGGGTTTGAATTCTCGATGGCTATGGTAATTTTATAGTTTTCAATAGCTTCTTCAAGTCGATTTAACTTTTCTAAAACTTTTGCTTTCTCAAGATAAGCACCAATAAAAGTATCATCTGAAATAATAGCAAAATCAAAGGCGGTAACCGCTTTTACTAGTTCTTTGGTCTCAGTGTATTGTTTGCCCAGTTGATGCCATGCAACCTCACAATAAGGATTTTTGTCTAGGTAGCTATTTAGGTATTCAATAGCTCCCTCTGTATCGTCTAAAAAGTCGAAGCAATAAATAATATTATAAAGTGCAGAATAATCTTCCACATCTAGCTCAATACATTTTATAAAATTCACTTTAGCATCTTGAAATTGATCTAAAAACAAGTATTCCATTCCAATTAATGAATAGAGGTCAGCACAATCATCAGAGATTTTAATAGCACTTTTAAAAACCTCTATCGCTTTTTCATGTTGATCCTTTTTCGAGTAAATATTTGCTTTTTGAATGTAAAGCTCTTCATTATTTGGTTCGATTTCAAATAGGGGAGATAATAACCTGTCCGCTTCGTTTAATTTATTCTCAAAAATCAATATCTCAACTTGAAATAATTTAAGATTTAAAGAAGACGGGTGCTGGCTCAGTCCAAGTTTTATCGCCTTTTTTGCTAGGGCAATTTTCCCACTCTCTAGGTAATGATGAATGATGTTTTCAAACTCATTAGAGTCAAAGAAAAATACGCTGTTAGTTTTTAACATTGACTCAAATTTTGAGACTGTAACTTCTTGATTTTCTTCCGATTGATCGAACTCCATAAATGGTTTTTTTACAATATTAAATTTAAGAGTATATGCACTCCAAACACTTAGAGAGTTTTAATGTTTTCAACAAAATAATTAACATTATTTTTTCAGATTGAATTTAGAATCTTTAGAATAATAGCACAGCCTTTCATGAGTTCATCATTAGAGATTGTAAGAGGTGGTGATATTCGTATAGCTTTTGGTTCGTAGAGCAGCCAAAATAAGATTAAGCCATTTTCTTTCCCTTCCAAGACTATTTTGTTTGCTATTTCTGGAGTTTCAACGATTAATGCTAGCATCAACCCTTTTCCTCTAATTTCTTTGATTAATGGATGTTGTAGTTTTTTTCTTATCAGTTTCTCTTTGTAAAGGGTGTCTGGAATTAAAGTACTGCGTGTAATTTCTTTTAGGGTTGCTAGGGCAGCGGCTGCTATTACAGGGTGTCCACCAAAGGTAGTAATATGACCTAGTTTAGGATGGTCAGATAGACTGTCCATCATTTCTTCCGAAGCTGTAAATGCACCAATAGGCATACCACCTCCAAGTCCTTTTCCAGTTACAACCACATCTGGGATACAGTTGTAGTTTTCAAACCCAAACAGTTTTCCGGTTCTTCCAATACCAGGCTGAATTTCATCTAGTATGAGTAAAGCACCAACTTCATTACATCTTTTTTGAACCTTTGTCAAATAGCCGTTTAAGGGCTGGATAAAACCAGCACCTCCTTGAATAGTTTCTAAAATTACAGCGGCTGTTTTCCTGGTGATTTTTGATAAATCTTTAGCGTTATTAAATTCGATAAATCGTACATCAGGGATCAGGGGTCTAAAAGGTTGTTTTCTTTCTTCATATCCCATAATACTCAAAGCTCCCATAGTGTTTCCGTGATAGGCATTATTTGCAGCTATAATCTCTGAACGTCCTGTATAACGCCGTGCAAGTTTCATGGCTCCATCAATGGCCTCAGTTCCTGAATTTGTTAAGTATGTTTTTTCAAGTTTTTGCGGCAGATGATCAGCAAGTAACTTCGAAAGCTTAACGGCAGGAGATTGTATGTATTCACCGTAAACCATGACATGCATGTAAGAGTCCAGTTGTTTTTTAATTGCGTCTATCACTTTAGGGTGTCGATGCCCTAAACTACAAGCTGATACCCCGGCAATAAAATCTAAATAAGGAGTTTTATTTTGATCATAAATATAAGAACCTTCCGCAAAGGAGATTTCCATTCCTAATGGATGGGGAGTAGTTTGCGCTTGGTGTTTTAAAAAATCGTTGATCATTAATCCTTTTTATATTCTCCTCTACTTTGTAATATAATTATCTTTCAATAGATTATTTGGGACTTTTCGAGCAGATTTATTGTTGGGCTTTTGTTTTTTTTCTTTTATGTTAAGATCCGATTTTGGTTCAGCTTTTTTAACTCGGTCTAATAGATTTGAGTCAAAAAATAATTCTTGAGAGGGATAGGCATCTAATCCTTTTATAACTTTGAGAATCAATGGAGGATCGTCTTTAAATAAATCTTTTACACTCTTAGGTTGTTCTGATTCACGCCAATTAAATCCGCGAAGAATCTTTTCATTTTCAGGAAAATCCATCTCCGGGTATGTTTTGCCACCAATCTGATTATATTTTCGCATTTCATCGATATTATTTTCGGATAACCAAATTTTAATAGCCCCAGATTTAGACTTGTCAATTCCAACCAATTCATTATCCTCATTTCTTAGATAATATATAGTTTCGGCATTTTTAATTATATCGATGGTTGATAGACTATTATTTTCAAATAGTCCAAATAGTTTTTTTCCTGAGATCTGATTATATCCATCACCCAATGTGTCTTTACTAATCACAAAGGCATTATTAAAAACTTTCAAAGAATCTAAACTTTCATTAGCAGAGTTTGAAATTAAATGGATAGAATCTCCTGAGATCTGATTCTTAATATTCCATAAAACAGGTTTTTGAGGTTTATAGAATGCATCCTGTGTAGTATTTCGATCAATATTTATTAGCTGGGTTAAACCAGTTCTTTGATTCATGTGAATAGAATCAGCTTTTCCACTCAAATCTGATTTATATATTTTCGAATTATAATATCCTCTCGTTATTCTTCTTTCAGGTTTGCCAGTCACCATTAAGGTATCGCTGTGTACAAATATGGAGTCGTTTTCTTGTAACGTAATTGCTAAAGCTCGCTTAGTTATAAATAAAGAATCTTTGGCTCTAAATACTTCGGCATAATGTCCTTTTACAATCGTGTTATTTAGTGTGTCTGTAATTACAATGTTATTGGTAGCCGATGCAAAACTCTTATTTCGGTCAAAGTATAGGCTGTCTCCTTCAACAACACGTTCATCATAATTTATTTTTGATTTTTTCACAAAGTACCCAGTATCATCAGTAGTATTATAGAATCCTCTTTCACAGTATATTACACTAGTTTCACTTGTGATTGTTGTTGGTCCATATAAAAAGGCATAGCCTGAAAGACTGTAAAAATCAAGCCGATTAGATTCTATTATATATTCAGGATTTACTAATTTAACATTGTTCACAAATTGATATTTTTTAGTTTTCATGTAATACAGCCCAACCGTACTAGTAATGGTACCAGTTGTATCTCGAACGACCTTACCATTACTTTCATAAAAGGCTTTTTGCTTCATTCGATCAAAGTATAGGGTGTCGGTTGTGATTACTGAGGTTGGATCCTTTAAAACAACCTCACCACTTGCAAATGCTAGTTGAGTTTTACCACTATATTCGACATATTTAGAGGTCATGTTAATTGTATCCCCTTGGTTTATTCTAACTTTACCGTAGGCCTCTATAAAGTCCTGTTTGGCGTCATAGATGGCTTGATCACACCACATCTCAATTCCTTCATGTTTAATGTGAACTTGTTTTGAATTATCTCGAGTCAGTATTGTAGCATCAGGTTTAGATTCATCAAAAGTCATGAATGGAGCATACTCAATCTCAATTTTTCTTCGTTCTTGGGCATATAAAGTAGTCCCTAATAAAATTAGGAGGTAGGTTATGGAATTAAGACTTTTATACTTCAAGTTTATGTAATTTATTCCAAAAATAAGTAAAATAGAGATCTTTGGTTAGCAACTTAAGATTATTTTATGACCTAAAAAAAAATCTATCGCTAGGATAGATTCTTAATTATTATCTAAATATTGTTTGTTTTCTATCAGGACCTACAGAAACTACTTTTATAGGAATCTGTAATTCTTCTTCAAGAAAATCAATGTAAGCATTCAATGATTTTGGAAGTGTAGATTCATTGTTCATTTCTGTAAGATCTTCAGCCCAACCCTCAAAATCAGTATAAATAGGGGAGATATTATCGGCTTCTACATTGTAAGGGAAATGGTGAATGATTTCTCCTTTGTATTTATATGCAGTACAAACCTTCAGTGATTTAAATCCTGACAACACATCTGCTTTCATCATCATAAGTTGAGTTACTCCATTAACTTGACATGCATAACGGAGCGCTACCAGATCTAGCCATCCACATCGACGTGATCGACCTGTAGTGGCTCCAAATTCATTTCCTACTCGTCCCATAGTTTCACCATCTTCATCAAATAGTTCAGTTGGGAATGGGCCAGAACCTACTCGGGTTGTGTATGCTTTAAATATCCCAAACACATCTCCTATGTTGTTAGGTGCAATTCCTAAGCCTGTACATGCGCCAGCTGCTGTTGTATTCGACGAAGTTACAAATGGATAGGTCCCAAAGTCAATGTCCAATAAGGATCCTTGAGCACCTTCAGCTAAAATTGATTTCCCATCGCGTTGTGCTTGGTGTAAATATTCTTCAGAATCAATAAAATTTAAAGATTTTAAAACGTCTACAGCTTTAAAAAATTCAGCTTCTAGTTCATCTAAGTCATATTCTAAATCAACGTTATAGAAACTTACCATTGACTCATGTTTGTTTGCCAATACTCTATATTTCTCTTTCCAGTTGTCCAATTCTAAATCACCAATTCGTATACCATTACGGCCAGTTTTGTCCATGTAAGTTGGTCCGATTCCCTTTAGAGTAGATCCAATTTTGGCTTTACCTTTTGAAGCTTCAGAAGCGGCATCCAAAAGGCGGTGTGTTGGTAATATCAAATGCGCTTTTCTAGAAATAACCAAGGACTTTTTATAATCAATATTATGAATGGCTAATTTGTCTAACTCTTTTTTGAAAATAACAGGATCAATAACTACTCCATTGCCCACTAAGTTTATAGCCTCTTTATGAAAAATTCCAGAAGGAATAGTGTGTAGCACATGCTTCATTCCATTAAAAACAAGTGTGTGACCTGCATTTGGACCCCCTTGAAATCGTGCTATAATATTATAATTTGATGTTAATACATCTACAATTTTCCCTTTACCTTCGTCACCCCATTGTAACCCAAGTAATAAATCTACTGCCATGCTATTTAATCGTTAATTTTAGTATTTCTTTTTGTTCCATAAAAGTATAAAGAGTGTTTGTCAATATTTATGTCAAATACTTCCTCGATTGTTTTTTGTATCGATAAAATTCTTGGATCACAAAACTCAAATACTTCACCAGTATCAGTTAAAATAATGTGATCGTGTTGTTTGTCAAAGTATGACTTCTCATATTGAGCTTGATTTTGACCAAATTGATGTCTTCTTACCAATGCACATTCTAAAAGTAGTTCAATAGTATTGTATAAAGTTGCCCTTGAAACACGGTAGTTTTTGTTTTTCATTTTGATGTAAAGAGATTCTATATCAAAGTGATCCTCGTTATCATAAATTTCTTGAAGAATAGCAAAACGCTCTGGGGTTTTACGATGACCATTTTCGCCAAGAAATTTAGTAAACACATTTTTTACAATTTCCTGATTGTTATTTTTTGGTTTTATACTCATAAGAACTTCAAATTTAAACTAATTTTTAGATTCTAAACACTTTTTCGATACCATTTATTTTTTGCAGGCGCTCCATGAGCTTTTCAACAAAGTTATTATTGTTGACTTCTACACTAATTTCCCCATTAAAGATTCCACTATCAGTATCAAATTTTATACTTTTAATATTTACGTTCATATTTTCAGAAACCACTTTGGTTATAGAGTTTACTAAACCTAGTCTGTCTATTCCTGTTAGCTTAACAACTGCCCTAAATACTTGTTGTGAAGAATCTATCCATTTTGCTGACATTATTCTGTAAGCATAATTGGATTGAAGACTTAACGCATTTGGGCATACTTTTTTATGAATTTTAATACCTTCTTTGATACTAAGAAACCCAAAAACCATATCTCCAGGAATTGGATTGCAACAAGAAGAAAGTAGGTAATTAAGTTTCTCTTCTTCTTTTCCAAAAACAAGCATGTCGTATTTAGAAGTGATTTCATCTTTTTCAACTGATTCTTTCAGGATTCCTTTGTTGCGAGTAATTTTATTTTTTATAAAACTAACCAGCGCGTTACTTCTGGAAGCGGCATAACTTTTTAGCATTGTATTGTCGATACTTCCGATGCCAATTCTATAAAACAAATCTAAACTTGTATTTAGATTAAAATAGTTTACAAGTTCATTGATTGATTTTTCATTTAAAGAAATTTTCAGTTGCTTAAGCTTTCGTCTTAATATCTCTTTTCCATCTTCAGCAATGGTTTTCTTTTCTTCTTTGAGTGAGGATTTTATCTTACTTTTAGCGCGTGTTGTTGTAACGTAATCTAGCCAGTTGGACGTTGGTTTGGCATTTTCGGAAGTAATAATATCTACTTGATCACCACTTTGTAAGATATGGTTTAGTGGAACCAATTTGCCATTCACCTTGGCGCCTCTAGTTTTCATTCCTATCTCGGTATGGATACTAAAAGAGAAATCTAAAGGAGTAGCGGCTGTCGGCAGTGATTTTAAATCACCATTGGGGGTAAATACAAATATTTCTTTAGCATAAAGATTAAGTTTAAACTGCTCTACAAACTCTACTGCATTCGAATCTGGATTCTCAATTACTTCTTGAAGTTTTCCAATCCAACTCTCTAAATTTTCATCCTGTTCTTTTTCACCCTCTTTATACTTGTAATGCGCTGCATACCCCTTTTCTGCAATTTCATTCATTCGTTCGCTTCTAATCTGAACTTCTACCCAGCGACCTTTAGGCCCCATAACTGTGATATGTAGAGCTTCATAGCCCGTAGATTTTGGCGCTGATATCCAGTCTCGTAATCGAATTGGGTTGGGGCGAAAGTGGTCAGTAACAATAGAATAAATTTTCCAAGCTAAAAATTTCTCGTCTTTTAGTTCTGATTTATAGATAATTCTTACTGCAAATTTATCATAGACTTCTTCAAAAGAAACGCCTTGGTTTCTTATTTTTCTTCGAATTGAGAAAATTGATTTTGGTCTACCTTTGATTTCATACTTTAATTTCTCTTTATTGAGAGCCTTTTTGAGAATCTTATTAATATCTTTTATGTAAAGATCTTGTTCTTCTTTGCTTTCTTTTAATTTGTTTAAAATCCCGTTATAAATCTCTGGCTCTGTATATTTTAAAGCTAAGTCTTCAAGTTCTGTTTTGATATTATATAAGCCTATTTTATGGGCAAGAGGTGCATAAATGTATAATGTTTCAGAAGCGATTTTTAGTTGCTTATCTTCACGCATCGAATGAATAGTTTGCATGTTGTGAAGTCTATCGGCAATCTTAATAATAATAACGCGGATGTCATCATGGAGGGTTAGAAGCATTCGTCTAAAATTCTCGGCCTGCATCGAGACATTCAAGTCTTTTTTTATGTTTGAGATTTTAGTTAAGCCGTTCACAATTCTTGCAACAGTTTCACCAAATAGTTGTTGAATGTCATCTATGGTGTAGCGTGCACAATCTTCCACAACGTCGTGAAGCAGGGCAGCAGCAATGGAATTCGCATCAAGACCTATTTCTGAAGCTACTATTTTTGCAACTGCAATTGGATGAAAAATATAGGCTTCTCCAGATTTACGACGTTGGTTTGAATGAGCATCCAGAGCAACTTCAAATGCTTTTCTTATTAGCTTTTTGTCTTTTGCAGAGAGAGTTCTGTAACTGATTTTTAGTAGTTCTTTGTAGTCTTTCGCTATAGCCGCATTTTCAGTTGCAATTTCATCCTCTGTCATTATCTAAAATTACTACAATCAAACGAAACACGCAATAACAATACTTAGTTTTTACACAAAATATTTAAACAATTAATGGAACTTATTTTTAGATAAGTTTCCGTTGCCTTTTAGCTTCAAATATGAGAATTCCTGCGGCAACCGATAAGTTCATAGAATCTAATTTTCCTTCCATAGGAATTTGGATTTTTGTTGTAGAGTCTTTAAGCCATTTTTCTGTAAGTCCAGTAGATTCAGTCCCTATGACTATTGCAGAAGGAGTTTTAAAATCTATAGAGTCATACGCTACAGATTCTTGAAGTATTGCAGGGTAGATAGCAATATTATTACGTTTTAAGTACGCAATCACTTCGGAAGTTGTTCCTGTAGCTATAGGTACGGTAAAGACTCCGCCAACACTTGATCTTATAATATTTGGATTGTAGAGATCTGTTAATGGATTGGCAATAATAACAGCATCAATATTAGCAGCATCAGCGGTGCGTAATAACGCTCCAATATTCCCAGGTTTTTCAGGTGATTCAGCGACTAATATTAATGGGTTTTCAGATGTTATTTTTAAGCTATCCAAGCTCAGGTCATTGGCCTTTGCAACTGCAATTACTCCTTCAGTTGTTTCTCTGTGTGCTACCTTTTCATACACAGCCTTTGAAATCTCAATAATATCTATTCCATAGGGTTCAAGAGCAGCAGCTTCAGCAGCAGAAAATAAGTCCGCATAGTAGTAGAGCGTTTCTAGCCTATAACTCCCTTTGATAGCTAACGATACTTCACGCTTGCCTTCTATGATAAACAAGCCCGTTTGTTTTCTTAATTTAGACTTTTCTTTAAGCTGAACTAATTGTTTTATAAATGGATTTTGAAGACTACTGATTGTTTTTACCATGCCACTAAATTAAGTGTTTACTTCTTATTAATTTCATTAATTAGTTCGTGCTGTATTTTTTTGAGTAGCGTTTCCATAACTCAGTTTGATGACTTTCTAAACTGATGTTTCGACCGTCAATAAAAGCTTGAGTCAGCTGGTTTGTTCGCATGTCTAACGCATCACCTTTACTTATAAATAAGGTCGCGCTTTTACCAACTTCCAAAGATCCATATTTAGCATCAATTCCTAATATTTTTGCAGTATTTAAAGTAATTAATTGAAGTGCCTGTTCTTTTGAAAGTCCGTGCGCTACTGTTGTACCCGCATAAAAGGGTAAGTTTCTAGAATTCATGCGCTCCATGTCACCACTCGTTTCCAAGCCTACATTAACTCCTTCATCTACCAATAGCTTTGCCATTTTAAATGGAAGGTCGTAATCATGATCGTCATTAGTAGGTCTAGAGTGCACACGTTGCAGAAGCACCGATACATTATTTTCTTTCAAATATGTAGCAAGCTTATACGTTTCATAGCCTCCAACAATGACTACTTTTGTAATGCCCTGTTTTTTTGAAAATTCAACAGCATCCCAGATTCCTTTTTCATCATTCACATGAATAAAAAGTGTTTTTGAGTTGTTAAATAAACCTTTCATAGCATTTAGAGGAAGGTTTTGAGTCCCTCTACTGCTTTTTGAATTTGCTTTGGAATGCTTAAAGTAAGCCTCTATTTCTGTAGTTTGAATGCTATATTTTGGATTGCTTTTCAGTCCAGAATCTTCTCCTAGCCAACGACGCCCACGAGTTAATGTGTTAGGCCAATTTAGATGAATGCCACCATTTTCTCTAACCACTGCATCTTCCCAGTTCCAAGCATCTAATTGGACCACAGATGACGTCCCGGAGATACGTCCACCTCTGGGTGTTATTTGTGCTAAAAGCACTCCGTTTGGTCGCATGCTCTCAACCACTTTAGATTCTGCATTGTAAGCAATTAGACTCCGAATGTGTGGGTTCCATGTTCCGATTTCTTCGTCGTCATCAGAGGCTCTTACGGCATCAATTTCGATTAATCCCAATGTGGAGTTAGGAACGATAAACCCAGGATAGATATGTTGCCCAGAGGCCTTAATAACATCCATCTTTGTCAGATCTTCACTTCCATTGTATACAGAAACATTTTGAATAATTCCATTGTTAAAAAGAACGAGGCTATTTTCTACGACGTTTCCATTTCCAATATGTGCGGTGGCACCAATAATAGCAACTGATTTTGATTGTTGATCTCCTGGCGTTTGTTGTGCATTTGATATAGTCACACAAACAGTTATAACAGATATTAATTTTATAAGTTTCATAGTTGTTGTGTTTATAGTTGATTAAAATGCATAGAATCACAGTGAAGTAACTGTTTATCTTTTTTCTTAATTGGCTGTGTTTTCATACCTTTATTTTTTTCTTTTAACATCATTTCTATGAGTATGTTTCTTTCAGACTGAATAGAAGTTCTGATTTTTTGATCCCGTTCACTATCAAAATAGGTCGCACCTTCAATTAGTGTTTTTTCAGCTTTCGCATAAATTGATAATGGGTGATGGCTCCAAAGTACAAGATCGGCATCTTTCCCTACCTTAATACTACCCACACGATGGTCGATATGAAGTAGTTTTGCAGGGTTAAGTGTGACCATTTTCCAGGCGTCTTGTTCAGAGGTGCCGCCATATTTTACGGCCTTCGCAGCTTCTTGGTTAAGGCGTCGAGACATTTCGGCATCATCACTATTGATAGCGGTTACAACGCCCATAGCGTTTAATATCGACGCATTGTAGGGAATTGCATCATTCACTTCGAATTTATAGGCCCACCAATCACTAAAAGTTGAGGCGCCAACTCCGTGAGCTTTCATCTTATCAGCTATTTTGTAGCCTTCCAAAATATGTGTGAAGGTATTAATGTTGAAATCAAATTTTTCAGCGACTTTTATTAGCATATTAATTTCGCTTTGTATATAGGAGTGGCAACTAATAAAGCGTTCTTTATTAAGAATTTGAGCAAGAACCTGCATTTCAACATCTTTGCGGTACGGTTTTCCACTTTTTTGTTTGGCATCATATGCTTTTGCTCTTGTAAAATAATCAATGTAAAGTTGTTCAACTCCCATTCGCGTTTGTGGAAACCTACTGTAGCTGCCCCAATTAGATTGTTTTACGTTTTCTCCCAAAGCAAACTTTATAAACTTAGGACTTTCATTATAAATCAATTCTTTTGCCGACGCCCCCCATTTTAACTTAATAATAGCGGAGCGACCTCCGATAGGATTGGCAGAACCATGTAAAATCTGAATTGAAGTTACGCCGCCTGCTAAATTTCGATAAATATCAATGTCATCAGCGTCAATTACATCTTCAATACTTACTTCTGCTGAAGAATTTTGACCTCCTTCATTAATACTAGCAGCCGCTATGTGCGAATGTTCATCTACAATTCCAGTTGTTAAATGCTTTCCAGTTGCATCGATTACCACTGCTTTTTTACTTTTAATATTTTTCCCAATTTTTGAAATTAAACCATTATGAACTAATACATCTGTAGCCTCTAGAATACCTTCGGACTCATTGGTCCAAACCGTTGCATTTTTAAATAAGAGTGTCTCTGCTTCTGGGAGTTTTGAAAACCCATAGGCACCATTTGGATAACTAACAGGGACTATGACTGGAAAAGGAAGCTCTTTCTTCTTCATCTCTGGTTTTGATGTTTTGCTCGTGTCTACTACTTTTTTCAGTTCTACATTAGGGGTAGAGCCTGTCTCTTATACACATCTGACGCTGC
>OJEH01000161.1_pt1 | contig 19426 bp, 19 predicted proteins | sample 1593001 | NCBI WGS metagenome assembly OJEH01 (sample SAMN05416886, study PRJEB24817) | seawater metagenome | isolation source: Sea water | place: Canada:Atlantic | collected 2013-11 | reverse complement strand
ATGCAGACTTAAACCAATTGGTGCCGTTCAAATATGACTGGGCATGGCAAAAATATCTTGATGGCAGCGCCAATCATTGGATGCCTCAAGAAGTTAATATGACAGCAGATATAGCTCTTTGGAAATCTGAAGATGGCTTAACTGAAGATGAGAGAACGATTGTTAAAAGAAATCTTGGGTTCTTCTCAACGGCAGATTCATTGGTTGCCAACAACCTTGTCCTAGCCCTTTATAGATTAATAACTAATCCAGAGTGCAGACAGTACATTCTTAGACAGAGTCTGGAAGAAGCTATCCACACGCATGCCTATCAATACTGTATTGAGTCTCTTGGGATGGATGAAGGTGAAATATTTAACATGTACAGAGAGATTCCTAGCGTAGCTAAAAAAGCAGCTTGGGGCCTCAAGTACACCAAACAAATATCAGACCCAACCTTCCAAACAGGAACAACAGAAACTGATAAGCAGTTATTGAGAAATCTCATAGCCTTCTATTGTGTTCTTGAGGGAATATTCTTTTACTGTGGCTTTACTCAGATCCTATCAATGGGAAGACGCAATAAGATGACAGGAACAGCCGAACAATTTCAGTACATCCTAAGAGATGAATCTATGCATGTAAATTTTGGAATTGATGTAATCAATCAAATCAAAATTGAAAATCCGCATTTATGGGACGATGAAATGAAGCATGAGGCTGCTCAAATGATCCTAGAGGGCACTGAGCTTGAGATCATGTATGCAAGAGCCACTATGCCAAGAGGTGTGCTGGGCATGAATGCATCAATGATGGAAGAGTACCTGCAATTTATTGCCAATAGACGCTTAACTCAAATTGGCTTAGAGGAAGAGTTCAAAGGTGCTACCAATCCTTTCCCGTGGATGTCTGAGATCATGGATCTTAGAAAAGAGAAGAATTTCTTTGAAACTCGCGTTATCGAATATCAAACTGGTGGAGCCCTTAACTGGGAGTAAAATCTTATTCCAATTCAATCTGCCTACAAGTAATCTTGTAGGCAAAGTTCTTGCTATCTTAAGGGGCAAGACTGGTCATGGTTGAAAATTTTCTACAATACGGTCAATGGATCATTTTAGTCTTGAGCATACTGAGTCTTGTGCTGGTTAGCTCTGTTAAACATGAAACTAGATTAAACGGCTACATTCTTACAGGCATAAGCAGATTCTCAGGCGCGCTCATTTTTCTATTGGTTGATTTGCCAGCATTTGTTATAGCAAACCTAATCCAAACATATATAGCTTTTAACGGTTATTATAAAAATAAAAAAGCTGGGGAAGAAGCCAAAAATGACAGATCAAACAAAGCCGACTAAAAGCTACCGTACTTTTGCATTAATCCTACTAACCGTAGTCTACGGTTTTAATTTTATTGATCGCCAAATTGTTGGGATTTTGGCACCCTTTATCCAGAAAGATCTAGGTCTAACTAATACAGAGTTAGGTCTATTAATCGGCCTAGCATTCGCAATTTTTTATACCTTAGTTGCCATTCCTATCGCCTGGTTAGCTGATCGCTACAATCGAGTAAACATACTATCAATTGCATTAGCAACCTGGAGTGGTTTTACAGCTTTAACTGGTTTAGCGGGTAACTTCATCCAAATTGGAATTGCGCGCATGGGTGTTGGCATTGGAGAAGCGGGAGGCAGCCCTCCTTCTCACTCAATTATCTCTGATATGTACCCAAAAGAAGAGAGAGCTAGTGCCTTGGGCGTATACTCGATGGGCATTCCTTTGGGCATTATGGCAGCTTACTTTGCAACAGCGATGCTGATGGGCTCGTCCGGTGAAGATGTTAATTGGAGACGAATTTTTATTTTCCTTGGGTTAACAGGTGTTGCTTTGGCTGTTTTGGTTAAATTAGTATTGCGTGAACCTGTTCGAGGCGCGATGGAATTCAATGATCAAACTGAGATTGAGAAGCCACCATTCATGGAGTCACTAAAGACTCTGATGAAAATTCCTGCTTGGTGGGCTATGTGCTTTGGGATAGCTTTTGGCTCTTTTGTGTCCTATTCAAAATCAGCATTTCATACCAAGTACTTGGTTGCCTTAGATCCTAGTTATGACTTTCAGACCTTGGTGATTATTTTAGGAATCGTCAATGGGACAACCTATGCCGGAGGAGCATTCTTTGGAGCTAGATTGGCAGATAAATGGGGCAAAAAAGATATACGTGCTTATGGGTGGTTGCCAGCTATATCAATTGCTCTCTGCCTGCCAATTGGAATTGCAGCTTGGTGGTCAACGTCAATTGAAATGAATCTTGTCTTTACTACTTTATTTTTGCTGTTTATGGGTGTGTACCTAGGCCCAAGTTTTGCAATTGCTCAGACTTTGGCTCCTATAAGCATGCGAGCTATGTCTACAGCTCTATTCTTTTTTATTCTAAACATGATTGCATTAGGGGGCGGGCCTACTTTTTCAGGCTGGTTAATAGATGTATTTAAAGAAGATTATGGTGAGGTAGAAGCAATACGCTATGCCATGACAGTCACCTCTCTTTTATTTATCCCATCCATTATTAGCTTTTTAATAGTCGCGCGTGTTTTGCCAAAAGATTGGTCAGAAGCAGAAGAACGCAATCTTGAGCTAGCTAAAAGTGATGGTTAATTATTCTGAAAGTTACATAAAAGAAGTACTTGATGAGGTAAAAACTATTGCAGTAGTTGGGGCTAGCGCCAATCAAGATAGAGATAGTTATAAAGTCATGCAAGTGCTCATGCAACATGGGTATGAAGTCTTTCCAATCAATCCCAATGAAGTAGGTAATTTTATTTTAGGGCAACCATGCTATGCAGATCTGAGCTCTGTTTCTGGAAAGATTGATATGGTTGATGTCTTTAGGGCTACAGACGCAGTCATGGGAGTAACAAAAGAAGCAATTGCAATTGGAGCTTCAGTCCTGTGGACTCAATTAGATATTGTGCACAAAGAAGCTGCGGAGCTGGCAGAACAAGCTGGTCTAAAAGTTGTCATGGATAGGTGTCCAAAAATTGAATTGGCAAAATTATATTAGACTAAAAAAGCAAAATAACTTTTAATAGATTGGATATGAGTGAAGATATAAAAAAATTAATCAAAGAAAAATCTGATAAAGGTGTCCTGCGCCTTGTCATGAATAATTTAGATTATAAAAATGCTTTATCTAATAAAATGATAGGCATGCTTGAGAATGAGATTAAAAGTGCATCCTCTGATAAGTCCATAAAAGTAATAGTTTTAGCTGCTAAGGGAAATGTATTTTGTTCAGGGCATGATTTAAAAGAAATAACAGCCGCAAGAGAGAATAAAGATAGTGGCGAAGAGTTCTATCAAGACCTTTTTGACTCTTGCTCTGCCTTAATGCAGCTAATAGTTAATACACCCCAACCAATCATCGCTGAAGTTGATGGGGTTGCAACAGCTGCAGGCTGTCAATTGGTCGCAAGTTGCGATCTTGCAATAGCCTCTAATGAGTCTCGGTTTGCTACCCCTGGAGTAAATCTTGGTCTTTTTTGCTCAACTCCAATGGTTGCTCTTTCTAGAAATGTGAATAAAAAGAATGCTATGGAAATGCTTCTTACTGGTGACTTTATTGATGCCAGTAAGGCAAAAGAAATAGGATTAATAAATAATCTAGTTCAAAAAGAGGAGTTATCTCTTGAGGTAACCAAATTAGCAGAAAAAATTGCTAGCAAATCATCGATGACGGTATCAACTGGAAAGCAAGCGTTCTATGCCCAAGCTGAAATGGATTTATCTGCAGCGTATAAATATACATCTCAAGTTATGAAGGATAATTTGCTGAAACACGATGCCAAAGAAGGCATTAATGCATTCATAGAAAAAAGATCGCCTACCTGGAAAGATAAGTAATAGAAAAGAGTTAATTGGTTCTCCAGGCACCCATCTTAAGAGAAAGCACTAACATCAAACCATATAGGGTCATGGCTGAAGCTGCGGCATAGAAGACACCGATGATGCCGCTGGAAAACCAATTTACAGCTATCCATCCTCCTAATGCAGCAACGATAAACCTTGAAACGGTAGCTATAATTGGCCACTTCATGGCATTGGCTCCCTGCGATGCAAAGTATAAAGAAAGCCCTAGCCCTTGAAAGGTGAAACACAATCCTACTATCTCAATGTATTGCTTGGTTACTATATAAGTTGCCTGATCAGTGGCGAAGAAATTAATCCAATAACTAGAACTTAGAATTAGTATGAGTCCTATCATTCCTGAGAAGAGTCCCGCAAATGATCCTCCAAGCCAACCTATCCTCTCCGCTCTCTCAACTTTTTTCGCTCCAATATTTGTTCCAACCATCGTTGTCATAGCTGTGCCAATTCCAAACACTAAAGGGATCATCAAAAATTCAATTCTCGAACCTATTCCATATCCAGCCAGTGCGGACACTCCGAACTGACCAACAAGACCGGTTAAGATAAGAATAGTTCCAACTGTAAATATTGGTGCTAATGATGCAGGTAAGGCAACATTAAAAATATCTCTAAATAGTTCCTTCTTAAAACTTAAGTTTGAAAGTTTCAATTGAACATTGCTAGATGAATGCATAAACTTCAGAATCATGACTATAGCCATCAAGGCTGCTACAGATATAGCAGATAAAGGCGCTCCAATAATTCCAAGTTTAGGAAAGCCAAACCAACCAAGAATAAGACCTCCAGCTAGAATGACCTGAATGCCTGAGCCTGCAATCATGAGCAGCGCAGGAAAACGCATATTACCTATACCTCTTAAAGCTGCGCTTAACGTTCCTGATAGCCAAATAAATATAGCTCCAGTTAAAAATATTTTAATGTACAGCAAAGATTCTTCTAACAATGAGCCTTCTCCACCGAGAGCCATTAGCAAGCTCTCGCCCCCAATAAAAAATATTAAAAAAAAGAGCAGGTATCCACAGCATGACAGTAGCAATGAATGCCACAATAATTTTTCAGCCCTTTCTTTGTCTTCGGCTCCTAAGCTCCTTGCGATCGAAGAAGTAACTGCACCACCTAGAGCACCAAAAGCCATCTGTTGAGTGAGCATGATTACGGGGAAAGCTAGTGCCACTGCAGCCAATGAAGTAGTGCCTAATTTACTTATAAACCACACTTCCGCTAACACAACGATAGCTTGAATAAAGAATGCAATTGTATTGGGAGCTGACATCCTAACAAGCAATGGAAATACAGGGTCATTTAAGAACTGCTCTGTCCTGTTATGCATCGAGAATATCTTATTTGTTATAGATTAGAAATTTAAATATAGCATTAAAAGACCAAAGCGGTGACTCAGATTAAGAGGTAAAATAAATACCATGAAAGAGCATTACGATGTAATTATTCTTGGCGCTGGAGCTGCAGGGTTAATGTGTGCAATTACTGCAGCCAAAAGAGATAAAACTGTTTTAGTGTTAGAGAAATCCAATAAACCAGGGAAGAAGATTCTTATGTCTGGTGGGGGTCGTTGCAATTTTACTAATCTATACGTTGAAGCAGAACACTTCCTCTCTAACAATCCACACTTCTGTAAATCAGCATTAAAAATGTTCACCCCAGAAGATTTTATTTCTATGGTCGAAGCTCATGGGATAGATTATGAAGAAAAAAAACATCATCAATTGTTTTGCATAAACTCGGCTAAAGACATCCTTAATATGCTCCTTGCTGAATGCACGAAAGCTGGGGTTGAAGTACATACAAGCATGGAGGTCAAAAAAGTCAGCAAACGAGCTGAGAGTGCATCAGATGGAAGATTTGATGTAAGTCTTGAATCTAATCTAGGTCAGTCAGTCATTAAATGTGAGTCATTGGTGATTGCTACGGGCGCACTGTCTATTCCAACATTGGGCGGCAGTGGATTTGGATATGATTTAGCGCAGCAATTTAATCTGCCGTTAATTGCTAGGCAGGCGAGCTTGGTGCCATTTATGTTCTCTGATGAGATCAAGGATCTCTGCGAAGAACTATCTGGTGTATCTACTCCCGTTACAATTTTAAGCAACAAGAAGGAATTTGAAGAATCTATGCTTTTCACTCATAGAGGCTTGAGCGGTCCTGCTGTATTGCAAATCTCAAACTACTGGAAGCCTGGGGATGATATACAAATTAATTTACTTCCTGGAATAAATGCTGCAGATTTTTTAATTAATGAGAAAAATACAAATCACAAAACTACCATTAAAAAATCTTTTACCTCCCTTCTTCCCAAGGCATTGTTATTAAAACTTGAGGAGTTGTGGTGGCCCTTGCACAAAGATCAATTTCTTTCAGAGATCAGTAACAATGAGCTAATCATCATTGGCAATCACTTAAATGCTTGGACTCTCAAGCCCTCCTCGACTGAAGGCTACAGAACTGCTGAAGTTACACTTGGAGGAGTAGATACCGATGCAATTAATTCTAAAACCATGGAGATTAAAAATCACCAAGGTTTATTTTTTATTGGTGAGGTCGTCGATGTTACTGGGCACCTTGGAGGTTACAACTTTCAGTGGGCATGGTCCTCTGGATATAGCGCAGGTTTAGTTGCATAAGCTCGGTTTGCATTTAAAATAATTAGTCTACAAATATATTAATAGGAAATTAATCAATGAAACTCTACGACAATCCAATGGCAAATAGCCCCAGAAAAGTGAGAATGTTTTTGGTCGAAAAGAATATTACAGATGTAGAGATTGTAAACATTGATCTCATGCAAGGTGAGCACAAGACCCCTGAGTATCGTGCTATTGCGCCTAATTCTAGAATCCCGGCACTGCAACTTGATGACGGAACTGTTGTGATGGAGTCAACAGCCATTTGTCGATACTTAGAATCTCTTTATCCAGAGCCAAATCTTTTTGGAGAAAGCCCGATGGAGATAGCATCAATTGAGATGTGGCAGTGTAGAGTTCATAACGAATTAATGATTCCTCTAGCTATGGGCTTCAGACATCTTCATCCTGCGATGGCGGCAATGGAAAATCAAAACAAGGAATATGGAGAGGCTCAAAAGCAGATCGCCATTAAATCTCTGGGTTATTTCAATGGAGTGCTTGGCGAATCTGAGTTTGTAGCAGGGGCTAGATACACTTTTGCTGACATACAAATGATCACAACTACTGACTTCTTTATAAAACTAAATCGATTAGAGCTATCAGATTATCCTGATATCCAAAGGCACTCAGAATTAATGTCTAACCGAGAAAGCTTTACTGCTTAGTCTACTTTTCTTTGTCGGCTTGCTCAAAAATCTTAATGGTTTGCTCGCCACCTTCGTAGATAGATCTGGCATCTTCCATATCTGAAATTTGATCCCAATTCGCTGCAATATTTTCGGGAGTCATGTCCTGACCTGTTCCAAAAGCAACGCCCATAGTTTCGTGAATGTGCACTCTAGTAAACACTCCTGCCCCAGCTCCAATCATGACACCATTTGGTGCACCTTCGCTTGCAAGATACATAACTGCAGGAGTTACAAATTCAGGCAACAATCTCTCTCCAATACCTTCCGCTGGAAGTAAATTTTCAGTCATTCTTGTAAAGGCTACTGGGAGAATTGCGCTTGAGTAGACATTATTTTTCTGGCCTTCAATCTTCAAAGTATTCATTAGGCCAATAAGACCCATTTTTGCTGCGCTGTAATTTGCTTGTCCAAAATTACCAAATAAACCGCTAGATGAACTGGTATGAATAATCCTTCCATAGCCTTGCTCTCTCATAATTGGATAGATAGCATGAGTTGTATTAACGCTGCCTTGCAGATGAACATCCAAGACCATATCCCATTCTTCCAGGGTCATTTTATGAAAGCTTTTATCCCTAAGAATTCCTGCATTGTTCACAAGAATATCGATGCGACCCCATTTTTCCATAGTATCGGCAACCATTTTGGCAACCCCAGGTCTATCGGAAACACTTGAGCCATTTGCAATAGCCTCTCCACCTTCTGCTTTAATTTCTTCAACAACAGTGTTGGCTGCATCACTGGCTCCACCCGAACCATCCAGAGCACCACCAAGATCATTTACCACAACTTTTGCTCCTCTTCGAGCAAATTCAAGAGCATGCTGTCTTCCGAGTCCACCGCCAGCACCAGTTACAATTGCTACTTTGTCATCAAATCTTATGGTCATAATTATCTCCTTATTGGATAGTTAGTTTAACTAATTTGAACCCGAAAAAATGCTATCAGGTTGAAAATCTTTATTTTTTATCAAGCTCATTTCTAGCTTGAAGCCATTGCTAAGAGCTCTTTTGAATAGCATAAATTGTTTGGATTGGTTTACGCTATCTACAGCGATAAGATGGCCATCCTTGCCATAACATGCAATAAATTCAGCAGCGTCTATATCACCAAGAATGACGCTTTCGTCATAGCCAGAAGATAGCCCTGCCATCTGAAGTTTTAAATCATATTGATCCGACCAAAACCATGGCAATTCTTTGTTATAAAGCTCGTTCCCGATAATAGAAGAAGAGACAACCTTGGCTTGTGACAAAGCATTTGGCACACTTTCGAGACGAATACTTTGATTTAATAGAGCATTAAAAGAATTGGTGCAATCGCCTGCAGCAAGGACATAAGGATTAGAAGTTCGGCAATATTGATCTGTTGCAATACCGTTACCGCAATCTAATCCAGCATCTTCGGCAAGTTGTGTGTTTGGAATAGCGCCAATACCAGCCAAAACAGCATCTGCTAAAATTTTCTCACCGGATTCCAGCTCAACACAATTAATCATTTGATTCTCAGAAATTAAACCGCTCACTCGGGCATTGCAAATTATTTGCACGCCTTTGGCTTCATGAACCGCTTGATAAAAACTAGAAAGCTCAGGACTGGTTACCCTTTTTAAAATACGTTCTTCGGCTTCAAGAATTGTGACATTAAGACCAAGCTCTGTCATCGCAGATGCAACCTCTAAACCAATATAGCCACCGCCAATCAAGACGATATCTTTTGTCGATTCAAGTTGCGAGTGGATATCTAAAACATCTGAGATCTTGCGCAGATAGAATAAGTTCTTTGCGTCTGCATTAGGCATAGAAAGCAGTCTGGGTGAGGCTCCTGTGGCAAAGACTAAATAATCGAATGAAAATGTTGAAGTATCAGCGGTTATTTCTTTTAAATCAGTATCTATGGAACTAACCAATGCACTGGCATGAAAAGAAATATTTTGCTCTTGATAAAAACTCTCGGGTTTAAAAAATAGCTTTTCGGTTTCCATGTTCTTCTTTAAGAACTCTTTTGAGAGTGGCGGTCGATGATAGGGCAGAAATTCTTCGTTAGAGAAAATATCAATTTCGCCCTCAAAGCCATCTTTTCGAAGACTAAATGCTACATTAGCACCCGCATGCCCTCCCCCAATAATTATTACTTTACTCATGAGGTTTATGTGATTGGATTTAATAAAAACATATTTATACTAACTCTGTTATGCAGAATGAAATTGTAGCTCACAACGATCTAAAAATTCGAGTCCAAGAAGGATTTTTTACACCTGTTGAGTCAACAAAATTACTTGAGAATTTTATTGATGCATTGCCATGGGAGTCGATGAAAATAAAAATGTTTGGCAGGGATGTTGTTATACCAAGACTGCAATGCTGGATTGGCGATGAGGGTTGCGATTACAGCTATTCTGGTAAAAAGCTTCATCGACAAGATTGGACCAAAGAACTGCTAATGATTAAAGAAAAAATTAGCCAGCAAGCTGGCTTAGAGTTTAACTCTGTCCTCGTAAACTATTATCGAGATGGGCAAGATTCAATGGGATGGCACGCAGATGATGAAAAGGAGTTGGGTAAGAATCCTACAATTGCAGCATTATCGTTTGGCGGTGAGCGCGATCTAGTATTTAAGAATATTTTATCCAAAGAAACTCTTGCCATTCCTCAGCTTAGTGGTGCGCTAATCATCATCGACGGACAAACTCAACAATATTGGCAGCATTCAATAAAAAAGACTAAAAAATTCATCAGTCCGAGAATTAATTTAACGTTTCGGAATATAATGTTTAAAAATTAATCAAAGGAGTTTTTTCATGAAAGAGAGAGTTAAGGTTGTAGTCACTGGTGCAGCAGGTCAAATAAGTTATTCCTTGATCCCTCGGCTAGTAGATGGACATACCTTCGGCGATAAAATCGTTGATCTTGAGCTTGTTGAAATTCCTCAAGTGGTAGAAAAATTAGAAGGCTTAGTAATGGAATTAGAAGATTCTAATTTTCCAAACATGGGCAATGTGAATTACACATCAGATTTTGAGGCTGCAGCAAAAGATGCTGATTGGTTTTTACTCGTAGGCAGCATTCCACGTGGCATTGTTTACAACGGCAAGAAAATTGAAGAACGCGCTGATTTATTACAAATTAATGGTGGTATTTTTGTAGGTCAAGGCAAAGCTATTGGTGAGCATGGTAAGTCAGATGCAAAAGTATTGGTGGTCGGCAATCCAGCAAATACCAATGCATTGATTGGAAGACATGCTGCAAATAATCCATCTCAATTATGGATGGCAATGACCATGCTAGATTCAAGCAGAGCACAATCTGTGCTTTCAAAGAAACTCAACGCGGGTGTAGCTGACATAAGCAAAATGATTATATGGGGCAACCACAGCCCTACTATGTATCCTGATTTTGAGAACATGGATTGCAATGGACAATCTGGAAAAGATGCAATCTCAGACATGGATTGGATTAACAATAATTTTCTCCCTACCGTTCAACAGCGAGGCAAAGCTGTTATTGACTCTAGAGGTGCATCATCAGCTACCTCAGCAGCAAAAGCTGCATTGGATACAGTTGTTGCGTGTGAGAATCCAACTGCACCAGGAGATTGCTTTAGCGCTGCAGTAATAACAGACGGAAGTTACGATCTACCCGATGGCATTATTTGCGGCATGCCTTTAAGAACGCTAGAAGATGGCAGCATTGAAATTGTAAAAGATATTGTCTTGTCAGAATTTGCAAAAGAAAAAATTCAAATCTCAACAAATGAACTCTTAGAAGAAAGAGCAGCTGTAGAAGATTTGCTAAAATAAATGGGCAAACAAGGACCAGATCAATTCCTTGCAGAGCTTATTCGTTCCGAGGACACTAAATCAGTACTTGTTTTATCCTCTGGTAATCTGCAATCTTTGATAGAAAAACTTGAAGATTCCTTGGATCGACTCATGGTGATTCCGACCGGTGATGTTAATTTACAAGAAACCTTTGATATGTGCATTGTTCTTGAAGATATCGAGGTCTCTAAAACTGAACTTGGGCTTATTAAAAATTCTGTGGCTCAAAAAATACTAGTTATTAGAGAATCTGTGGATGACAAAGATCATCAATCTTTTCTGGAGCTTGGTTTTGCCTATGATCCAGAAATAACTTTTAAGAAAATATATTCATACAACCTTCAAACCTACAATAAAAAACGAGGATGGAATAATTCCGATGGCTGGGCTAACCCAGAAAACTTTGAGAAGTTTAGGTGGTAAATTGAAGGGCTGAAATTATATTTGAGCTAGAGCTCATAACTGCAAGTACAATTACTAGAACTCCAGCAACTAATGCTGTGGCATGCAAGCTCTAGGACTGCTATTTAAATATTCTTATTTTCTTGTTCCATTGATTTAGCTAACTGTAAATCTGAAACTTGTTTATGAAGGGATTGCGCGTAAAACATGACGGCAAATAAAAAATAAAACCATAAGAAACCAAATCCAATTAGATAGTTATAAGTGGCATGAATTGAGATTGGAATGATTAAGCTTTTAATCAAAGCTGTTTTGGAGCCCAGAAAAGCATATAGGCCAAAAAAGTATCCCATGATAATTCCGCAACAAGCATGTAATGGTATTGCACTTATCGCTCTTATGATTGCGATAGTAAAAGAATCCGCCTCTGGACTGCCTGAATAGACATATGTGAGGTTCTCTAGCGTCGCAAATCCAAGCGAAGCAATGGTTCCATAGACTATTGCGTCCATTGGTTCATTGAAAGCTGTCTTCGGCCTAATGTAGAAATATAAAACAATAAATTTTAGACTCTCTTCTGTAAGTCCGGCAAAGTATGACTGATCTGGAGATTGGATTAATAAATCGTTTAATAAACCAGCAGGGATACATAAAAATATGCCTAGAACGAAAGTTTTTAGAATTAAATCTAATGGTTCTTTAAATTTATCTGAATAAATAATAAATGTAATGATAACCAGAGGCGCTCCAATGGTTATAAGCAAAGTGACGATCATCAATTGCTGATTATGATTTGAGTTGTGGAAATAAAATCACGTCTCTGATTGAACTCTGATTTGTTAACATCATTACCAATCTATCGATCCCAACTCCAACACCTACAGCTGGTGGCATACCATGCTCTAGGGCTGCTATGTAGTCCTCATCAAAACCCATGGCCTCATCATCTCCATCAGCCTTGGCTTTGACCTGATCGCGGAATCGATCCGCTTGATCATCCGGGTCATTGAGCTCACAGAATCCGTTTGCAATCTCTTTGCCGCCAATAAAAAGCTCAAATCTATCTGCAATAGATGAGTCTTCATTATTACGTCTAGATAATGGAGACACCTCTACAGGATACTCTGTCACAAAGGTTGGCTGAATAAGTTTAGGTTCAACTGTTTTTTCAAAGATCTCAAGCAATATTTTGCCTGCACCCCAAGAATCTTTGTAGGAAATCTTCTGATCTGATGCATATGTTCGTAACGTTTCAATGTTACTTAAATCTTCATTAGATAGATCTGCATTTTCTGCCAACACAAGTTCAGCAAGAGTTTTTGTATGAAAGGAAGTTAAATCAATTTGATCTCCATCCCATTCTATTTGAGCACTATTACCAATCGCCTCTGACGCTGATTGAATGATTCTAGTTGTAAAATCGATGGTGCCTTGAAACGTTGCAAATGCTGCATAAAATTCTAGCATGGTAAATTCAGGATTATGCCTTGTTGATAAGCCCTCATTTCTAAAACTTCGATTAATTTCAAAGACTTTTTCAAATCCACCAACAAGAAGCCTTTTGAGATGCAATTCAGGTGCAATTCTTAGAAACAGCTCTCTGTCCAAGGCATTATGATGAGTGATAAATGGCTTAGCCACAGCTCCACCTGGGATGGAATGCATCATGGGTGTTTCTACCTCTAAAAAGCCGTCTTGAAGCATTGTGCTTCTAACAGCAGCAATGATATTCGAACGCTTAACAAAGATTGCTTTTGACTCTGGATTGCTCATCAGATCGATGTATCTTTGGCGATATCTAGTCTCTATATCTGCCAAGCCTTTATGCTTTTCTGGCATAGGTCTGAGAGCCTTAGTTATAAGCACAATTGAGTGAGCCTCAACTGTGAGCTCATCAGTGTTAGTTTTAAAAAGCTTGCCTGTCACGCCGATAATGTCACCCAAATCCCAGGTCTTAAAATTCTTATATAAATCAACGTCTATATTATTTTTGCTTACATAGATTTGAATATCGCCTGAGCCATCTCTGATAGTAATAAAACTTGCATTTCCCATGACGCGCTTCAAAACTATTCGGCCTGCTAATGCTAAATCTTTGACTTGAGCTTTTTCAAGTTCATCTTTAGAAAAGGCTCCATGCAATTCATGCAAATCAAGCGCATGCTCAGATGGAATAAAATCATTGATGTAAGCTTTATTTTCTGCTCTCAGCTCTTCTAGCTTTCTTCGTCTTTCCTCTAGAATTGTGGCTTCCCCACCTGTATTTGAATCAGTCATCTATACTCCTTGCGTTAGACTGGCTTTAATAAAAATATCTATATCGCCATCTAGTATTGCAGAGATGTTACCACTCTCTACGTTTGTTCTTAAGTCTTTAATTCGAGATTGATCCAGGACGTATGAGCGAATTTGACTGCCCCAGCCAATATCGGACTTACTTTCTTCTAATAATTGCTGCTCATCTTTTTGCTTTTGCAGCTCTAATTCATAAAGTTTTGATTTAAGTTGCTTGAATGCATTATCTTTATTTTTATGCTGAGATCTATCGCTTTGGCATTGAACCACAGTTCCAGTAGGCGCATGAGTTAATCGAACGGCTGAATCTGTTTTATTGACATGCTGTCCGCCAGCTCCCGAAGCTCTGTAAGTATCAATTCTAACGTCCGAAGGATTTAACTCAACCTCAATAGACTCATCTATCTCAGGAGAGATAAAAACAGATGCAAATGAAGTATGACGTCTACTGCCTGAATCAAACGGGGACTTTCTTACCAAGCGATGAACGCCTGTTTCTGTTCTAAGCCAGCCATAGGCATAACTGCCTTTGATCAATAAGGATGCAGATTTAATTCCAGCAACTTCGCCTGGAGAATGCTCAATAACGGAAACTGAAAAATCATGCTTTTCGGCCCATCTTGTATACATTCTTAAAAGCATATCAGCCCAGTCTTGAGCCTCGGTTCCACCTGATCCTGATTGGATATCAATGAATGCAGAACTCGGATCCATTTTGTTAGAGAACATCCGATTGAACTCTAAATCTTCCACCGATGACATAAGAGAATTGGTTTCTTCTAGCATTTGATTAATGGATGCTTCATCTGACTCTTCTATGGCCATATCTAGGAGTTCAAGATTATCATTTACGGCCACATCAACCGATAAAAAATTGGTAAGGAATTTTTCTAACTCAGTTTTTTCTTTGTTAAGAGATTGGGATAATTCTAAATTTGACCAGGTAGCTTCTTCTGCCAGCTGAGCATGAATTGCTTTTAAAGAATCTTCTTTTGCGGAAACGTCAAAGATACCCCCGGAGATCTGTCATACGATCTCGGAGATTAAGTAGATTAGATTTAAGTTCGCCTGTTTCCATAGTCACGCATTCTAATACCTTTTTGACCTGTAATACAGTTACCTTGCCTCTCTTATCATGGGAAATGCTGGAGGAGAATCTTGAAATTGCACTTTTCCAATCTCAACAAATCCATGTCTCTCATACAGAGCTTTATTTTGTTCGCTAGTAGCCTCTAGATATGCTCTATCCCCTCTTTGATCAATCATCTGTAACGCTTCTCGCAATAACAAAGAACCAATGCCTTTTCTCTGGTGCGATGGATCCACAGCAATAAAAGCTAGATACCATGCATCGTCTGGATGATATGTTTCAAACTCCTCAAAAAATTTTGCTACAGTCTCTAACCTCTCTTCAGGAATTGCATCAAAAGTAGGCTCTAAAACAGCTTCATCAAATTCTGCGCCAGGTGGGTGCCAAATAGATGCTCCAGCAAAATTTTTCTCTGAATAGACGAGATCATTCTTGTAAGCAATCTTAGAGAATTCTTGCATCCATAGATCAAAACTTTTTAAATAATTAGCTGCATCAGGGAAAACCCATCGAAGCAAAGCATCTGAGGCGAAACCAAGCTTTAAAACGCCCTTGATGCGGTCAAGATCTTTGCGGTCTGCGGTAATAATTTCAGGAACATTCATACATTTACCTCTGGATTATTCTGATTAATAAAATTAACGATCTGGTCATATTGAGCATCAAACGTATGAAGTTTTTCTGTTTGATCATATAAGCCCATTAATGCCTTCGGAGTACTTGGGATATTGATATCTAGTTCCTCATATACTTTTGGAAACTTCGCAGGATGAGCCGTCGACAGAACAATGTAATGCATATTTTCATTGCTCTTTTTTAAGGCCTCGTCCATCGCAATTGCCGTATGAGGATCTAGGACATAATCATGGGCAGCATATGTCTCCTGAATTAACTTCTGAGTATGCTCATCGTTTACTCTGCTTGAAGAAAATAACTCATTTTTTCTCTTCCATACATCTTCATCTAGCTTGATTGCCTGCACTGGAAATTGATTAAATAGTTTGGCACATTCACTAGCATCTCTATCAAGAAAAAAATCATACACAAGTCTTTCAAAGTTACTCGCAACGCTTATGTCCATGCTTGGTGAAATAGTTTCCTGGACTGTTTGCTTGGAATAATCGTTCTCACTAAAGAAGCGATGCAAAATGTCATTATCATTGACTGCAACTGAAATTTTATTGATTGGCAAACCCATCTGATAGGCTGAGTAACATGCAAAAACATTACCAAAATTGCCTGTAGGCACTGAGAAATTTAAATCTCCCTTAGAGTGCAGACGATTGAAAGCATAAAAGTAATAACAAATTTGGCCAACAATACGAGTCCAGTTAATTGAATTCACTGCTAGAAGATATTGGTCTGGGTTTAAAAAATCACGTTGTCTGAAAGCATGTTTGACTAAATCCTGGCAATCATCAAACGTTCCATTAATTCTTAAAGCAAAAACATTGTCAGCATCAATCACGCTCATTTGTCGCCTTTGGACCTCAGACATATTGCCATTTGGCAGCATAATAAAGCTTTTAATTCTCTTATAACCTTTACATGCATCAATTGCTGCAGGGCCAGTATCACCAGATGTTGCGCCAAGAACAATTGCAGTTTTGTTCTCACTTTCCAGCACTTCATTAAAAAACGCAGCTGCCAGCTGCAAACCAAAATCTTTGAATGCTGCTGTTGGCCCATGAAATAATTCTAAGATTGAAACGTCATCAAAAGTTTGAATGCCAACCAGGTCTGAATGCTCAAAATCATGCCAAGTATCTTCTACTATTTTAATAGTCTCAGCGTATGAGAAAGAAGAAGCAGTAAACAGAGGAACAATGCACTTCGCAACATCAATGAATGATGTCTTGGATTTAATCTCTTCTAAATCAACTTGCGGCCAATGGTCTGGCATAAAAAGGCCGCCATCGTCTGCAAGTCCTTGCATTAATACTGTTGCAAAATCCTTACCAGAGTCATTCCCTCTAGTTGAATGAAAAAGCATTACGAATCCTCGATTCTAATAATCTTTGAATTATGAATAACAGAGTTGCTCTTTAAGTCTTTTAATGCAATTTGCATTTCACTCTCAATAACAGGGTCAGTAAAAATTACCATGGGAACATTGCCATTATCCAGCTGATCTTTTTGTATAACCTTATCAAAACTAATTTTATGCTCTGCAAATATTTTACTAATTAATGCTAGGACTCCTGATTCATCTTTTACTTCAAGATAAACATAATATTTAAAGCTCAATTCATTAAAATCAATAATGCTTGGTTTCTTGGAAAAGTCTGGGTATCTCATTGGATCAATGTCTTGATTTTTTGACAGCGCAATCAAATCTGAGATAAGTCCAGATGCTGTAGATTCTCTTCCCGCACCGGAGCCTGCAACTTGAAATTCACCAAGAAGATCAGTATTAATCTGTATGCCATTTCTAACTCCCTTTAACCCAGCAAGGCTAGACTCTTTGGATAGCATTACAGGATGGCTCCTTAGCTCAATGCCACGATCTTGAAGCTGTGCAACGGCTAAATGTTTCACTGTTAAGTTAAATTCATGCGCATACTTAAAATCTTGTGAGGTAATATCTTCAATCCCCTCTATGTGGAATGTACTTGCAGGGAGCCCGCTGTTAAAAGCTAGGGAAGCTAAAATTCCAATTTTATGAGCAGCATCCGTTCCATTAACATCTAGACTGGGATCAGGTTCTGCATAACCCTTTTCTTGAGCTTCTTGGAGAACATTTTCGTAATTAGCGCCCTCTTCCATATTGCTTAATATAAAATTTGTTGTCCCATTTAGCATTCCAGCAACCTTAGATATTTTATTTGCACCAAGGTCATTAGACAGCATTTTGACAACTGGAGTTCCAGCGCAAACTGCAGATTCAAATAGAATTTTTACGTTATTTGTTATTGCCACCTCGATAAGTTCTTCGCCATGCTCATAAATAACTGCTTTGTTGGCAGTAACTACGTGCTTGCCAGCATTGAGTGCTTTTAAAATAAGTTCTCGGGCAGTCTCCACTCCCCCAATGAGTTCAACTAAAACATCTATGTCTTCATCTGGCACTGCAAAAATATCTCTGACTATTTTTGTGTTACCAGGGTTACACCTTGGATTATCTCTGCGGGCACCAATACAGACTAATTCCCATTCTGAATATAATTCATTGCCGCAAATGAGCTGCTCATACAAACCTGTTGCAACATTGCCCCACCCACATATACCAATTTTTAATTTAGTCATAATTAATTTAGTTTCTTTAATAGCTCCATGGGAGGCAAATAACCTGGAAGAAGATCTCCGGAAGATGAAATGATTGCAGGAGTTCCAGTAATTCCTATTCTTTGTCCTAGCAAGTAATGATCCTCAACTGGATGGTCTTGGCAAAGTTTTAGTGCTGGATCCCTTCCTTCCTTGAGAGCTGTGAGCGTTCCTTTGGGGTCACTAGAGCACCAAGCACTTACAATTTTATTGTAAGACTCTGATTCAAGGCCGGATCTAGGAAATGCAACATAATTTACGGTAATTCCTTGGGCATTATAATCTTCAATTTCGCCATGAAATTTTCTGCAATAGCCGCAATCAACATCGGTAAATACTGTAATCACATGTTTTTCATCGGTAGCTGCAAAAGTGATAAAGTCTTTTTCCGAAAGCTCAGAATCTAAAATAGCTCTTCTGTTCAAGCTAATCTCTTGTTTGGTCGTGTTTAATAATTCGCCATTCTTAATGGCATACATCTCGCCATACAAGAAAAAGTTACCATCTTTGGAGGCATATATAGGCTGTAAGTCACCTATATCAACCACGAACAAACCATCTACCTGAGACTGTTTAATACCTTTAACGGACATTCCGGCAGGAAGCACTTGATTAATTTTTGTAACTATTTCTGTCTCATTGGCTATTCCATCTAGGGAGAAAGCTAAAAAGAACATGATTAAGCATCTATTGAATTTCATATTAATTAACCACGAGGATGATGTTTTTTAACCATTTCACTAAGTCTCTGTTTTGCTATGTGAGTATATATTTGTGTCGTTGATAAATCACTATGTCCAAGCAACATTTGTACAGATCTTAGGTCTGCTCCATTATTGAGTAAATGAGTAGCAAAAGCGTGCCTTAGAGTATGGGGAGAAATATCAATTGGCAATCCTGTTTGTTGTAAATATGATTTAATCCTATGCCAAAATGCTTGGCGAGTAATTTTCTTACCTTGCTGACTAATAAAAAAATCTCTTGAGTTTAAAGACAAATTATTCTCTCTGCGATAATTAATGTAATCAAACAAGCTTGATAACGCATTTTCTCCAAAAGGTATCAATCTCTCTTTACTGCCTTTTCCCATAACCTTTATAAATGATCTATTTAAATCAATGTTGGTATATTGCAGGTTAATTAATTCAGAGATCCTAACGCCTGTAGCATAAAGTAACTCCAGCATAGCTCTGTCTCGAAGACCGATAAAATTTGTGCAATCTGGGGCTTGAATAAGGCTTTCGACATCAAGTTGAGACATTGATTTTGGCAATGGTTTGATATTCTTTGGGCCAGAAAAATTTGCTATGGGGTTACTC
>OJEH01000152.1_pt1 | contig 19589 bp, 17 predicted proteins | sample 1593001 | NCBI WGS metagenome assembly OJEH01 (sample SAMN05416886, study PRJEB24817) | seawater metagenome | isolation source: Sea water | place: Canada:Atlantic | collected 2013-11 | reverse complement strand
GAGATAGGAGTCCGTCTCGTGGGCTCGGAGATGTGTATAAGAGACAGCACCTGTGTTATCCGGGGCTGTGTTCCAAAGAAATTGATGGTCTTTGCGTCGACCTATTCTCGCGCCATGGAGCAGGCGATGGCTTACGGATGGGATATTAAAACTGGTGGATTTCATTGGTCAGCTTTCCGTTCTAAACTAGAGGGTGAGTTAGATCGTTTGGAAGGGGTTTATCGCAACCTACTGAAAAAGTCTGGCGTAAAAACCTATGACTTTCGTGCCACTGTGGTGGGACCGAATACAGTCCGCCTGGCAGATGGCCGTGAGTTTACTGCTAAAATAATTTTATTGGCTACTGGGGGCTGGCCATCCCTCCCAAATATTCCAGGCACTGAGCATGCAATCACCTCTAATGAGATATTCCATCTTGATGCTCTACCCAAACGCATCTTGATTGTTGGGGGTGGGTACATTGCCTGTGAGTTCGCCGGAATTCTAAATGGCCTCGGTGTCGACACCCACCTTTGGTATCGTGGGACACAGGTGTTGCGTGGATTTGACGTTGAGGCATGTGATGTTATCGCCCAGGGTATGCAAGAGCGTGGAATTTCAATTCTTACTAAAACAAATCTCGCGAAAATTGAAAAAAGTTCAAACGGTTTTAAGGTTACCGACACGCATGCGAGGGAAGAAAGTTTTGATCTAGTGATGTGTGCCACTGGGCGTACACCTAATAGTGGGGGTCTTGGGTTGGAAGAACTGGGAATTAATCTTGACCGGGCCGGTGCCGTTGAAGTGGATGCTTATTCCAAGACTTCTTTGCCTTCAGTCTACGCAATTGGTGATGTGACTAACCGAGTAAACCTCACGCCCGTGGCTATTCGTGAGGGGATGGCCTTCGTTGAAACTGCCTTTAAAGACAATCCCACTCCGCCGGACCATAGTTTGATACCATCGGCAATTTTTACTCAGCCCGAGTATGGAACAATTGGGTTAAGTGAAGAGGATGCCCGTAATCAAGAGCCTATTGAAGTTTACGCCACGACCTTTAAACCCATGAGCACTGCATTTATTGCGGATCCACAAATTGTTTTGATGAAACTTGTTGTAAGCCAAGCGACGCGAAAAATTTTGGGATGCCATATTGTTGCGGATGGAGCAGGCGAAATGATTCAAATGGCGGGTATTGCTGTAAAGATGGGTGCCACAAAAGAAGATTTCGATAGGGTTTGCGCTGTCCACCCAACAATGTCAGAAGAGTTAGTAACAATGAAATCTCCAGTGCGTAAGGGTTGAAAACTTTAAAGTTAAGCACAGGTATGATAAACACGCAAACAGATGGTAAAGGGAACTTGCTGAATGGCAGACAATAATGGTGGACCTTGGGGCGGCGGCGGAAGCGGCGGTGATAAGGGTAACAATAATGGTGGTGGTAATGGGCGTAAGCCAGATACCCCACAAATCCCTGAAATCGATGAACTGATGCGTAAAGGCCAGGAGCAATTGCGTGTGCTGATGGGTGGCAAAGGTAGAGGAGGCGGTGGTGCCTCGGGTGATGGTGGAGCGGGTCTGCCGCGTGGAACATTTTTGTTTGCAGGGCTAGCAGCTGTGGTACTGTGGTTATTTGCATCCTTCTACACCGTAAAACCTGAAGAACAGTCTGTTGAATTGTTTTTGGGTGAATTTAACCAAATTGGCACCAACGGTCTGAATTTCGCGCCGTGGCCACTTGTAACTTATGAAAAATTTAATGTCACAACAAACCGGACAGAGTCTCTGGGTATTAATGGTAGTCGTGATAGTGGCTTAGGATTGATGCTGACCACTGACGAAAATATCGTAGATATCGATTTTCAAGTGGTATGGAATATCAAAAATGCGCGTGACTTCCTGTTTAGTCTAAAAGAGCCTGAACTTTCCGTGCGTGCCATTTCAGAGGCCGCAATGCGCGAGGTGATTGCACAGTCTGAGTTAGCCCCAATTTTGAACCGAGACCGTGCGGCCATCGAGGCAAATGTACGCCAGCTGATTCAGAAAACGCTGGACGAGCGTAAGACAGGTATTTCGGTCCTTCGTGTTAACTTTAACAAAGTTGACCCTCCAAGCCGACAAGTAATTGTAACAGCTGTTGATGGATCGCAGAAACGAGTTTCCGTGATTGACGCTTTCCGAGACGTTCAAGCGGCAGAGCAGGAACGGGATCAACGCGAAAGACAAGCAGATGCGTATGCCAACCAACGCTTGGCCCAGGCTCGAGGTGCTGGTGCAGAAATTTTGGAAGCGGCTGAAGGCTACCGTGCTAAGGTTGTTAACGCTGCCTTGGGTGAAGCCAGCCGCTTTTCGGCGGTATTGAAGGAATATAAAGTAGCTCCAGAGGTGACACGCCGCCGCCTCTATATTGAAACGTTAGAAAAGGTTTTGGCAAACGTAGACAAGATTATAATGGACAATGGTGAGGGAGGTTCCGGTGTGGTGCCATATTTACCTCTCAACGAATTGCGGAAAAACTCACAAGGAGGATCGAACTGATGTCAATGAAATTTCGTATAGCAGTTATATCTGCCGTGGTAATTGTGGTTGTGGGTTTGATGTCTATCTTTATTGTGGATGAGCGCGAGAAGGCGCTGGTACTACGATTTGGTCAGATCAAGCAAGTCAAGACAGAGCCTGGTCTGGGCTTTAAATTTCCGTGGTTGGATCAAGTAGTTCGATTCGAGGATCGAATTCTGCAACTTGAAACTCCACTTATTGAGGTAACACCGGCCGATGATCGGCGCCTTGAGGTGGATGCCTTTGTTATGTACCGGATAGTTGATATCGTGCAATTTAGGCAGGCCATGGGTGCGGGTGGTGAGCGTGAGGCCAGTATTCAGCTGAACGACATTTTAGATGGCCAAATCCGGGCAGTTCTAGGTGCGGATGGCGTTACTTCCAACGCAATTCTGTCGCCAGAAAGAGCGTCCCTGATGGAAAGCATCCGGGTAGCTGCACAATTTCGTGCTAAAGACCTTGGACTAGACGTAGTTGACGTAAGACTGCGCCAAACGAACCTTCCTGAGCAAAACTTCGACGCGACACTGCAACGAATGATTGCTGAAAGGGAGCGTGAGGCAACTGATGAGCGCGCGCGTGGCCGAGAAGCGGCTCAACGCGTCACTGCCGTCGCTGATCGTACTTATGAAGAGCTACTTTCAGAGGCGCGTAAAGATGGACTGATAATCGAAGGTGAGGCTGATGCCGAGCGGACAAGAATTTTGGCAGAAGCTTTTGGAGCTGATCCGGAGTTCTTTGATTTTTATAGATCTTTAAGGGCCTATGAAACTTCGATAAAGGCTGAAAATTCAACTTTGATCATACCGCCCGATCATGAGTTTTTGAATTACCTTCAATCTTCTTCGCCGCGAAAAGATAAGTGATTGAAAAATTAGTATTTGGCCTTGGCGCTGTATTAATTGTAGAGGGGCTGGTATATTTACTGGCCCCTAACGTTATTAAAGATGTTCTTAAAGCGCTGGATTTGTTGTCTATAGTGGATCGAAGAAAGATTGGGGCTCTATTGGTAGTTGCCGGTTTTGTTTTAGTAGTATTGGTTTCCTAACTTTTCATTTTAATTTTATTAGACCCTTAAGTGCCCCGCGCGACAGTATATACTATTGAGTTAATCTTTTTTTGTACTATCTTTAGGTTCGGACAATCGTACGGCTGTCCACCTGCATAAGTAAGTTGTTTGTAAAGAGGAGTTACTGATGAAATCTGTTGTTACACTAGCGCCCAATACCTCCTGTCAAAATCGAAACATGTGGATTTCCTTTTTGGTTTTTTTATTATTTTTACTGCAGGCGACCCACTCTTTCGCACAAATGATGCCAAATAGCTTTGCTGACTTAGCTGAAAAAATTAGCCCATCAGTGGTAAATATCACAACAACTACCGTGACTGCAGGCAAGGCAAATCAGGCTCCGCGCGGCATCGTGCCCGAAGGCTCGCCATTTGAGGAATTTTTTAAAGAATTTGATGACCGCCGCCGCGGTGGAAATCTAAGGCCACGCCGTTCTTCTGCGCTAGGTTCAGGATTTGTAATTTCACCCAGTGGCTTTATTGTAACAAATAATCACGTAATCGATGGAGCTGATGAAATTCAGATAGAGTTTTTTTCTGGCAAAGTGCTGCCAGCAAAAGTGATTGGTACAGATAAAAATACTGACATTGCGGTGCTAAAGGTGGAGCCAGATGTGCCTCTTGAGTTTGTAGGTTTTGGAGACAGTGACATCGCCCGAGTTGGTGATTGGGTGGTGGCAATGGGTAATCCAATGGGGCAAGGTTTTTCTGTGTCAGCAGGAATCGTGTCAGCACGGAACAGAGCTTTAGCTGGTATTTACGACGATTACATACAGACCGATGCTGCTATTAACAGAGGAAACTCTGGTGGCCCATTGTTTAATTTGGAGGGGGATGTGGTAGGAGTAAATACAGCCATCTTATCGCCCAATGGAGGATCGATCGGAATAGGCTTCTCTATGGCCTCTAATGTGGTTGGCCGTGTCGTGGATCAACTGATTGAGTTTGGTGAGATCCGGCGAGGATGGTTGGGTGTGCGTATTCAGGATTTGGACGAAGATCTCGTTGAAAGCATTGATGGCGTGGATCAGGTAGCTGGAGCGTTGGTCTCAGGCGTACCTGATGGGCCTGCTAAAGATGCGGGAATGAAACAAAATGATGTGATAATGGTGTTTGATGGGCGTGAGGTTGAGGGCGTAAGAGATCTAGTACAGACCGTAGGCAAAACCGAAGTTGGTAAGGCCGTGGATGTTATCGTGGTACGGAATGGTAAGGAAGTAACTCTAAGTGTTACCCTAGGCTTACGTGATGATGAAAAACTTGCCTCGTCCGAAGATGTTCCCAAAAAAGAAACTGCACCCGAACCTCAGAAAACCTTCAAAGATCTAGGTATTACCTTGTCTAACCTGACAGACGAAATTCGTTCGGGTCTTGGATTAAAGGATGAGTTGGAGGGTGTGGTTGTAATGGATGTTATTGAAACATCTGAAGCATATGAAAAAGGATTGCGCTCTGGTGATTTGATAGTTGAGGCGGGGCAAAACAAAATTACTGCTATTTCTGAATTTGAAGAGCAGGTAACTGCGACAATAGAAGGCGGCCGTAAAACTATGTTGCTTTTGGTACGACGCAATAGTGATCCAAGGTTTCTAGCCCTCACAATTCAAAAATAAAGAATGATTTAGTTTTTAACATCCTGCGACATGTAATTTAACTCTATGTATCTGTGGCACCTTCTTGGCTTCGTAGTAATTCGTCTAACATAGAGGAAATATCCTCTATTTTTTTAGCAATTATGTGGCACACATCGCCATCTCGCTGAATTCGTCCGGTTATGCGAAGCATACGTCCTGAAATTATTGCGCGTCGGTAAGGTTCATAAAGTTTACGCCAAACAATAACGTTACAAATACCTGTCTCATCTTCAAGTGTTATAAAGATGACGCCATTAGCAGTTCCGGGCCTCTGCCTGACTAACACCAAACCAGCAACAACAACTTGTGCGCCATTGGGTGGTAAATCTAGCATGGAATTAGGCAATGCAGCTGGTGGCTGGGGCCATTTATTTGGAGACGAAAGATTCATAGAACAAAAGTAGAACAAATATAGCAAAGCACAAGTAAATTTCTGAATATTTTAGCGTCAGAGTAAATTAGCTCCATGATATAAAAATTATGTAATTAAAAGCATTTATAATTATTTCTTATTATCTTTGGCTCCATCTAAATTTAGGGACCAGGTTTTCAGAATAAAAGAAAAAATTAGACTAGAAATTTTGAAATTAAATGATACCTGATAGATACGATTTCAAGTGGGATGAACTTATGGCAACAATTACCTATATCGAGCATAGTGGCGCAGAGCATGTCGTAGAGGTCGCTAACGGCCTGACTGTCATGGAGGGCGCCCGTGACAATAATATTCCAGGTATAGAAGCGGATTGTGGTGGGGCGTGTGCCTGTTCTACTTGTCACGTCTATGTTGATACAGCCTGGATGGATAAAGTACCCGCAATGGACGGGATGGAAGAAGATATGCTTGATTTTGCCTTTGAGCCAAAGCCTGGTCAGTCGCGTTTGACGTGCCAATTGCGAGTATCTGATGATTTGGATGGCTTGATTGTGCGGATGCCGGAACGCCAAATTTAATATTATTAAGATCTGTGTGTTCAAAGGCACAGTTAAAGTGCGCGCCACCCTATGTCGTTGCGGAAGAAGCCGTCAGGCCAATCAACTTCAGCTACCATTTTATAGGCCTGGTTACGAGCTTCTAGAAGCGTATCAGCGCGGGCTGTAACATTTAAAACTCGACCACCATTGGCCAGAATCAAATCATCAGATTTGGTAGTACCAGCGTGAAAGCACATTGCTTTGGACGACATAGATAAATTATGTAAATTTCTGACTATACTACCTTTATTATAGGCGCCCGGATAGCCTTTTGCGGCCATTACAACAGTCAAGGCATGGTCTTTAGCCCAGTTTACAGTGATATTAGAAAGGTGGCCTTCGGCACAAGCGAGCATCAGGTCAAGTGCCTGGGCGCCAAGTCGCATCATTAAGACCTGACATTCGGGGTCACCAAAGCGTACGTTATATTCAACTAGCCTGGGTTTTTCGTCTTTTATCATTAGTCCGGCGTAGAGTACGCCTCTATATGGTGTTCCGCGCCGTACTAATTCCGCAAGTGTGGGTTTAATTATGTTTGACATAGCCCTTTCTGCTACCTTTGCATTTAAAATTGGAGCTGGACTATAGGCGCCCATGCCACCAGTATTTTCTCCTGTGTCGCCATCGCCCACGCGTTTGTGATCTTGTGCAGTACCTATCTCTAAAACTTCATTGCCATCACATAAAACAAAATAGGAGGCTTCCTCACCTTCCATAAATTCTTCAATAACTACTTCGCAGCCAGAATTATCAAGTTTACTTTCAAAAACATCATTAAGAGCGTTTAATGCGTCTTGCAAAGTCATTGCGACTGTAACCCCTTTGCCTCCAGCTAACCCGTCCGCCTTTATGACGATAGGCGCGCCTACCAGTTGCACATAATCCTTGGCATTTTGTATTTCTGTGAAGTGCCGATAATTTGCTGTTGGAACGTTAGCTACATCACAAATCGACTTAGTGAAAAGCTTGGAGGCCTCAAGTTGCGCTGCCTTTTGGCTTGGACCAAAACACAATACGTTTGCAGTTTGAAGTATATCGGCCACGCCGGCAACAAGTGGCGCTTCAGGTCCAATAATAACAAAATCAATACAGTTTGCCCTGACAAATTTTAATACGGCGCTACCATCTAAAATGTTAAGAGCCACACATTGAGAAATTTTAGCTGTTCCGGGATTTCCTGGAGCAACAAACAGCTGGTCACATTTTGGATTTTGCGCTACGGCCCAAGCTAAAGAATGTTCGCGACCACCGCCGCCCAAGATTAGGATTTTCAAAGCTTATACTCCTCTTGGCCTTTGTTAACTGTCGTTCTAAGCTGCATTAAATATACTAACAAGGTATCACAATGTCTGATCTTATTGATGACCCGCGTGACGGCGAAAATGCGCATGAGTTTACTGTATCTGAGATTTCTGCTGCAGTTAAACGTTCACTTGAAGCTGAATTTGGCCGTATTCGGGTCAAGGGTGAAGTTGGGCGGGTCGTACTAGCCCGTTCTGGCCACATGTATTTTGATGTCAAGGATGATAGAAATTCATTGGCCTGTACAACTTGGAAGGGCCAGGTTCAAAAACTATCAGTATTACCAGAAGAGGGTCTAGAGGTTGTCGTAACAGGTAAAATGACAGCCTTTGGAGGACAGTCAAAATATAACCTCAATGTTGATGATGTTACAGTCGCAGGTGTTGGTGCCCTGATGGCTATGCTGGAAAAACGGAAAACTGTTTTGGAGGCAGAGGGTTTATTTGATCGGACTAGAAAATATCCTTTGCCTTTTTTACCTGAAGTTATTGGGGTAGTTACGTCCCCAACCGGTGCAGTAATTCGAGATATTTTGCACCGATTACGGGATCGTTTTCCTCGAAAGGTTTTGGTGTGGCCTGTGGCTGTTCAGGGAAGTAACTGTGCCTATGAAGTTGCTAGTGCTATAGAGGGATTTAATGCCTTAAAAAGAGAAGGAGTACTGCCAAGGCCTGACTTGATTATTGTGGCACGCGGTGGAGGCTCAATTGAAGATCTTTGGGGTTTTAACGAAGAAATCGTTGCGCGTGCAGCTTCGGCGTCGATCATACCATTAATATCGGCAATAGGGCATGAAACAGATACTACTCTAATTGATTTTGTATCTGATATGCGTGCACCGACGCCGACCGCTGCAGCTGAGTTGGCGGTTCCGGTGCGCCTCGAGCTACTTGCAGAAATAAATTCGATGAATGCACGGGCCGCGCAAGCTTTAGTCAATATCATGGCCCGCCATAGGCAACGATTAGTCGATGTTGCTCGGGCACTGCCGAGACCAGAAAATTTAATAACGCAACCCCAGCAGCGGCTGGATATTTGGGAGGGTAGATTACCACTGGCTTTGCGTAGCTTGATGCAACGTCAACAGCTAAGATTGCGAGAAGCTGCAGCACAAATTAGACCTAGTTCTGTGTCACAGCTGCTTAAAAATGAAAGCCGACAAATGCAAACGATGGGAAACCGCTTACAACCGGCCCTGGTTCGCCAGATTACCTCAGCCACCCAAACATTAAACATCGCAGTTGCCAGTCTGAGGGCTGCACCTCTGGTTGATCGTACAAAAAGATTACGAAAAGACCTCAATAACAGTAGCTTGGATTTAAGAAAAAACTTTGATCGCCTTATAATGGAACTTCGAAGTTTATTGGGTGCTGCAGATCGCCTACGTGAAACTCTTGGTTACCGTGAGACTTTGAAACGCGGATATGCGGTTGTACGATCAGATGCTTTGCTAATAACTGGAGTGGCTGACGCAAAACTTGCTAAGATCCTTGAAATTGAATTTATCGATGGTCACCTCCCAGTATCTCCAACCGCTATTTTGGTGGATAAAAAAGCTAAGAAATCAAAGCCACCAGAGCAAGGCCAGCTATTATGAGTACTTGGAGCATCTAAATGTCTTTTTTTAAAAAATTAAAAGCTAAGCTTTTTAAATCGTCGGCGAAGTTGGAAGCTGGCTTGGAGGCTATTGTTGATGAAAAGTCAGAACCTGAAGCTCAGGTAGTCCTAAATACTACAGAAACGAAAAGTGGAGATTTTAACAAGAATATAGATGTTGCAGACCAAGAAAATATTTCTAAATCTGATGGGGCAACGCCGCCTTTTAACGAAATAGTAGAGGTTAAAAACTTTATACCTAGCAGCCTCGAGGCGCCAGTAAGTGAAGAGCCTAATAAGCCGCTTGACGTTGACACAAAGTCCCTTAACCCCCTGCCTGAAAAAACTGGTATATTTGCGCGCACCCCACGTCGACTTTTGGATGACGATATGCTGGAGCAATTAGAGGAATTACTAATATCTTCAGATATGGGGGTAGATACCGCTGTACGGATTACCGCCAACTTAGCGGAAGGGCGTTTTGGAAAAAAGCTTTCAACGGCAGATATCAAAATGGCATTATCTCAAGAAATTGTCCGCGTAATGGAACCTGTTGCTCGGCCATTGCCTATCTATGAAAAGACCCCCCAAGTGATACTTGTGGTTGGTGTGAATGGCTCTGGTAAAACGACAACCATTGGAAAATTAGCGAGCCAGTTCAAAAAAGCTGGTAAGTCGGTTGTTATAGCTGCTGGGGACACGTTTCGTGCGGCCGCGGTTGAACAACTTAAAGTTTGGGGAGACCGGGCTGGAGTTCCAGTTTTGACGGCGCCTCAGGGCTCTGACCCGGCCAGCTTAGCGTTTGACGCCATGACGCAGGCCGAAAATGACGGTGTGGATTTACTGATGATTGATACGGCGGGTCGTCTACAAAACCGAACGGATTTGATGGAAGAGTTAGCTAAAATTGTGCGAGTAATAAAAAAGAAAGACCCGACTGCACCCCACAATACGCTTTTAGTTCTGGATGCAACGACCGGTCAAAATACACTGAACCAAGTTGAGGTATTTCAAAAACTGGCGGATGTGTCGGGCCTCATTATGACTAAATTAGATGGCACAGCGAAGGGTGGTGTGCTGGTATCATTAGCTGATAAGTTTGCCCTGCCAATCCACGCTATTGGTGTTGGTGAGCAGATTGACGATTTGGACGCATTTGACCCGCAAGACTTTGCCAACGCTCTGACGGGATCATAGCTTTTGAATATGCAAGACAGAATGGTATCTTTCAAGGGTCAAGGCCTTGTATGAGGGGTCCGACAAGTGGCTTTCTGGCAACTGTTTCATTTAGATCAATACTATTAACTACAAGGCTGAATAAGGTCCGTGAGGTAGTAATTTTATATGAGACCTCAATTATATTTGCCGTACTATTTGGCTGACTTTTCCAAAAGACTGGGTGGCACCAAATAGATTGATAATGATGGCTTTGATTGCAGTAGGCGCTGTGATAGTGAAATTTTCAGATTGAAAAAAGGACTATACACCATGTCTGATGATAAATTGCCTAAATGGGTTAAGCCGTCGCTGGAGTTTGGTCCAATTGTGGCATTCTTTATTGCGTATATGAAAATGAAAGATAGCTTCTACAATATTGGGGGAAGCGACTATCAGGGTTTCATCGTTGTCACCTTATTTTTTATTCCGTTACTTTTGATTTCAACTGTTGTTTTATGGTGGCTCACTGGAAAAATATCACCAATGCAAATTATTACAGCGGTTTTAGTGACAGTTTTTGGCGGATTAACGGTTTGGTTTAATGATGATCGTTTCATTAAAATGAAACCTACTATTATTTACCTTTTATTCGGTGGAATTTTGGGTTTTGGACTTATAAAAGGACAATCTTATCTACGTTTAGTCATGCAAGAAATGCTACCGCTGCGAGACGAAGGCTGGATGTTGCTCACACGTCGATTTGCACTTTTTTTCTTTGGATTGGCGTTGTTAAATGAGGCAATATGGAGGTCTTTTTCAACTGAAGTGTGGGTGTATTTCAAGACCTTTGGTCTCACGGCAGCACTGTTTGCATTTCTTCTCATGCAGGGACGGTTACTAAGTAACTTTGCAAGCGACAAAAGAGAATAATATTAATGAAAACTTTTCAAGCTCAGTTTTAACTGAAAGTCTTTTGCAGTGGAAACACCCTTGGTGCTGAATTTTAAGCCCTGCGTTTCTCTGTTTATTTTTGTATAATTGATCCAGCCTTTGTCTCTTAAATCAAGGCTTATGGAGCATTAATGGATTAATAATTTTGATTAGGTTCTTGAATTCCTTATAGGCAAACTAAATATCTAAAAAGACATTGAACTCTATACTACCAATCTCCATAATATCGGAGAAGGCCCGCACCTAATAGAAGGGGAAATTGCCGTGAATATTCACTCAAAAGATGTGGATGCGTCGCTGACCAGAGCAGATGCAGAAAGAGCACTGACTATTTTGCGAAGCTGGGCTAGCACAGCAACTAAAAAAGAGCTGCATGAGCTTGATCCTTTGACAGAAAGTCTTCTGCCTGCGCATTTATCGAATGTTTATCCCGATTTGAACCGATCTTATCCAAAAGATTTTGTAGCTGATCAAGATTACAAAGATAGCTTGCCTGACCTGCAAAATGGCCCCTCCTCTTTGATACGGGGGGCAAAGCAGCATATCCAACATGTAGGAATTTCAAATTTTCGGTTGCCAATCAGTTTCCAGACGCGAGATGGCAGTTCGCTGCAACTGGAGACCTCAGTGACTGGTACTGTTTCGCTCGATGCAGATAAAAAAGGGATAAACATGTCACGCATAATGCGTACATTTTATCGCCAAGCTGAAAAGACTTTCAGCTTTGATGTCATCGAGCGAGCATTAGATGATTACAAGACTGACCTTGAAAGTTTTGACGCCCGAATTCAGATGCGCTTTTCGTTTCCACAGAAAGTTAGAAGTCTGCGCAGTGAGTTGAGCGGCTACCAGTATTATGAATTAGCGCTGGAACTTGTTGAAATTGCTGGGCAGCGCCACAAAATTGTTCACTTGGATTATGTATATTCGTCCACCTGCCCATGCTCACTTGAGTTATCTGAACACGCTCGCTCTGAGCGCGGTCAGCTAGCAACTCCGCATTCTCAACGCTCCGTTGCCAGAGTATCCGTCGTGGTTAAACCGGAGACTGACTGCCTATGGTTTGAGGATTTAATTGATCTTTGTCGCAAGGCAGTTCCAACTGAAACTCAGGTTATGGTCAAACGTGAGGATGAACAGGCATTTGCAGAACTCAACGCTGCTAATCCAATTTTTGTGGAAGACGCCGCACGGTTATTTTATGAGCGGCTTCAGCAGGATCCACGGGTTGGTGATTTTCGGATAATTGCCAGCCATCAGGAAAGTTTACACAGTCATGACGCTATTTCCGTGTTGACGCAGGGTACAACGTTCGCGCAAAGCAGCTTAGACCCACGCACCTTTGACAGCTTATTTCATGTTGGCTGATTGCTTGACTTAATCCCAATTCAGAGCCAACGCTGGCTTCATGTTTGATGTACGTCCTGTTTTTAATGTAATCGGAATGTTGGTGAGTTTTCTCGGCCTCACCATGCTTTTTCCGTTACTATTAGACTTTTCGCGCGGTAATGGGCATTCAGGTGCATTCTTTGAGTCATTTTTAATCACCGTACTCATGGGTGGTATGGTGTATTTGGCTACTCGACGTCAAAAAGCCAGTGGTCTTTCCCTTCAACAAACTTTCTTACTTACAACAGGGGTTTGGGTGGCCTTACCAATTTTTGGTGCCTTACCTTTTGTTTTAGGTGCTACCGATGCTAGCTACACAGATGCATTTTTTGAAGCGATGTCAGGACTTACTACTACAGGGGCCACCGTCTTTACTGGCTTAGATTATTTGCCAGATGGTCTGCTTTTATGGCGCTCTATTTTGCAGTGGATAGGTGGTATTGGGATAATTGTTGTTGCGATGGTATTCTTACCAGAGTTGCGAGTGGGTGGTATGCAAATCTTTCGATCAGAGGGCTTTGATACTTCTGGAAAAATTTTACCTCGTGCTACAGAAATTGCCGCTCAGATTGCTTGGCTTTATATTGCCCTAACGGGTGCGTGTGCGTTTGTTTACTTGGCGTCTGGAATGCGCACTTTTGATGCTGTTTTACACTCTATGACAACAATCGCTACTGGTGGATTTTCCTCCTATGACGCGTCTTTTGTAAGGTTTGGGGCAACGACAGAGTACGCAGGCACTGTTTTTATGTGTTTAGCCGCTTTACCATTTGTACGCTATGTCCAGCTGATAAATGGGCAACCTTTGTCTGTTTTTAAAGATACACAGGTTCACATGTTCTTTATAATACTAATATTTTTAGTAGGCTTTCTGACTATGGTTTTGTGGCAAGATAGCTCTTTAACTGGTGAACTTGGATTTCGTAAAGCGCTATTTAATGTGGTCTCAATTGTGACTGGTACTGGCTACGTAAGTGCAGATTATGGCACTTGGGGGTCCGCTGCCATCGTAGTCTTTTTTTATGCTGGCCTGGTTGGAGGCTGTGCTGGCTCTACTTCTTGCTCAGTAAAAGTCTTCCGTTATCAACTATTGTTTTCAGCAATTCGGATGCAACTGCGTAAGATTAACAGCCCAAACGGCGTGTTTAATTTGCGATATCAGGGGCGCCTTGTTGGGGTGGACATTGTAAATTCTGTCATTTCATTTTTTGTGATTTTTTTTGTGTCACTAGGTGTCTCAGCTATGGCCTTGGTTTTCACTGGTCTGGATACATTGACAGCGCTTTCTGGGGCCGCGGCAGCTTTGGGAAATATTGGACCTGGTTTGGGTGAAATAATAGGGCCAACGGGAAATTATAGTAGTATAAGTGGAGCTGCTAAATGGATCTTAGCAATAACTATGCTTCTTGGGCGGCTCGAATTGCTTGCGGTGTATGCTCTATTTACAATTAGATTTTGGAGAAATTGATGCCAGAAAAAAAATCTCTAGGTGCTCAAATTTCGCATAACTTGAGGGAATGGGGCGTAGATGTAATTTTTGGTATTCCTGGAGTTCATAACCAGGAGATGTACCGAGGTATCGAGGAAGCTGGAATTCGACATATTTTAGCTCGTCACGAGCAGGGTGCTGGCTTCATGGCAGATGGTTACGCAAGGGCATGTGGCAAACCGGGGGTTGCATACGTTATTACTGGCCCAGGTCTCTGTAATATTATGACGCCAATGGGCCAAGCCTATTCGGATTCCATCCCTGTCTTGGTTTTATCAAGCTGCTTGGATGAGACGGCCATGCGTAGAGGGCAATTACATCAAATGTTGGACCAAGAAACAGCCGCTGGCTGTGTTTGTGATTGGTCTTATCAGGCAAATAACGCCCAGGCTGCTTATGGACTGATTGAACGCGCATTTTTGGAATTCAAAACTCAACGCCCGCGCAGCAAGCATATCCAAATACCGATAAGCCTTTTAGAAGAAAAAACTAACAGGCCCTCAAAACAAATACGTACGGTAGTTCAGGATTCTGATGCGGCGCATCCGAATATTAAATCCCTAGCCAAAGTACTAGCTGAGGCTAGAAACCCACTTTTTATAATTGGCGGTGGAGCTGCTGAGTCACAGACTGAATTAACTGAGGTGTTAAGTAGCTGTGGTGCTGCGTGTTTTGAAACCTATGCTGGTCGAGGTGTCATACCTTGGGACTATCCATTGAATTATGGGGCAGCGTTAGCGCGGCCTAGCTCGCAACAAATCATGTCACAAGCAGACTGCATTGTTGCCATTGGCACGGAACTGGCTGAGGTAGATCTGTGGCGCAATCAATTGGGACACTCCTGTCCTCTTTATCGCGTTGATATTGACCCTGAGTGCTTGAGTGACGAACATAGTGCTGAAGTCGTAATTAAGGCGCGTGCAAATATTGCCATGATTGGCTTGCTTAAAGCTATGTCAACTTCTGTTTCTGATTGGGCTGTTGCAAGCGTGGAAAGCCAGAAACTTGTATGGCGTTCTGAAACTGAGGCAGAGCGTCCTGGGATAATTGCCATTGTGGATGCTTTGCGCGCGGTAGTGCCAGAGGATACCATGATCTACTCTGATATGACGCAACTAGCATATGTGGCCAAGGAAGTTTGGCCAATGACCCAACCTGAGCACTGGCATCATCCGTCTGGTTTCGGTACTTTAGGCTATGCGTTGCCAGCGGCCATTGGAGGCGCAATAGCGCGGCCTAATCACCCCACAATGGCAATTGCTGGGGACTATGGCTTTCAGTACACAGTTCAGGAACTTGGGACCGCTGTTGAATTAAAACAGCCATTACCAATTATTTTGTGGGACAATGGCAAACTTAAAGAAATTGAAGATAGCATGCGAAGGGCGCAAATAGCTCCAAATGCAGTGACTGCTAAAAACCCTGATTTTGTTCAATTAGCCCTCGCGTACGGTGCATACGCTGCTGCACCCAAAACTCTGGATGAAATGCAAAGAGTAGTGCTTGACGCGTTTTCGTCAGATAGGCCAACGTTAATCCATATTACACCAGAGATCTTATCTTAATTTTAGAAGACTTGGATAATTGATAATTTGCTAAATTTGAATTCCTCTATTTCCAACACGTTATAAGTGCGATCGTATTTTTGGCCGCATTTGATAGGCTAATGAGGTCTGGATGGGGTTTGTTCTCTGTTAAAGAAATTGATATATTTGCCTCATTAAGAAGAGAAGAAATCAAATTCCAATTTGCAGAAAAATTAACATTATTTGGAAATTGTCTTTCGGTTTCTGCACTTTTTGGAAGTAATATACCTATAACGTTCCCGCCGCTGTCATAGATTGGACCACCGGCGTCACCCGGCAATGTGTCTATTTGTAGGCGAGAAATTTTGTCATCACCGCTAAGGTCTCTGAATTCTTGCAAGAGGCCGCTTGTCAGTGTTGGAGCCCCTAATGAGCCACCAAAAGAATAGCCTCCGGCTGTAATCCGACGCGGCGCTTTTAGTGGTCCTAATTGGAAGGACGTAATTCCTAGGGGTGAAATTTTTTCCATAGGAGTGAGTACTGCGAGATGTGAGTTGAAAGCCTTCACCTTAGCTTGAGTTCCAAACCCCAACTCTATGGAACCACAAAGTTCTAAATCTCGATTGGCTGTTAAGACCACGCCTTCTGCATTTACGAAGACGCCAGAGCGCGCAAAAATAGGCTGACGAATTTTTAGTCCAGATATTAAATCTTTTGGTAGAAGTCCGGTCTCGAAGAATTCGGCTTCGGGGAGGACGCCTCCAAGGCTACCAAAGCTATCGAATATTTGTGCTTTTAGTCGGAGCCTCCGTGCTTCGTCTTCAGAAGGCCAAACTAAAATTGCACCCTTTATCTTACCATCAATTAAATTTGCAAAACCAGTTGTGAAAAGTTCGTCGTTTGATGTCTCGATACTAAAGCCTGCCTCGCCTAAGTTCAGTATTCCTCCCTTTGGAACTATGTCTAAAGTTTGGATCACCTCAAATAAAGCTTTCAAGCGCTTGGCATCACCCACTTGGCTTATCAATATAATTTGAGTGTTACTATTATCAGTGGCCTCAAAGCGGACAAAAGGCGCTTCGTACTTTGCTGGTCCCAAAATTCCCCTTGGGACCAAAAGCGTAATACCAGCTCTCAAATTAGATATTTGTACCAAATTGAGTTTGCTAATAATTGGAGTATATTTATTAAGGAGTAAACTGCGTTCAGCCGGAGCCATGAAACCGGTGTCTGGGTACCTATTTTCAATTTGCCAGTCTAGCATTGCCTGTCGGGTTTCAGGCCCATAAAGCCCGTCAATCGCGCCCTGATAATGGTTGGCCCATGCTAGTGCTCTCTGGAGATATTTTTTTTCATCAAAAGTAAGAGCGTTCTCGGAGATTTTTGTAATTTCTAATTTTTCTGCGTCACTTAACTTTATTTCTGTCTCTATCTCTATCTCTGTCTCTATCTCTATCTCTGACTCTAACTCTATCCCTGTAGCAGTTTCTGTGGCAATCGCCATTTCTGTAGCAACTTGAGTAGTGGTCTCTATCTCTGCCTGATTTAATGATTGCTCAGCTATTAATTGTGGGCTGCTAGTTCGGGGCGTATAAAATTGGCTACCATAGGTAACTCCACGAGCAACAAAGCTATCAGGTGGTATTAACCCTGCTTCCTTAAATTCTTTTAATAAGGCATCAGCCATATGTGATTTGTATGGCCCAAGGGCAATCCCAAACCATCCACCTTCAATTTCAAATCCAACAACGTTTGAAATTTTCGTTCTATATACTTTGATACGGTTCATTGCAGATTTGCGATCAGGTTGAGCCTCGACTTGAATCCAAACATATTGATCAGGGGCGAGTTGCCCTATCGCTGAGTGTCCCCAAACAAGAAAAATAAAAATAGCTAAATGGTGGATGGCCCGTTGCATTTATTTGCCCTTGCAAGACTTTGTACTGTTATTTGTTTCTTTGAGTGTCAAATCAAGGTGACTTTGTAAACTTTTTTGAGATGGGTAGATTTAGCACTGGCGGATTGATTGACGCTGACATGCGCAAAGCCTATTCAGGCATTATGCCACCGGCCGAGGATTACATGAGAACCCCTAAATCATTTCAAGAAATTATGTTGCGCCTTCAAAATTACTGGGCTGAACAGGGATGCGCGATATTGCAACCTTATGATATGGAAGTGGGTGCTGGGACCTTTCACCCAGCTACTGCATTGCGCGCCTTAGGCTCAAAGTCATGGGCAGTTGCCTATGTGCAACCTTCAAGACGGCCAACAGATGGACGCTACGGAGAGAACCCGAACCGGCTACAGCATTATTACCAATATCAAGTATTGATCAAACCAAGCCCACATAATCTACAAGAGTTGTATCTGGGAAGTCTGGAATCCATTGGTATCGATATGGCATTGCATGACATCCGTTTTGTGGAAGATGACTGGGAAAGTCCCACTTTGGGAGCATGGGGTCTAGGTTGGGAGGTTTGGTGCGATGGCATGGAAGTATCTCAATTTACCTATTTTCAGCAGGTTGGTGGCCATGATTGTCTACCAGTACCGGGAGAGTTGACTTATGGTTTGGAACGCCTGGCGATGTATGTATTAGGCGTGGATCATGTAATGGATATGCCGTTCAACGACCCCTCATCTCTGATCCCGATGACTTACCGTGATATCTTTAAACAAACTGAGGAAGAATACGCCCGTTGGAATTTTGATGTAGCCAATACAGAGGTCCTACTTAAGCAATTTGAAGAAGCGGAAGTGGAATGCAAAAATATTTTGGCCCAAGACTACTTAGATCCAAAAACGGGGATCGATATCATCATGGCGCATCCAGCATATGACCAATGCATCAAAGCTAGTCACATATTCAACCTTCTGGATGCCCGAGGCGTTATCTCTGTAACAGAGCGGCAGGCATTTATTGGCCGTGTGAGGGCCTTAGCGACTAAATGTGCTGATGCATTTGTGAAAACTGCTGCAGCAGGCGCCATCTGATGCCTGTAAGTGGGAAAGTCGTAAGTGGTGGTATATTAGGAATTACTGCAGCCTTTGGGATAGGCGTATATTATGCGCAGATTTATGGATATTATGAATCTTTTTCAGAGGGAAGTGTTTCGCTAACCTCAATTGCAACTGGCAAGCCTGAGATTATACCTGTTTCAGATTTTTCTGGAATCGATGCCAATAGTAGCCCGATCCGATACCGAGCTTGTTTCAACACAAGGCTAAGTACTGAAGTGCTAAATGAGACTTTTACTACTGTTGAAAACCCTGAACCTCGCAACGCACCAAATTGGTTTGAATGCTTTGACGCAAACGAGATAGGTGAAAATTTGAAATCGGGCACTGCCACCGCCTATATGGGTGAGGCAAACTTAGAATTTGGGATCGACCGCATCGTTGCGCTATACGATGATGGCCGTGGTTTTATATGGCATCAAATCAATGAATGTGGTGACAAACTTTATGACGGTTCACAGGCTTCTGAAAATTGTCCAGAAAGGGATCAATAATGCCTGATCTTTTAATAGAACTTTTTTCAGAAGAAATTCCAGCAAGATTGCAAGCCCAAGCAGCTGATAGCCTTAAAAAACTGATTACTACTGGTATGGTTAATGCTGGGCTCACCTATACTAATGCGGCAGCCTTTCACACACCACGGCGTTTAACCTTGGCTGTGGCGGGCCTTAGTGAGGCTAGTCCTACAGTTCAAGAAGAGCGCAAGGGCCCTAAGGTTGGTGCGCCGGAACAGGCTATCCAGGGATTTTTGCGCGGTTCTGGTTTGAAGATGGAAGACCTTGAAATTAGAGATGATAAGAAAGGCCAAGCTTTCTTCGCCACAATTATTAGACCTAGCCGTCTTGCAACTGAGATTATAGCGGAGGTTTTAGAGGCTACAATTCGAAATTTTCCTTGGCCAAAGTCCATGCGCCTGTCTCTTATACACATCTCCGAGCCCAC
>OJEH01000132.1_pt1 | contig 20476 bp, 15 predicted proteins | sample 1593001 | NCBI WGS metagenome assembly OJEH01 (sample SAMN05416886, study PRJEB24817) | seawater metagenome | isolation source: Sea water | place: Canada:Atlantic | collected 2013-11 | reverse complement strand
ATATTTAATAATGGAAAAACATATGATGTTTTAACAAGATTGAATGTAGGAACTCAAAAATTCGAAATTAAAAAAGATGAAAGCTCACAACCTAGTATTATAGAATTAAATAGTTCAGTGAAAATTCAAATGAATGGTAATACTTATAAATCTTATTCGATTAATTTAAATAAAAAAGAAATTATAGCTGTTTTAGAGGATTGTATTGAACTTGATAATATTTCTCTTTACTATTTTCCTAGAAAAGTAATAAAGATGCCAATTAGAACAGGTGCTGTTGCACCATCTTCAGGATCATCTAGTAATCCAAAACCAAAATGGGCTGATGCGAACGAATTTTTAATTAATAAAGATGGTAAATGGTACTCAATTCCCAGATCATTCAAAAAATTAATTGCTAAAAATATATTTGAAAGTGCATATTTAGAAAAAGTTTTCTTAAATAATAACCATAATACCCATGTAATAATTCCTAATGGAATAATAGTCATCATAGTATTCACAATTTTAAAAATAAAAGCAGCGTTGCCTTCAAGTACTCTTTGTGTATAGTCTCTAGCAAAAATGGTTAATGAACTTGGTGCTTGTTCAAAAATTGCCCAAAAGAAAATTGTAATAAACGCAAAGAAAATAACAGCAATCATTCGGTCGCGAGTTATTTTATCATATTTAGGAATTCTAATAACCAATAGTAATATGAAGATTACTAGTGCTGAGAGAATTGCAAGATTAGATCCTTCCATTCCAAACAAACTAAAGTCAAATAAATTATAAGCACCTTCAGATATTTTAGCAACAGGATCATTTAAAATCCATGAAAGCCCCAAAACTCCTGCTATTGCTATGAGAGTTAATTGACCTGATGTAAATGGATTTAATTTAGGCTCATCAGCGCTTAATTCTACAGCATTAGAATCTACTTTAACTGGCTTGGTTCCAATATCTCCAAAGATATTTTGAGCAAACCAAAACTGAAGTAATCCAAACAGCATAAAAATTCCCGCTAATCCAAAGCCCCAACGCCAACCTACTTGTTCACCGAGGTAACCACAAAGAAGAATACCTAAAAATGCTCCTGCATTAACTCCCATATAAAAAATAGTATAAGCACCATCTTTTTTCTCATCTTTTCCTTTGTACATTTCAGAAATAATAGACGTCATATTTGGCTTAAAGAATCCACTTCCAAAAACCAGTAAAGTAAGTCCTAAATAAATGAAAAAAGGGGTTTCTACAGCCATCGCTCCATGACCCAATGTCATAAGTAAGGCGCCAATAACCACCGCATATCGGTAGCCAATTTTTTTATCTGCAAAGTAACCTCCTAATAATGTAGATAAATAGACTAGTGAGGTGTAAGTTCCAAAAATAGCATAAGCATGTTCTCTTGGCCAACCCCAACCTCCGTCTAAGAGTGAGGCGGTAAAAAACATAACCAGTAAAGCACGCATTCCATAGTAGGAAAATCGCTCCCACATTTCAGTGAAAAATAACACAAAAAGTCCGGCTGGATGCCCTAATACTTTATCTTTAAACATGTTTTCAATAGCAGTTGTCATAGTCAATCAATTTATTATTTGTCTTAAATCAGTTTTAATTTTACTCTAATATTCGTTCGTTTTCTTCGACATTATGAGTTAAACGTTTTAAAGGTTTAAGTAATGTAATCACTAATAAACCGAAGATCACAGTAAAAATTACAATTCCAGAGAAAATAGTGTACTCTCCAAAATGTTCTGATTTCTCACCTAATATACCAGCAACTTTCCCACCAAGTCCCGTGGCTGCAAAATATAATCCCATCATAAGAGAAGCATATTTAACGGGGGCTAATTTTGTAACAAACGACAAAGACACAGGAGAAGAACATAATTCACCAATGGTATGGAACAAATATGCTAAAACTAACCACTGCATTCCTGAGCTGCCGTTAGCATCATATTCTCTGACGGCTAAAATCATAAACACAAAGCCTAAACCCATAATAATGGTTCCTGTAGCCATTTTGAACAACGATGAGGCTTCTTTATTTTTAAGCTTGCGTTTGGCCCAAATATTGGCGACCCATACTGCAAGCAAAATAATAAATCCAGCATTTAACCCTTGAAACATAGGAGTTGGTATTAGATATCCAAATAGCATTCTATCTGTTTTTGTTTCTGTATAAACACTCATAAGCCCTCCAGCTTGCTCAAAAGCACCCCAAAACACAATTACCAATAAGAATGAAAGTAATAAGACTAAGAAACGATCTTTTAATATTTGTGTTTCTAGACTTTTAAAAATCATCATTAATAATCCAACAACAAAAGACAAAAAAATAAATAATGCACCATAACCCCAATGGTCAACTCCTTCAAACGTGAAGCCGGCATAAAGAGACAGAGCAAGTAAAACAACTAGAAGTGCTAGTTGAGCTGGAGAATTAAATATGTTAGAGAATATTTTAACTAGAGAAACATCATTTCTTTTTTCTTCAGCAGTCGGTTTATTACCAACATGCTTAATATACTTTTGTCCCCAAATATATACCATTAGTCCTAATATCATTGCTATTCCTGCTAAACCAAAACCAGCATGCCATCCCCATTTTGCGACTACTACTCCAATAATGGAGGTAGCTAATAATGAACCTAAATTTATACCTATATAGAAGATACTAAATCCTTTGTCTCTTCTGATGTCGCCTTCTTTGTATAATCCTCCAACCATGGTTGAAATATTAGGCTTTAAACACCCAACTCCTAAAATAATCAAACTCAAACCGGTGAAAAAGGCCCATTCAGCTTCAATTGCTAAGGTCCCATGACCTAAACATAAAATAATAGCCCCGAGCATAACAGTTTTTCTCTGTCCCAATACTTTATCAGCTAAAATCCCACCTGGTATGGAAATCACATAAACTAACATGACGTACCAACCGTAAAGTTGATAAGCTTCAAGTTTTGACCAACCTAAGCCTGGGCCGTCAATGTGCGAGGCTTCAGCAATCATATAAATAACTAGTAAAGCACGCATTCCATAGTAAGAAAATCGCTCCCACATCTCAGTGAAAAACAATACATATAATCCTATTGGATGCCCAAATAATTCTTTTTGAGTTGCAGTCGTTGTTGTTGACATAAATTTAGTGTTAGTTTATATTTTTGGATTAATTAATTCGCTTATCTCCTAATTTTTCATGTAAAAAATTAGTCATTTTAGTGTATAAATGCATGGTTGTATTTCCTCCATATATTCCATGATTTTTATCAGGATAAATAGACCACTCAAATTGCTTATTGGCTTGGATAAGAGCTTCTACCATCCGCATCGTATGTTGAACATGAACGTTATCATCTCCTGAGCCATGTATCAAAAGGTAATCGCCTTTTAGTAATTCCGGATAATTAAAAGGTGAATTGTCATCATAACCTCCCGGGTTTTCTTGAGGAGTACGCATGAAACGTTCAGTGTAAATTGTATCATAAAAACGCCAGCTAGTCACTGGAGCTACTGCGATAGCCATTTTAAAGACGTCGTTTCCTTTTAACAAACAATTCGTACTCATGTGACCTCCAAAACTCCAACCCCAAATACCAATCCTACTGGCATCAATATAGGGTAAACTACCAATTTGTTTAGCTGCCTGAATTTGATCTTCTGTTTCGTATTTAACAAGATTTAAATAGGTTACTTTTTTAAAGTCTGAGCCTTTAAAACCTGTTCCGCGACCATCCACACACACCACAATATAGCCTTGTTGAGCTAAGTATTGGTGCCAGTAGTCACGTGAACTATTCCATTTATTAACCACGCGTTGGGAACCTGGTCCTGAATACTGAAACATTAGTAGTGGATAGGTTTTAGTAGCATCAAAATCCGATGGTTTAAGCATCCACATATTCAAATCATTTCCATTAACATTTAGAGTGCTGAATTCTTTATTTGAATATTTGTAAGATGATAAAGTGTTTTTAAGTGCTGAATTATCTTTAATATTTCTGACAAGTCGTCCAGTTTTAGAATCGTGTAAGGTGTATTTTGTGGGAATATTGGCACTAGAAAAAGTCTTGATAAAATAAGTAAAGTCTGCACTAAAAGAAGCATCATTTGTACCTACCTGTGATGATAAACGCATTTTTCTTTTGCCGTTTAATCGGACTGAATAAACATCACGGTTAATCGATCCATTTTCAACAGACTGATAGTAAATAGCATTTTCTGATTCGTTATACCCATAATAGGCAGTAACTTCCCAAGCACCTTTAGTAATTTGTTTTTTTAATTGCCCTGTTTTTGAGTAATGATACAGGTGGTTGAAGCCATCTCTTTCGCTGGTCCACAAAAAACTATTATCTTCTAAAAATGTAAGGTTGTCTGTAACATCTACATAAGCATCATCTGTTTCAGAAAGCACTAAATTAGCGTCTCCTTTTTCTGGATTGATCAACCAAAGATCTAACTTATTTTGATGCCTATTCATATATTGCGCTGATAGCACATTTGCATCATTAGTCCACTTAATTCTGGGGATGTAAAAATCGTTATAAGAAGTTGATAATGGGACAGTTGCTGTTTTATCTGTATTTAAATCATAAAAATGTAGGGACACAATCGCATTTTTCTCTCCCGCTTTTGGATACTTAAATACATTTTGTGTTTGATATAAATCTGTTCCATAAACATCCATTGAAAACTCTGGAACTTCGGTTTCATCAAAACGTATAAATGCTATTCTATCACTAGAAGCATTCCACTCAAAAGCTCTCACAAAAGCAAATTCTTCTTCGTAAACCCAATCGGTAATTCCATTGATAATCCTATTTTTTTCACCATCAAATGTAATTTGTTTAGTGTCACCAGATATCAAATCTTTTACATATAAGTTATTATTCAAGCCATAGGCAACCTTGGTCCCATCGGGTGAAAAGGTAGGTTCCTGTATTTTGTGCTCGGATATTAAATCAAGTTTTTCTAAATAAATATCATACACATAGTAGTTCCCCAGAACAGAATATCTAAAAATTGATTCCGTATTTGTTTCCAAAATCAGCTTACTCTCGTTAGCGCTAAACGTATAATTCGTAAAATAAGGTATGGCCTTCATTGTTTTGGAAGTAGCTATGACTTTTACTTTTGAAAATGTTATATAATCATACAAATCAATAGACGTAGATCCAGTAGATCTATCAAAGTTTAATACTGAATATTGCTGTCCATTTTTCATAGAATGCAAAGCGGTGAGGCCTTGGGTTCTGAAAGAGCCATCCCATATTTGATTGAGTGAAAAAGAGTCCGTTTGTGATGTTGCTGTAAAGAGAAATAAGCAACTAAATAGGAAGATAAAAGGCGTTTTCATGAAAAATGTAATTATTCAATAATTATAGTCCAAGTTTACTAAAAAAATAGGAGAAATCCGTGAATATTGACAGATAAATACGCAATAAAAATAATTGAAGTTCCATAATAAATCGAAGAATAGTATCTTTGTCTTTTAAAACACATACCCATGCAGAATTCCGTTTCTGGATTTTCAAAGTTCACAAAAGTAGAAAAAATTGACTGGCTAATAAGCAATCATTTTCAAGACAACCCTAGTGCCAAAGCAAATTTAGAACGCTATTGGAATTCGGACGCAGCTCTTCAGAAACTACATGATGAATTTACAGAAAATACTATTTCTAATTTCTATCTCCCTTTTGGAATCGCCCCTAATTTTTTGATTAACAACAAAATTAAGGTTATTCCAATGACGATTGAAGAGAGTTCAGTAGTAGCTGCTGCTAGTAATGCCGCAAAATTTTGGATGCAAAGAGGTGGCTTTAAAGCAAAAGTAATCTCGACTACAAAAGTAGGTCAAGTTCATTTTATGTTTCATGGAGAATTTTCTGAAATAGAATCACTATTTGAAACTATAAGACCTCAGTTATTTGAACATACAAAATCAATAACTAAAAATATGGAGGCGCGTGGCGGCGGTATTTTAGACATCAAACTGATTAGTAAAACAGCTCAACTTAAAGGCTACTACCAACTACATGTAACCTTTGAGACTATGGATGCCATGGGCGCCAACTTCATTAACTCCTGCCTAGAGCAGATTGCCAGTACTTTTAAGACCTGTTCTAAAGAAATACATGTGGTTATGAGTATTTTATCAAACTACGTGCCTGACTGCTTGGTACGGGCAGAAGTAAGTTGCAAAGTAGAAGATTTAGTAACTGACGAGTCGTATTCAGGACGAGAATTTGCTGACACATTTATCCAAGCCGTACAAATAGCTGAAGTAGAACCTTTTCGAGCCGTTACCCACAACAAAGGCATAATGAATGGAGTAGACTCTGTGGTATTGGCTACCGGTAATGACTTTAGAGCTGTAGAAGCTGGGGTTCATGCCTATGCAGCAAGGTCCGGAAGTTATTCTAGTTTAACACATGCCTCTATTGAAGAAGGCATATTTAGGTTTTGGATTGAAATCCCTCTAGCCTTAGGAACTGTTGGGGGTCTTACGGGGTTACACCCCTTAGTAAAAACAGCATTGGAATTATTAGGGAATCCGTCTGCAAAAGAATTGATGGAGATTGTAGCAGTCGCTGGATTAGCTCAAAATTTTGCCGCTTTGAAATCGCTTACCACTACAGGAATTCAACAAGGACACATGAAAATGCACCTTCTCAATATTTTAAATCAATTTGAAGCTACTGATAAAGAAAAATTGCAACTTGTTGAGCACTTCAAAAAAAATACGGTCACCCATAGTGCTGTCGTGGAAGCCATAGAAAAACTTAGAGCGTAATGGAGACTTTTTATAGCCATGGGAAATTATTAATCAGTTCAGAATATGCCGTACTGGATGGCGCGCAAGCGCTCGCGCTACCTACAAAATTTGGACAGACCTTAAATGTGGAGTCTATTTCAGGGGCTATAATTCATTGGAAAAGTATTTCTAGTACTGGAAAAACCTGGTTTGAAACTCAATTTAGTGTTGATACTAAATTAAAAATATCCTGCAATAACAACTCTGAAATTGCACTTCGGTTACTCCAAGTACTTAAAACACTACAGCTATTAAATCCAACTCTTTTTAAAACGAATCAAGGCTTTAACCTCACTTCAACTTTAGAGTTTCCTGTAAACTGGGGACTGGGCTCCTCCTCCACCCTAATTAATAATCTCTCGCAATGGGCCAAGGTTGATGCTTTCAAGCTTTTAGATTTAACATTTGGAGGCAGTGGTTACGACATTGCATGTGCACAAAACAACACTGCTATTTTATACCAGTTAAGCGCAGGAATTCCACTGATAAGCCCTGTGTCTTTTGTACCAGTATTCTCACGCTCTTTATTTTTTATACATCGTAATCAAAAGCAAAACAGTAGGGATGGAATCGCAGCTTATAAAGAAAGTACAAAACATAAAATAGTTGACTATAACAAACTTAATAGCTTGACTTTAAAACTGTTAAACTGTCATGATTTAGAGACCTTTAAAAACTACATCGGCACGCATGAAGAGTATATTGGGTCACTGCTACAACAACAACCACTAAAAGAAGCCTTATTTTCAGATTATGATGGGGCAATTAAAAGCTTAGGAGCTTGGGGTGGTGACTTTTTCTTAGCAACAGGAAATTCAAATTCCATTAATTACTTCAAGACTAAAGGCTACACAACCATCATTCCGTTTTCAGAAATGATTTTATAAAAAAAGGGCTCATTACTGAACCCTTTTTTTATAAAATCATTTTTACTTAGTAAAATGAAGCTCTATTATCTTCAATTTCAGCAGCATCTTTAAGAGCTGTGTAAAGCTTAGAATTAACTGCATTTGATTTTGCTTGACCAACACGATTTGCTGCGGCTTGGTAGTTTGGCAACTCACTAGCAGTAGTTAGTTTTGTTAATTGAACCGCATAAACTCCGTTTAAACCAACTACAAGTTTTGAAGTGGCACCTTCAGTTAAACCAAAAACAGTTCCGATAACCTTAGGCTCTCTTCCAGCTCCAGAAAGAGTTGGGTTTTTCATATTAACTGATATAGCTGTTTTAACAGTCTGCCCCTCTTCAGATGCAATAGCGTCTAGAGTAGTTGCAGAAATACGGCCTATAATAAGCGCTGCTTTCTTTTCTTTTCTTATTTCCGGAAGCGCTGTAACTGATGCCTTCTCAACACTCATTAATCCTTTTTCATTAACCGCTGTGATTTTTGCAACTACAAAACCACCACCCGAAATATTAAAACTTTTAAAATCTCCAACTTCAGTACCATCTTCAAATGACCATCTAACAATGGCTCTTTGCATTCCAATTCCAGGGATAGATTCATCGAGTTCTTTAATACTACTTACAGGCATTGTTTTATAGTTAGCTTGGTCAGACACCTCATTAAAATCAGATTTAGCAATCGCTATTTCAAATTTAGATTTATTCTTGAAAACGTCATCAATTGTTTTTACTGAAGGCTCAATTTCTTGAACAATAGTCGCAATCTTATAAGCTTGTTGCTTAGGTCCTTGACTTAGAATTTCAATCACATGGTAACCAAAGTCGGTTTTCACAACTCCTAAGCTTCCTTTCGAATTCTCAAAAGAGTACGCTTTAAATTCTTCAGCAAAGCCGTCTGTATAGGCAAATTCGATTACACCATCTTTTTCATTACTTACTTTATCTGAAGACAATACTAGTAAGCTATTAAACTTTGAACGGTTAGTCTTAAGTACTTTGTATATGCTGTCTGCTTGTGCTTTAGCTTGAGCATCTGTAGATGTAACGGATGGATCTACTCTAACACCACCAACAAAAGGAATCAAAATGTGACGTACTTTTGTGGAATCAGAAATCATTTTCTTAGCGACTAATTTGGATAGCTTATAGCTATCCCCCTCTTTATATGGTCCATAAACATCGTTTAATTCTAAACTAACCATCGCTTTTAAATCCGCCTTTGGAAGACTTGATTCGAAAACAAAATTATTATTGTACTTAACAGATGAGTTGGCATTCACAAACGCATTAGCATCCGATGAATTTTTAAAACCAATAACCGTTTCATTTGCTTTTGCAGCCTCATTAAACTCTACTTTATCGTCAACAAGTGCTGATAGCTCTGCTTGGATTGCTTGCTCATCTTCTAAAGAGGCTTGCTCTTTGAACTGAACATATACTAAATCTCTAGATGCTTCTACTTCGTATTTCTTTGAGTGTTTTTTGATATAATTCTTAATATCCGATTTTTTAATCTTAAGAACACTATCTGGAATAGATGAAAAAGGAATTTGAACATATTTCAAATCTGCTTTATCATTTTCAAGTTGGTAATCTAACTCTCCTTCAGTTAAAGTTCCAATTACTCCTGCTTTTACAAGATTAAAATACGTTTGTTGAACGCCTGTTTGAGAAATAGTTTGTTCAAAATCCGTCCAAGCTTTATAATTAACTGGACTTCCATTTAAGGTCGTTGTTTCTGGAGCAATCGCTTTAAGATTTGCTATAAACTCATTCAGCTTGTCTTCATCAAATAGGCCAGCTTCGTTCTTAAACTCTTCTAAAGACCCTAAGTTTTGTTTCAATAATTGTCGCATGTAGTCCCTTTCGATGGAGATCCCTAATGCATCATACTGAGTTTGCATAACTTTATTTCTGACTTCCTGATCCCAAACACGGTTCATTGCTTGTGTATTGGTTACCGAACCACCTGATTGACGTTGAATGTTTTCAACCTGGTTCATAAAAGCACCTCGCTCGATATCGTCTCCATTTACCGTAGCAACTACGTTTTGTGACTTATCAGCAGATCCCATGTTGGTAAATATATCTCCAATTATAAACGAAAATAATGCAAGAGCGATAATAATGATTAAGAATATAGAACGTTGTCTAATTTTATTTAAAACTGCCATTTTGTAGTGTGTGTTATTTTTTCAATATAGTCGACGAAAATACCAATTTCTTTGAAATAATGAAAGAAGAAAAGAATATAATTCAGAGTCTTGCCAAAAATTATTAATCTTGAGCAATTTTAAGCTCCACCAATTCGATTTTAGTGTTGGACACTTCTTTTATTGTAAAGTGAAAACAATCAATATTAATTTTCTGATTTTTTGTAGGAATTTCCTCAGTAAAATTAACAATAAAGCCTCCTAAAGTTTCATAATTCTCACTTTCTGGAATCTGAGTTTTATACGTTTCATTTAAATAGTCTACATCTAAACGTGCAGAAAAAAGAAAGGTATTATCCGTGATTTTATCTTCAACAAGTTCCATCGTGTCGTGTTCATCTTCTATCTCTCCTACTAGTTCCTCAATGATATCTTCAACGGTCATAATTCCAGAAGTACCTCCATATTCATCTAAAACAACAGCCAGACTTTTTCGTTTTTTTATTAAAACGTTTAGTACGTCTTTAACAAACATCGTTTCTGGGACATACTCTACAGGGCGTAAAATTGATTTTACATTTTTAGGGTTTTTAAACAGATCGAAAGAGTGTACATACCCCAAGATATCATCAATAGTGTTTTTATACACTAGTATTTTTGAATGTCCTGTCTGAGTGAAAGATTCGTTTAGGCTTTGAACAGAATCATGTATTTCTATGGCTGTTAATTCGGTTCTAGGCACCATTACTTCTCTTGATTTTACTTCAGAAAATTCAAGTGCGTTTTGAAATATCTGAATTTCACTGTCTATGGCGTGGTGTGCTTCAACAGATTCCATTTGCTCGCTTATATAATTCCCCAATTCTACTTTAGAAAAAGCTAATTGAACTTCATCGCCTTTAGTTTTGAATAACGATTTCAAAACTACATCCGTAATCCATATGACAAAGTCGGAAACAATTGAGAATAGCAGATAAAACAAGTACGCCGGAAAAGAAAACAACTTCAATAAAGAATTCGCATAAATTTGAAAGAAAACTTTAGGAAGAAATTCCGCCGTCACCAAAATAACTAGTGTTGAAATTAGTGTTTGTGTTAGTAATGATAATTCATCAAAGAGATAGCTAATTAATGGACTAGAAGATGGCAGGTGAGCTGCAAACCAGGCCACCAACGAATCGCCCATATACAAACCATAAACTACAAGAGCAATATTATTTCCAATAAGCATAGTTGCTATAAACTTGGAAGGTTTTGATGTTATTTTTGCCAATAATCTAGACAATAAACCTCTCTGTTTTTTTTCAATTTCAATATGAATTTTATTGGCAGAAACATAAGCAATTTCCATACCTGAAAAAAAGGCGGACAAAAAGAGACTTAAAACAATAACAAGAAGATCTGTGGACATGATTACAATTTACCGCGATCTTCGAAACGCTTTCTGAATTTTTTACGAAAGAAAAACATAAAAACCGCTAGGACTGCAAAAAACAAAGAAAGGTAAGCCCCATTTCGATCACTGCTCCATTTATTAGACATGTCGAACAAAAATAGAGCGGCAAAACCTAAATATAGATACTGTAAAAAGGAAAGAATTTTCATTTAAAAATAATTTTACGGAATTGAATTATTAAGGTAAATATACGAATTATTCGTCAATAAAAATTCGACCAGTGACTTCAAGTACTTGGGCATTGGTAACGTTTTTGTTAGAATCAAATCCATTACCATTAGTTACATAATCTTTTGTACGGAATTTAACAGGATAGTTAGTAAATAACCATTCTTTTTTTTGATCATAAAAAAGCTGCTCCGTAAATAAAGTATCATTAGTAGATGTTGTCAAAACAACATTACCCTGAAGGTCAATTATGTCCGTTTCACTGTAGACAATCGCGAGGTCAGCTATGACCGTATTTTTATTTTTTTCGTCATCAAAAAGAGTTAAATCAATTCCGTTTGGGAATTTATAATATGGAAACTCTCGGTTTGTAAAATTTAACATTTTAGGACTAACCAAAATAGAAGTAAGACGACCTGAATCGGTATATTTAGTATTAATATTTTCAGCAATAGACATTGGAGCAAGAGTTGACGTATTTAAGTCTTGAACTTCTTTTAGTGTGTTGTTACAAGAAAAAAACATCGCGACCAAAAAGAGTGGTGCGATGTTTTTAAATCGTATGTTGAAATACCCTTTCATTACAGCGCTGGCACCGTTACACTTCGTTGAATCCAACATCCAACCGGAATTACCTGACCAGTACGTCCTGAAGAAAATATTTCACTTTTTTGTGGCGCTTTTGCATCGTAGTTAGCAATTGATTTTTTTGCGTTTTTCTTCATTGTAGGATCTATACGTCCTGCTTTTGCAGCTTCCTTAGCGGCTAACCAATAAACGGCTCTCTTTGAAAAATTATCAGTACCACAATTATTGGCGCTTTTAGCATACATAGCTGCGATTGCTAAATGAGCTTTACCCATACTTGGGTTCGCTTTTAGCGCTTTCATATAGTAGGCTCTCGCTTGGCCATATCGGCTTTTTTTCTTAAAATTTGTTGCAATTTTATACAATATTTTTGATTTCTCAAAACTAGATGTTTCCAGCGCAACCGCTTGGTTATAGAAACTTAAGGCTTCGGATGACTTTCCAGCTTTATCTTTTAAAATCCCCAAGTAAAAAGCGGTATCAGCGTTAGGCTCTAAGGCATTTTTTTGTTCAACAATTTGAACAAACAAGGCATCGTCATTACAGCCTTTAGCATACATTCTATTCATGGCGCGTTGTAACCAAACACCATCATTTTTGAAGGCTTCAAAGTCCCTTTGATACAAAGGAATTAAATTTTCACAATTAGCTCTTGAACCTAGTTTTGTATCTATACTACCAGCTATTTGATTATAAGCTCTTAGGTAACTGTTATATGATTTAAGTCTTGAAGTATCTTTTCTACTCAACTCTAGAACTTCACCGTCTTCACCAAGAAATGCGTTTCGTTTGTTGGTATAATTTTTAACTTCAAAATCAATTTTTTCGCTGATATCATCGTATTTACTAAATAACTCTTGAGCGGATTTTAATGAAGAATCGTATAAACCGACCATCAAGGAAAAATACGTATACAAGCTTTTGGGGTTTGTAAACGTTTTTGCATCAGTTATATAAGCAGCATCAAAAGCTGTATATAAATCTTCTTTAGACTCCCCTAGAAGTTTTTGATTATCGTATTTTAACTGACTAGCTTTCGCTAAATATGCACCTTGAGGTGTGATGTTAGGAAAAACAGTCCTTCGCTCTTCCCACAGCTTTAATAAATCTAATATATATTTTGTTTTCTCTTCCCCTTCAGAATTCGAAATCTTGTCAGTTAAAATACGATCTCCAAAAACATAAATAGCTTTGTTGATTCTCGGAGACGCAATTCTTAATTCCATCCATGGAGCATAAGCTGCATTGTAATTTTTTGCTTTCACATACTCACTAAAGATTGAAAGTTTTTGTAAATCTTCATCGGTCTGTGCTAAAACGGAAGTAATACTTAAAAAAAGTATTGAAACTATGAGATATATCTTTATTTTCATCTGTTAATATTATTAATTTGTTAAGGAAAAAGCAATCTTAAAAAAGCTCAATCTCATTATTTATGTAGAATTAATTAAATTTCGGTTTCTCGAACCATCGGTCGTTCAACGATAAACTTAACTGGAAGTTTACAAAATTCTCTTCAACTAAATTCGCGTTTGTAGTTCCTCTTTTACCAACTTCAAGACCAATATTAGCATTAGAAAATATTCTACCCACTGGAAGACCTACTCCAAAAGATATGCCAAACTCTTTAATTGGCTCATTATTAATTTTTAATCCAGAGTTTTCAAAACGAACACCTGTTCTATAAACTACACGTTTCCAGTACCTGCTAAATGAGTCAAACTCTGGGATGTAAAAACCTCCAACAGAAATAGTGGAAGCATCCTCATAAGTTGAATTATCAATTACTACTAAACGGTTTGTTAATTGGCTCGTTTTGAGAAAAGTGTAATCAACTCCTGCAAACCATTTTCTAGGTGCTCCAAAACCAAAGCCTATGGAGCTTTTAGTTGGTAATTTAAGTTGTGTCGTGTTTAGACCTAGATCATTTAAATCAACTTCTATTGAATTCAGCACACTCTCTTGGTCAGTATTCAAGTCAATAACTATTGTTGAATAATTACGTTGATTTTTTGACTTTATTTCAGTTGAAGGAGAATAGGTTGCAGAGGCAGTAAATTCCAAATTAGGATTTATTAATTTAGTGTAAATGGCTCCAATATTATAAGAAAGACCTCCTAGATCAGATCTATTAATCTCTCTTGTTTGATATTGTAGAATATTGCCCTGTTCATTGTATCCGAATGCAATATTGGTATTAATTATATTTCCAAAATTATAGCTAGCATCCACGCCAATTCTAAAGTTTTTAGAGAGTTGGTATCCAAACCCTAAAAAGACTTTATTTAGTCCACCTTCGCCTCTATATTTATATTGAATAATTTGGTCAGAGTTGAAAGACTGTAATTTATAGCCGACTGAGGTATATGGAATCAACCCAAAACCTGCACCAAATTTACCTAGAGGAACAGCTATAGCTAGATAATCAAGTGAGGCAGTGCTTGATTTTTCAGAAGCAGAGTTGCTATTGAGAGTTATTTGTGACTGGCTACCTCCGACGGTATATTTCATCGGCCTAGCTTCATCATTAAATGACTTTAAATTTTGACCTGCATAAGCTGCTGGGTTTCGAAGATTAATATGAATACTATCTGAATAAACACTTATTCCTCCCATTGATTGGTTTTCTACAGTACCTTTAAATTTTAAACTGCCTATTCCATAAAAAGAATATGGAGAACTCGCGCCCTGTTGAGCAAAACTAACAGATGACAAAATGAGTGTAATAAGGACTAAAAACTTCTTCATAATTAATTTGAATTATATTCTAATAGAAAATTCAAGCCTTCCAAAAGAAAATCCGAGTTGGCAAATATGCTAATTTTTAATTGCTTACACAAGAAATCTGCGTCTCCTCCTGTTAAAATAACTGTTAAATCTGGGTATTTATTTTGATATTCATTTACGGTACCTTCAATTTCATACAAAACACCATTTATAACTCCAGAGTGAATAGAGTCCTGAGTGGAATTTCCAATAGAATTTTTGGGAACTATTTTTTGTAGTGTTGGCAAACTAGATGTAAAGTCTCCCAACGACTTATAGCGCATTTGAATTCCTGGAGCTATTGCACCTCCTAAGTAATTCTTTTTAGAGTCAATAAAATCATAGGTTATACAACTTCCAGCGTCAATTACTAGAACATTTTTCCCAGAGTACTGAGTAGCGGCAGCGGCCATAAGCGCCAAGCGATCTGCTCCTAAGCTGTTTGGTGTTTTATAATGGACCTTAAAGGGTAATTTCAAAGTTGAGTTCAAAACAGTCATAGGCAGTCTCTTTTCCAATGTCTTTAACTCATCTTCAGACAAAAATCCAACAGAAGAAACAAATCCTCGTTTGATTTCGGTAAACTGTTTTAGTAAATTTTCAACTTCAATGACTAGGCTAAACCCTTCTACAGTTTTTGCTATTAAAACTTTATCTCTTTGAAATACAGCCAGTTTGGTCGATGTATTTCCAATATCAATTATTAAATTCATTTCTATAGTTCAGACTGCAAATTTACAAAACCATTTTTTATAAAAATTTACTTTGGGAATATTAAAATTCCATTATATTTGCAACCGCATTTAATGCGAGGAGGTGCCTTAGCTCAGTTGGTAGAGCAATGGACTGAAAATCCATGTGTCCCTGGTTCGATTCCTGGAGGCACCACTTTAAAAACCCACTTTCTACAGTGGGTTTTTTAGTTTAAAATATATCTAAATAGATAGTTGGCATATTTATTGTTTAAGTAATGCTAAATAATATTAATCATATTTGTAAAATATTGTATTTTTAAAATCTTATTTTCAATAAATAACTTTTAATATAGGAATTTATTGAACTTGATTGTTATTAAAATAAGCTACAAAGAATGCTTTAAATCAAAACACTTAGCTCCATTTATGAAAAAATATTTATTTTCTTGCCTTTTTTTCTTTTTTATCTGCTTGACTGCATCTTCTCAGGGCGAAGCTAATAATTGGTTCTTTGGATATGGTGCTGGTCTCGTATTTGATAATGTAAATGGTACTGTAACTCCTTCCGCAGATGCTCTAAATTCAATTTCAACTTTTGAAGGGTGTTCTTCTATTTCTGGACCAAACGGTGAGCTGAAGTTTTATACCGATGGACGAGACGTATGGGATGCTAACCATACCCTAATGCCAAATGCTAATTATTATTCTGGATCTGGATTATTAGGAGACCCTTCCAGTACCAGTTCGGCAGTTATAATTCCTAAACCAGGTGATTTAGATAAATATTACATCTTCACCGTAGACGAACCACATCATCAGAATGCCTGGGCATACCCCGAGTCAGGACCTGCACAAGAAGACGGATCTCCCACCTTTGATGGAGAATATGATTCAAGCGGCCCAGTACCACAAGGTGACGATGGATTTAATAATGGTCTTAACTATTCTCTGGAGTCATCAACATTTTGAAGAAGCAAAATTACCTTCATAAAATTAGTAGATTATTTAAAATTAAGAAATGCTTAGAAATAGTTGGGTTTTAGTTAATTATTAAAAATACAAACCCTCTAAATTCATTAATCTATAAAATTATAGTAATTATTTTTTTAGCACTTATAATTTGATACTTTTGAGTGTATATATTTATTATGATAAGTTTAAATATTAAGTTAAATACGTTTTCTCCTCAATCGTTGGACTTACACATCATGTTTGTTCTAATTTCAGTGCTTATTATTACCCTTTGGGTATAATTAATATATAACTCTCGTCCCAAACTATTTTTCAATACAAAACAATCGTTTCTCTAACAAATCAATAAAAAAACAAAATGAAAGTCTTAAAATTCGGCGGTACATCCGTAGGTTCTGCAAAAAACATACAGAAAGTTATAGAGATTGTAAAAAATGAATCTTTGTCAGAAAATGTCACTGTAGTCGTCTCTGCAATTGGAGGAATTACGGACAAGTTATTAGCAGCGGCAAACAAAGCAATTGAAAAAAACAAAAACTACAAAAATGACTTTGAATCCTTACGTTTAAAGCATGTAGAGGTTATAGACGGTTTATTATCTGGTGAATCTCATGAAACTACTTTAGATATTGTTTTAAACCACCTATCCAAGCTAGAAAAAATATTAGATGGGATTTACTTAATTAATGAGTTATCTCCTAAAACAACGGATAAACTTTTAAGTTTTGGAGAATTACTTTCTTCGTTAATCATTTATGAAACGATGAAATTACACGATTTAAACATACAATTAAAAAATTCACAAAATCTAATTGTTACAGATTCAAATTTCACAAACGCCGCTGTAAATTTTGGGGAGACAAATGAGAACATTGTTACCTATTATGACAGTAATGATAAAATAATTACAATTCTTCCTGGGTTTATATCAAAATCTGAGCTTGGAGAGATAACAACCCTTGGACGTGGAGGCTCTGATTATACCGCTGCAATTATTGCTTCTGCAATGAATGCAAGTGTGCTTCAGATATGGACAGACGTAAGCGGCATGTTTACCTCTAATCCAAAGATAGTAAAGAATTCGAAACCTATCAAAAAGCTATCCTATTTAGAGGCTATTGAACTTTCTCATTTTGGCGCTAAAGTGTTATATCCTCCTACAGTGTTACCGGTACTTTCAAAACACATCCCATTGTTGATTAAAAACACGTTAGCTCCTGAAGATGAAGGGACATTAATTACACATGTAGTTGAAAACAGAAACCCAAATCCTATAAAAGGAATTAGCAATATTAACAGCGTGGCTTTATTAACGCTTCAAGGTAATGGCATGGTAGGGATTCCAGGGTTTTCAAAGCGTTTATTTGAGACATTAGCTAGAGAGAAGATCAATGTAATTATTGCGACTCAAGCCTCTTCTGAACATTCAATATGTGTTGGTATTGCAGACAAGGAATCTACGCTAGCAAAATATGTAATTGATAAAGAATTTGAGAATGAAATATCACTATTCAAAATTGATCCCTTAGTTGTTGAAACTAATTTATCAATTATAGCGATCGTGGGTGATCAAATGAAAAGTCACCAAGGAATAAGTGGTAAAATGTTTAGCACCTTGGGTAGAAACAATATTAATATTCGTGCGATAGCTCAAGGTGCTTCTGAACGTAATATCTCCGCTATAATCGCTGAATCCGATGTTGAAAAAGCATTAAATTGTTTACATGAACGTTTTTTTGAATCGGAAACTAAACAAATAAACCTATTTATTTCTGGTGTAGGAAATGTCGGGAAGTCTCTCATAAATCAGATAGAACAACAAAAAAAATATATAAAATCAACTCTGAATGTAAAGTTGAAAGTAATCGGCTTATCAAATTCTAAAAAAATGGTTTTAGATAAAACCGGTATTAATTTAAACGACTGGGAGTCTGTTTTAAATAACGGTAAGAAGTCAGGTCCTATTGATTTTTTTGAAGCAACAAAATCTTTAAACCTAAGGAATTCTATTTTTGTAGATATTACCGCTAGCGACATGGTAGCTTCCAGTTATGCTCTGTACCTAAAACAAAGCATCGCAGTTGTGGCTTGTAACAAAATAGCCTGTTCAAGTAAAATTGAAAACTATTTAGAGTTAAAACAGTTATCACATAAATACAATGTTCCCTTTTTATTCGAAACAAATGTTGGAGCTGGGCTTCCTGTTATAGACACTTTAAAACATCTTATAAATTCAGGTGATAAAATTAATACTGTGCATGCTGTTCTTTCAGGAAGTTTAAATTATATTTTTAATAATTTCAATAAAAGCACTACCTTTCACGATGTCGTTAAACAAGCACAGATTGAGGGCTACACTGAACCTGATCCAAGAATTGATTTAAGCGGCGTTGATGTAGCTAGAAAATTATTGATTTTAGCTAGAGAAAGTGGTGAAATGATAGATATGAATGATATAGAAAATGAAGCCTTTTTACCTGAAGAATGTATGACTGCCAGTTCAGTAGAAGCCTTTTATGAAACTTTAAAGTCTAAAGAAGTTCATTTTCAAAAGTTTTTCACATCTGCAGAATCCAATCAATGTCAATTAAAGTATGTGTCCGAATATAAAGACGGAGTAGCTAAAGTTGGTCTAAAGGAAATTCCAGAAGGACACCCCTTTTACAACTTAGAAGGCAAAGATAATATTGTAATGTTTTATACGAATCGATATAAAGATCAGCCTATGATTATTAAGGGTGCAGGAGCAGGTTCTGAAGTGACTGCTTCAGGTTTATTTGCTGATATCATTCGAATCTCAAAAAACTAACTAAATGAATGAAATAAAACTTTTTTCACCAGCAACAGTTGCCAATGTATCTTGTGGCTTTGATGTGTTGGGGTTTTGTTTAGAGGCTATTGGAGATGAAATGGTCATTCGAAAAACAGCAAACAAAGGAGTTAAAATCACAAAAATTGAAGGATATGACTTGCCTTTCGAAGTTAAAAAAAATGTAGCAGGCGTTTCTGCTTTGGCTTTATACGAAGCTGCAAATCCTGATTTCGGATTTGAGATTGAAATTTATAAAAAAATCAAGCCTGGAAGTGGCGTTGGCAGTAGTTCTGCGAGTGCAGCTGGGAGTGTGTATGGAATGAATGTTTTATTGGGCTCCCCCTATACGCCTCTTGAACTCGCTTCTTTTGCAATAAAAGGAGAAGCTGTGGCAAGTCAGAGCGAACACGCAGATAACATTGCACCTGCTCTATATGGAGGCTTTACATTGGTGAAAAGCTTAGAGCCTTTAGAAATATTACAAATTCCAACTCCCGATGATTTATTTGCTGTTGTTATACATCCACAAATTGAAATAAAAACTGCTGATGCTAGAAAAATCCTTCCAAAAGAGATTCCTTTAAAAAATGCTATCACACAATGGTCCAATGTTGGCAGTCTTATTCACGGCTTGCATACGAATGACTATGAGCTAATCAGTCGTTCGTTAGAAGATGTGGTCGTAGAACCTTTTAGAAGCCAATTAATCCCTGGGTTTGAAAGCATCAAAAAGGCCGCATTGGAACATGGCGCATTAGGTACTGGGATTTCTGGCTCTGGCCCCTCAGTATTTAGTTTATGTAAAAGTCAAACAACTGCAATTAAAGTTGAAAAAGCAATTAGACAAGCTTACACAAAACATACTATACCGTTTGAAATCTATGTTTCTAAAATCAATATGGACGGAATCAAAAAACTAAACTAGAATTAAAAATGAACTATTACAGTTTAAATCATATAGCACCCAATACTACATTTAAAAATGCCGTTATCAGAGGGCTTGCACCTGATAGAGGTTTATATTTTCCGGAAACCATAACAGCATTAGACCCCTACTTTTTTGAAACAATAGAAACCTTATCAAATAAAGAAATTGCTTATGAAGCCATTAAACCTGTCTCTTATACACATCTCCGAGCCCACGAGACGGACTCCTATCT
>OJEH01000130.1_pt1 | contig 20553 bp, 19 predicted proteins | sample 1593001 | NCBI WGS metagenome assembly OJEH01 (sample SAMN05416886, study PRJEB24817) | seawater metagenome | isolation source: Sea water | place: Canada:Atlantic | collected 2013-11 | reverse complement strand
CTACGTCCAATCGAGATTTCTCTTTTTTAAATAATAGAGGGATTTAAATTATAACTGAATAAATTCAATTTCCATGATTAATAAAATCATTGATTTTTCAATCAATAATAAATTCATCATTGGGTTATTTACACTAGCACTTATTGGTGCTGGCATTTGGAGTATAACCCAAGTTCCTATTGATGCTGTACCCGACATAACTAACAACCAGGTACAAGTAATCACTCAATCTCCAAACCTTGGTACAGAAGATATAGAGCAATTTGTAACCTATCCTGTTGAAATTGCCATGAGCAACTTACCAAATGTAGAAGAAATAAGGTCTGTTTCCAGATTTGGTCTTTCTGTAGTAACCATTGTCTTTAATGATGACATAGGTACTTACATACCAAGACAATTAGTTTCAGAAAAACTCCCAGAAGTTCAAGAACAAATACCTGAAGGATTTGGTAAGCCTGCAATGGGACCTATCTCAACTGGTTTGGGAGAAATTTATCAATACACTTTAGAGGTAGATGATGCGTATAAAGACAATTATGATATTACAGAGCTACGTACTATACAAGACTGGATTGTGCGCCGCCAAATGGCTATGGTGCCAGGTGTTATAGAGGTTAATGCTTTTGGAGGCAATAAAAAACAATATGAGGTTGCTGTAAATCCAAGTAACCTTAAGGCTTTAAATATTTCTATCACAGAACTCTTTCATGCTTTAGAGCAGAATAATCAAAATACAGGTGGCGCTTATATTGAGCGCAACAAACAAGCAAATTTTATAAGAGGTGAAGGTCTTGCCAGAACAGTTTTAGATATAGAAAACATTGTTGTGGCTAATAGAGATGGTATTCCTATTAAAATTAAAGATGTAGGTTCTGTACGTATTGGAAAAAATGTAAGATATGGTGCCTTAACTAAAGATGGAAAAGGTGAAGCTGTTGGAGGTATGATTTTAATGCTAAAGGGCGCAAACTCTAATGAAGTTATTAAAAATGTAACTGCACGTATTACCGAAATTCAAAAATCTTTACCCGAAGGTATTCGCATTGTACCCTTTTTAGATCGAAGTGAACTTATTGCAGAAACTACAGGCACCGTAAAAAGAAATTTACTGGAAGGTGGTCTCATTGTAATTTTTGTACTTGTCCTATTGCTAGGAAATTGGCGTGGCGGATTAATAGTAGCGTCCACTATTCCACTTTCATTATTATTTGCCTTCATATTAATGAACGTTTTTAATGTGTGGGCAAATCTTATGAGCTTAGGAGCAATAGATTTTGGAATTATAGTAGATGGTGCTGTAATTATTGTCGAGTCTACCGTGTTTTTAATGTATAGATATGCTCGTAAAAATAAAACCGAATCTGTAGTAACTACAGATGAAATCGCCGCAAAATCATCTAAAAAAATGATGAATGCAGCATTTTTTGGTCAATTTATTATACTTATAGTGTTTTTACCTATTCTGGCTCTGGAAGGTGTTGAGGGCAAAATGTTTCAGCCAATGGCACTTACCTTCATCTTTGCTATGATTGGTGCAATGTTGTTATGTCTAACCTATGTGCCTATGGTTTCCGCATTAGTTCTAAAAATTCCCAAAGAACACAAGATATCCTTTGGAGACAAGGCAGTTTTATGGATTGAGAAAAATTATGAACCGCTACTTAAAACTGCATTAAAAAATGGTAAACTCATTATCGGGTCTGCCATTTTATTATTTGGAATAACAATAGTTTTATTTAATAAGATGGGTGGCGAGTTTATACCACAACTCGATGAAGGTGACATAGCATTTCATGTAATTTTAAAACCAGGCAGTTCCCTTTCTGAAACTATTGAAACGACTACTAAGGTAGAACGCATAATAAAAGCAGAATTTCCCGAAGCACAATCTGTAATTAGCAGGATTGGCGTGGCAGATGTTCCTACAGATCCTATGCCTATGGATATTGCAGACGTCTTTATTATTTTAAAACCACAAGAAGAATGGGTGACTACAGACTCTAAAGATGAACTCTTAAATAAAATTAAAGAGGAAATAAGCATTTTACCAGGTGTTAATTATGAGTTTACCCAACCTATCGAAATGCGATTTAATGAGCTTTTAACTGGCGTGAGAGAAGATGTTGCTATTAAGCTGTTTGGCGAAGACCTTAATATTCTTGCTAGTAAGGCTCAAGAAATGGGTGCTCTAATTTCAAATATTCCAGGTGTTGCAGACTTAAAAGTTGAAGCTACAGATGGTTTACCACAAATTACAGTTAAATACAACCGTTTAAAAGTTGCACAATATGGGCTTAATATAAATGAATTAAACACCACATTACAAACTGCTTTTGCAGGTGGTAAAGCAGGCGTTATTTTTGAAGGAGAAAAACGGTTTGATCTTGTTGTAAGATTTTCAGAAGACAACAGGACTAGGATTGAAGATTTGCAAAACCTCTTTGTTAATTTACCTAATGGCTCACAAATACCACTTAGAGAAGTGGCCAAGATTAGCTACGAGCCAGGTCCTATGCAAATTAGCAGAGATAACACGAATAGAAGAACCTATGTTGGCATTAATATAAGAGATAGAGATGTACAGTCTGTTGTTTTAGACATTCAAAACGTATTAGATGAAAAATTTGAATTACCACCAGGATACTTTATTAGATATGGTGGCGCATTTGAAAATTTAGAACGTGCCAGCTCTAAACTAAAAACTGTTGTACCAATAGCTTTAGTGCTCATATTTGTACTTATTTACTTTGCGTTAAAATCATTTCCTCAAACCGTAATGATTTACTTGGCCATACCAATGGCAACTATCGGAGGTATTTTAGCTTTATGGTTAAGAGGTATGCCTTTTAGCATTTCTGCAGGTGTAGGTTTCATAGTGCTATTTGGCGTTGCTGTGCTAAATGGTTTAGTTATGGTGAGCGGTTTAAATGAACTTAAGGAAGAAGGTGTCACCAATCTTAAAGACCGAATTTTACAAGGGACAAAACGAAGAATTAGACCTATATTATTAACTGCATTTACAGATATTTTAGGCTTTTTACCAATGGCCATTTCAGCTTCTGCAGGCGCTGAAGTACAACGTCCACTTGCAACAGTCGTAATTGGAGGTCTTATTACCTCTACATTACTCACCTTATTTATTTTACCAATATGCTATCATTGGGTAGAACAACGCTCGTTTAGATCTATAAAACTTCAACCAAAATATGCTATGTTACTTAGTATAGTTATGTGCTTGTTTTATCCATTGGCAGGGCATTCACAAGAGAAACAACCCGTTATTACTTTGGAGGAAGCGGTAACAATGTCTAAAGAAAATTTTCCGCTACTAAAAGCTAAAGCGTTAGAGATAACCAAACAAGAATCTTTTAAAAGCAGTGTTCTAGATTTAGGAACCACAAAAATTTTTACAAGTGGAGAAGAAATTGGGGACAATCGTGGTATTTATACACCTATTGGTCTTGGCCAACAAAACATAGATTTGCTAGGGATTTCTGCCAAAAATAAGCTTCTAAAGCAGAAAGTTGCTGTTGCAGAATCTGCGTTATTAGTTTCTGAATTGCAACTGGAATTAGAGGTAAAAAAAGCTTGGGCAACTGCATACGTGGCTAACCAAAAACTAAATTTATATAAGGAGCTAGATAGTGTATATGGTACATTTTTATCTGCTGTAAGCTTAAATTATGAAGTTGAATCTATTTCAAAATTAGAATATGCTTCAGCTAAAAACCAAGCGCTTCAAATTTCAAATTCATTTAGACAGTATGAAAGTGAGTTTCAAATTTCCTTAGAGCATTTAAATTTATGGTTAGCTTCAAAAAAATCTTATACTGTTCCAGATGATCAGGTTGAGCAAAAATTAACCGCATTACCAACTGCTGAAGAGTTATTAAATCATCCTGAACTTTTGCTAGTAAGCAAGGAGCTAGATAAAACAGAAGCCGCATACACGGCTGCAAAAGCAGATTTGCTTCCAAAATTTAATATTCAAGGAGGCTTGCAGCGCGTTAATGGCAACTCTGGATTTTACAGTTATCAAGCAGGAATTAGCATACCGTTATTATCTGGAGAAGAACAAAGCTTAGCTAAAGCTTCAAAAGTAAATACTCAAATTCTGCAATTAAACGCTTCTTATAAACAAGAGCAACTCACCTCTAAGTTACAACAAGCATTACAACGTTATAACACGAACAAGTTATCTTGGGAATTTTATAAAGATGATGCTTTACAACTTGCAAAACAACAACGTGATGGCGCATTACTAGCTTATAAAGAAGGTGCTATAGATTATGCTGCTTTCACACAAATTATTAAAGAAGCTATAGATGTTGAGCTACATGCTATACAAGCGTTAGACCAGTATTTAATATCATTATTTCAATTACAATATTACACGCGATAATTATGACATCAATTATAAATTTAAACAGAATAGTCTTGCTTAGCAGTCTACTTTTAATAGGTGCTTGCAATACTAAAGAGACAAAGCAAAAAGACACACACACAGAACATACAGAAGACACAATGACCGATGTTATGTTAACACCTCAGCAGTATAATGCTTTACAAATGCAAGCAGACACTTTACAGGTAAGAACTATGAGTGGCTACTTAGAAGCTAACGGAACCTTAGAAGTGCCACCACAAAATGAAGCAGAAATCACTACGGCTGTTGGAGCAAATGTTGTTTCAATTGAAGTGATTGAAGGTGATAAAGTGGCAAAAGGAGAAACTGTGGCTTTTTTATCTCATCCTAATATTATTCAAATTCAAACCGATTATTTAAATGCATACAGCAATTCAGAATTTTTAGAAAAGGACTATTTACGCCAAAAGAAATTGTATGATGCTGGTGTAGGTAGCGGTGCTAATTTCGAAAAAGCCGAAGCTAACTTTAAAGCTTCTAAAGCAAAAGCAAATGGGCTGAAGGCACAGTTAAGACAATTAAATATTAGTGCAACTGGTATAGAAAATGGAACTATTTACCAACGTGTTGCATTACGTAGTCCGATTGAAGGGTTTGTACAAAAAGTTGAAGTTAAAACTGGACAGTATGTAGAACCTCAAACGCCATTATTCGAAGTGGTAAACACACATCACGTTCACGCAGATTTAATGGTTTTTGAAAAGGATGTGCATCAATTAAAAATTGGACAAAAGGTAAGTTTCAATATACAGTCTATGCCAGATAAGGAGCTTACTGCAGAAATTTATTCCATAGGCAAAACGTTTGAACAAGAAACAAAAGCCTTACATGTTCACGCAGAAATAGAAAATAAGGAAGGCAACCTTATACCTGGAATGTATATTCAAGGTCGTATAGAAGCTAATGCTACACAGCTTACCGCCATACCAGAATCTGCTATTATAGAAGATGCTGGTAAACATTATATTTTTAGCGTTGAAAAAGAAGGTGAAGATTGGAGCTTAAAACCTGTAGAGGTTATTTCTGGTACTACAGATGGTAACTGGACAGCTATATCATTTCTTGAAACTCCTAAACCAGATTCTAAATTTGCCTATAATAATGCCTATTATCTTATGGCAGAACTTAAAAAAGGTAGTGCAGGACACAGCCATTAAAACTTATATACCACAAGCCTAATGCATACTTAAGAGGCTTGTGGTATATTTACTGTTATATTTTATTATTATGGCATCAAATAGCAACATTACCTTAAAGGGTCTATCTAAGATTTTAAATCTATCTATTTCTACCATTTCAAAATCTTTAAATGATAGTAGCGAGATAAGTCAACTCACAAAAGATAGGGTTAAAGAAGTTGCCAAATTATATAACTACCAACCTAACAGAGTTGCTGTAAATTTAAAATCTGGGAAGACAAAGACAATAGGCGTTGTCTTGCCGAGTATTCAAAACTATTTTTTTAATAATGTACTTAATGGTATTGAGCAAACCATAGAAAATACAGGTTACAATATCCTTATTAGTATTACCAATGAATCTCACAAAAAAGAAAAGCATCATTTAAACAGCTTAGCAAATGGATTAGTTGATGGCTTTATAATTTCTGTTGCTGAAGAAACTCAACAATTAAAAGATGTAGAACACTACAAAAATGCCTTAGCTCTTAAAAAGCCAATTGTAATGTTTGATCGTGTTGCCGAAGCCATAGAAAGCAATACAGTTATAGGAAATGACAAACAAGCGGTTTATGAGGCTACTTCTTATCTCAAAACTAAGGGCAAGAAACATATAGCATTAGTTACTACATTACAAAATTTAAATGTAGGTAAAGAACGCTATGAAGGTTACAAAAAAGCGCTTGAAGAATTTAGTGATGAGGCTCAATTAGAGATTGTGCTAAAAACAACATCACCTACTGTGGAAAGCGACTTTAAATCATTCTTAACTTCCAATCCTGAGATAGACGCTATAATTGCATTAGATGAAGAGTCTTCTTTAGGTGCTCATAAAATGACTAAAGAGCTAAACAAACAGATACCGAAAGACATAGCACTTATTGGTTATGCAAATACTAAAATTGCAGAACATATGTCTCCAAAATTAAGTACGATTAATCAAGATGGGTTTAAAATTGGTGAAATAGCAGCATTACAACTATTACATCAATTGTCTCAAAATGTGACAAATAAAAGAACAATAGTATCTTCAGAAATTATTCACAGGCAAACAAGCTAATTAAAGATTGTCTTAAAATTAATTTTAACACTACTCGTTTAAGTACACTTTTAGTATGTTTAAATACATTAATATTTAACAGTTATATAATTAGCGTAAATTATTAAGATTTCGTTAACACATAGTGAATTATAGTTCTGTTATATTTGAACTAATAGAACGCACCACATAATTTGTAAGAGATGTTATGTAATAATACGAATGCGGGATATTAAAGTTTTCATATTTAAAAGGCTCAATTTTTATTGAGCCTTTTTTCTATAATTATCATAACCACCATCTAGGTCGTATACTATTTTAAAGCCTTCTGCTTCGAGAATTTTTGATGCATTAGCACTTCTACCTCCACTTTTGCAATACACCATTACAGGTTTCGTTTTATCTAATGCTTCCAGTTTATTTTTAAAGTTAGCATCATAAACTATATTTTCTGCATTATTAATAAAGCCGTTATTAAACTCATTTACTGTTCTAACATCTATAAGTTGTGCATTACTGTTATTGGCTAGTAAAGTATTAAACTCCTCTTCATTTACTACAGTAATAACTTCTGTAGTTTGAGAGTTACAAGAGGATAACCCTAAACCTAAAACAATCAATATAGTTTTAATATATGTTCTAAGCATCAGTTAAAGTTTAGAGGTTTCGCCATCCCATTCAGAAAAACCAGTTTTAAGATTATAGGTATTCTCAATACCCATTTGGTTCATAAGCATACAGGCTTGTTGGCTTCTTCCACCACTTCTGCAATACACATAATAGCTTTTAGATTTATCCATTTCTTGAACACCTTGCATAAAACCGGCACTATCGTAAATATCTAAATGTTGTGCGTTTGGTATTACACCTTCATCTACTTCTTCCTGAGTTCTTACATCTAATACTACAGCATTTTCATCTTTTGCAAGACGTTCTTGCCATTGTTCATTTGTTAAATTCTCCATGTTATAAGTCTATTGTTGAAGTTGAAACTAAGTTCAACGATTTTAAATTAGTTTTTTTAATGGCTCCAAATCCGCCTTCTACATTTACCATGTTTAGATATCCCTTAGATTTAGCGATAGATGAGAATATCATAGATCTGTAACCTCCAGCACAATGTACATGATACGTAGATTGTGGCTGTAGTGAAGATAATTTTTTATGAATATCATCTAATGGTAATAATGCAATATCTTCTATATGCTTTGTATCATACTCAGGTGTTTTTCTAACATCTAAAGGATTTTTAATCTCTCCAAGTTGAATACCATCTACAAATTCTTGAGCAGATATGTTTCCTGTTTTTTCAACTGGAAAACCTGCTTGTTCCCAAGCTGCCATACCTCCAGATAAATAACCTAAAGTATTATCATAGCCTACTCTAGCCATTCTTGTAACAGCTTCTGCTTCTCTGCCTTCTGGTGCTATAAGAATAATTTTTTGATGAATGTCTTTAATTAACGCGCCCACCCAAGGTGCAAAAGTGCCATCTAACCCTATAAACCAAGCATTTTTCACACTGCCTTTTGCATAGTCATTTGGAGTTCTTACATCTAAAATTAAAACATTTTCTTGGCTCGCTAGGTTTTGAAACTCCAACGGTGAAAGTGCGGTTGTTCCAGAACCTAAAATAGAATCTATAGTCGAGTTTACCGCTTTATTCATTGCTACGTTTAAGGGAAAATACTGTGGTGGTTCTGCTAAACCTTTTGTAGTCATGTTTACAAACTCAGTTTTCGAAAGTTTAGAATCTAAAGCGTAGTTAAGCTTTTTTTGACTACCTAAGGTGTCATAGGTTTCAGAACTCATATTCTTTCCACAAGCAGATCCTGCACCATGTGCTGGATATACTATAATATGATCATCCAACGGCATAATTTTGTTTCGCAAAGACTCATATAGGTAGCCTGCAAGGTCTGCAGTTGTCAGGTCGCTTTTTACAGCTAAATCTGGTCGTCCTACATCTCCTATAAATAAGGTGTCTCCTGTAAAGATTGCATGTTGTTCTCCCTTTTCAGTAAACAACAGATAACAAGTACTTTCCATTGTATGTCCTGGCGTATGCAATGCCTTTATTTTTAAGTCTCCCAATGTAAAGATCTCACCATCTTTAGCTTGATGAAACTCATAAGCTGCAGTTGCATTTGGTCCTAAAACAATACCTGCGCCTGTCTTTAAGGCCAAGTCTACGTGACCAGAAACAAAGTCTGCATGAAAATGGGTAAGGAAAATATATTTTAAAGTGGCACCATCATTTTTTAATCGTTCAAGATAAGGTTCTGTTTCCCTTAAAGGATCAACAATAGCTGCCTCTTTTCCAGATGTGATATAGTATGTAGCTTCTGCTAGACACTTGGTATATAACTGGTCAAGAATCATAGTTTTAAGTTTTTTCAAAAATACAAAATACCGCATAAAAAAAGCCTTGTATTTTACACAAGGCTTTTAATTTTAATCGGTGTTTTATTTAAGATTTAATACTACATCCTATGGCTCGTGTAGTTTCTACTTTAACTGGTTCGTTGTTTAGAAGTGCGTTTACAGCATCTTCAACATATTTATCGGTTGCCAGCTTTTCATCTTTGTAATTATTATCTATTGCGCCTATATATTTTACAATATTTTCCTGACCAACTTTTTCTAGAACATAAACGTGTGGTGTTTTGGTTGCACCATATTGAGGATATATAGTTTGACCATCATCAAATAAATATGGAAACGTAAAGCCCTTTTCTACAGAACGTTCTATCATTTTTTTATAACTGTCATCTGGATAAGCTTCAGGGTTGTTTGGGTTAATGGCAATTACTGGGTATCCTTTTGTTTTAAAGGCTTTGTCTAATGCTATAATTCTATCTTCATAGGCAACAGAATAAGGACAGTGATTACACGTAAATATGACTATAAATCCTTTGGCGTCTTTATAATCTATAAGAGATACCATATTACCATCTACATTCTTAAGAGAAAAATCTGTTGCGGCATCACCTATTGCATAGCCATTGGTTTCTGATGATTTAATAGCATCAAAACCTATAAATTGGTCTGCAGCAAGTGTAATTCCTGCAACGACAATTGTAAATACGGTTAAAATTTTTAAAGTTTTCATAGAAATGATTTTAATTCTTTTTGAAGTTGGTTGAAAGTAAAGGTTTGCTCATAAAACTTTTGCTTTCCATTCTTATAAATAATTGTTGCAGGAATTGCTCCTGTCCACTGTGCATTAATATCTCTAATCCAGAAGTTAGCATCAGGATCATCTAAAAGAATAACATCAGACTTTATCTGATTCTTTTTTACAAAAGGAATTACGTGACCATCTACCATACTTGGCATATCTAAACTTACCAATGTTACCGTAACATCTTCATTAGAATATTGAGAATTAATCATCTCAAAATAAGGCAATTCTTCAACACAAGGTTTACACCAAGTTGCCCAAAAATTAATGATATGTACTTTACCGTCCTGTTTTTCTAAGAATGGTTTAAAGCCATTATAATCATAAGAGGTAATTGTAATATCTGAGGCTGCATCATTATAATTATCTATTGCTTCTGGCGTTTCTTTGTCTGCCTTGCAAGACACCAAAGTCGCTATAAATAATGCCATTAAAACGTACTTCATCTTCAAATTTTCAACTAATGTAACACCTATTAGCAGACCATCATAATGTTTAACAGAAGTTTAGCTTAACTTGTTAATTTATTATACAATTATCAGTCATAATTAATTTTTGACTTATAATTTTACAAATTGTTTAATTTTTTAAGAATTATTATTTGATTTAAAACATTGGTTCTTTCTATAAATTAATTCAACACATAAAAAATAATTCATTTTCATTTGTATATACAACTATTGTTTATACATTTGTAGTATGGAAAGCAAAAAACTTGTCATAGAATTATTTAAATCTAACGTGTGGGCTAATGATAGTATTCAAGACGTCTTTAAACCACATGACATATCTATGCAACAGTTTAATGTGTTGCGCATCCTAAGAGGACAAAAAGGAAATCCAGCTAATTTATCAGACATTCAAGAACGTATGATTAGCAAGATGAGCAACACTACAAGACTTGTAGATAAACTTATAGCTAAAGGTCTTACATCTAGGGTTACGTGTCCTAATAATCGAAGAAAAGTAAATATTACCATTACTAAAAAGGGCTTAGCCTTACTTGATGTTATTGACCCTATTTTAGATAAACACGAAAAGGAAATGACAGATGCTTTAACTAAAGAAGAAAAAATAAAGCTTACCTCACTCCTTATAAAAATGAAAAAAAACGACTAATCAAAAAATTTAACTCAACTGTTGTATATACAACTATTATTAATTTAAAACCTAAATCACAATGACAACTAAAATTTTAAAAGGCGCTTTTGCCATAACTCTAATTTTTACAACTCTAGCATTTACAACTATGAACAAGGACATTAACATTAAAGACAGCACTGTAGTGTGGAAAGGAAAGAAAATAACTGGATCACATACAGGTACAATTCAATTTTCAAGTGGCACACTTCAGTTAGAAGATGACACAATTATAGGTGGCGAATTTGTAATAGATATGACTTCTATTAACGTTACAGACCTTACTGGAGAATCTAAAGGCAAACTTGAAGGCCACTTAAAGTCTGACGATTTTTTTGGCGTAAACAATTTTCCTACATCTAAACTAGTAATTACGTCTGCAGAAAAAACAAGTGAAGGACATTACGTAACGGCAGACTTAACTATTAAAGATATAACAGAACCTGTAAACTTTGTACTTAATTTAAATGAAGATACAGCAACAACATCTTTAAAAATAGATCGTACAAAATATGGTGTACGTTATGGTAGTGGTAGCTTTTTCGACAATTTAGGAGACAACACTATTTCAGATAATTTTGAATTAGACGTAACTCTTAAGTTTTAAACTTTGCATTTAGAAATGTGCCGTTTTTAATAGATGTACGACGTAATTTAAGTTTACATAGGAATCTTATCTTAAAATTATCTAAAATAGTTTTAAAACATTATAATCCTGAGTATATTTGGCGCATATTATGAAAGCAAACAATACATCTTGGTGGTGGAACAACTCTAGACAATAGTCGTGAGCCACGCTTAGTATGTAAATACAATACCAAAAGCCTGTCGTCACGACAGGCTTTTATTTTTTTACACCTATGTACAAACTTAAAACTTACAGCACTAAAATACTTGCAGACACTATTACACCAGTTTCTGTATACCTAAAAGTTAGAGATCGTTTTCCTAACAGTATTTTATTAGAAAGTAGTGATTACCGAGCAAATGATAATACATTTAGTTATATATGCTGCAACCCGATTGCTTCAATAAATATACAAAATGAAGAAATTACCAAACAGTTTCCAGACGGCACAAAAGAACAGTCTTCAATAAATGAGACTACTAATGTCCCACTAGAGATTGAAGCATTTTCAAAATTATTTGATGCAGAAACTTCTGAACATAAGTTCCCAAATAATGGCCTTTTCGGTTATATAGCTTATGATGGAGTGCGTTATTTTGAAGATATAGACATTGCCAAGAAAGCTAATAACTTAGAGATACCAGATATTTATTACGCGGTATACCAAAACATTATTGCCTTTAACCATTTTAATAATGAGGTTTACATATTTGCGCATTGCTATAATACAGACAGCAACTTAGAGGCTATTGAGCAACTACTCAGAACAAAGAACTTTGCATCTTTCAATTTTAAGAAAGATGGTGAGGTTACCACAAATATTTCAGATGAAGATTATAAAGCCTTAGTAAGAAAAGGAAAGGAGCACTGCCAACGTGGTGATGTGTTTCAGATAGTATTATCTAAACGCTTTTCTCAAAAATTTAAGGGAGATGAGTTTAACGTGTATCGCGCCTTAAGAAGTGTAAATCCGTCACCTTATCTATTCTATTTTGATTATGGTGATTTCAAGATCTTTGGAAGTTCTCCAGAGGCACAACTTGTGGTAAAGGAAGGCAAGGCAGAAATACATCCTATTGCAGGTACATTTAAGCGTACTGGAAATGATGAACAGGATGCAGAACTTGCTAAAAAATTAAGTGCCGATGAAAAAGAAAATGCCGAACACGTTATGTTGGTAGATCTTGCTAGAAACGACTTAAGCAGAAATGGAAATAATGTTACTGTTGAAACGTATAGAGAAGTCCAATTCTTCTCTCACGTTATTCACCTGGTTAGCAAAGTTACTGGACAAAAGCACGACAAAACGAGTACAATGCAGGTTGTTGCAGATACGTTTCCGGCAGGAACACTTAGTGGTGCGCCAAAACATAATGCCATGAAACTTATTGAAAGCTATGAAAAAAGCAGCAGAGAGTTTTACGGTGGCGCCATTGGCTTTATGGACTTTAAAGGTAACTTTAACCACGCCATTATTATTAGAAGTTTTTTAAGCAAGCACCACGAATTACATTTTCAAGCTGGCGCAGGAATTGTGTCTGAAAGTAATGAAGAAAGTGAATTACAAGAAGTGTACAATAAATTAGGAGCTTTAAACAAGGCTTTAGAAACCGCAGAACGAATTCTTTAAAAGAAGTATTTAGATTAATTACTACCTATGAAAAAAATAGTCGTTATAGATAACTACGATAGCTTTGTTTACAATTTGGTGCACTATCTAGAAGAACTAGATTGCCAAGTAACTGTACTAAGAAACAACCAATTAAATATTGAAGACTTAGCAGCGTATGACAAGATTTTACTATCGCCAGGACCAGGAATTCCAGATGAAGCTGGTCTTTTAAAAGACATTATAAAAACCTATGCTGCTACTAAGCCTATTTTTGGTGTATGCCTAGGACAGCAAGCCATTGGCGAGGTGTTTGGCGGCAAGCTTACCAACCTTAACAATGTTTTTCATGGTATTGCTACCAATGTAACTTTAACGGTAACTAACGAGCCACTTTTTAAGGGCTTAAACTCTACATTTAAAGTAGGCCGCTACCATTCCTGGGTCGTTTCTAAAGAAGATTTTCCAGATACTTTAGAGGTTACCAGCTTAGACGAAAACGGACAAATCATGTCTCTAAGACATCGTGATTTTGATATTTGTGCCGTACAATACCATCCAGAAAGTGTCTTAACACCAGACGGAAAAACTATGATTAAAAACTGGGTGAATAGTTAGAAAGTAACATCCTTATCAACCTATAGACAATTACCACTCAATACCAAGCAGACCAATTGCAAATTCCTAATAGTAATTAGATGAAACAACTTTTAAACAGACTCATAAACCACGAAACAATTACCAAGCAAGAAGCACGAGATGTGTTGGTAAATATTTCTGAAGGCAAATACAACAGCAGCCAAATTGCATCTTTTCTAACCGTGTATATGATGCGAAGTATAACTGTTGAAGAGCTGGAAGGTTTTCGAGATGCCCTACTCGATTTATGTATAGCTGTAAACTTAAAAGACTATAATCCTATAGACCTTTGTGGTACTGGTGGCGATGGTAAAGACACATTTAACATCTCTACACTATCATCTTTTGTAACGGCTGGCGCTGGAGTTAATGTCACTAAACACGGTAACTACGGAGTTTCATCTTCTTGCGGAAGTAGTAATGTGATGGAACATTTAGGAATAAAATTTAGTAATGACACAGACTTTTTAAAACGTTGTATAGACAAGGCAGGAATTTGTGTGTTGCACGCACCTTTATTTCATCCAGCGATGAAAGAAGTGGCACCAATACGCAAGGCATTGGCGGTAAAAACATTCTTTAATATGTTGGGGCCAATGGTAAATCCTGCATTTCCTAAAAATCAACTTGTGGGTGTATTTAATTTAGAGTTGGCAAGAATGTACGGTTACCTGTACCAAAAAACAGATAAGAATTTCACCATTTTACATGCCTTAGATGGTTATGATGAAATTGCCTTAACAGGTACTACAAAAGCCATAAGAAATGATACAGAGCTTATGCTAAAGCCATCAGATTTTGGTGTGCAGCCATTAAAGGCAGAACATATTTCTGGCGGTAACTCTGTAGCAGCATCTGCAAAAATATTTATGGATGTTATTTCAGGACGTGGTACAGAAGCACAAAATAACGTAGTTTGCGCCAACGCAGGAATGGCCATTGCCACTGCAAAACATTTAAACCCCAAACAAGGATTTGAGTTGGCTAAGGAAAGTTTAGAGTCTGGCAAAGGTCTAAATGCTCTAGAAACCTTAATAACACTAAGTAAAAACTAAGTATGAAGACCATTTTAGACGATATAATTGCAAATAAAATATCTGAACTTAATTTAAAAAAGCAAGTTGTTCCTGCTAGCCAGTTTGAGAAAATGGCATTGTTTCACCGCAAGACTGTATCTATTACTAGTGCAATACGAAACGGTTCTGGCATTATTGCAGAGTTTAAAAGACGATCTCCGAGCAAGCCTGCCATAAATATGAATGCTCGTGTACAAAATGTAACCTTAGGCTATCAAGAAGCTGGTGCAAGTGCCATTTCTGTATTAACAGACAATAAATTCTTTGGCGGTTCTTTAGATGATCTTTTGTTGGCAAGAGCAAGTGTGACCATACCTGTACTTCGTAAAGATTTTATTATTGAAGAATACCAAATATTAGAAGCTAAGGCCAATGGCGCAGATGTCATCTTACTTATAGCTGCAGCGTTACGTAAGCAAGAACTTAAAAACCTGTCTAAGTTTGCGCAATCTTTAGGATTAGAGGTTCTCTTAGAAGTTCATAATGAAGAAGAGTTAGAAAAATCTCTATTACCATCTGTAAACTTATTAGGTGTTAACAACAGGAACCTAAAAACTTTTGAAACCAATATCAATACCAGCAAAGAACTGTCTAAACGCATTCCTAATGAATTTGTACGTGTTTCTGAAAGCGGTATTAGTTCCCCAAAAACAATTACAGAATTAAAGGCATATGGGTTTGAAGGGTTTTTAATTGGCGAACAGCTTATGAAAACCAATTCACCTTATGATGATACTAAAACATTTATAGACGCTATACACTAACACAATGAGATTGGCCCTAAAAGTTTGCGGAATGTTACACAATACTGATGAAGTAGCAAGGCTTCAGCCAGACTATTTGGGATTTATTTTCTATGAAAAATCGCCAAGATATGTATCGCATTCGCATATTGAAAGTTTACTGCCAGAGTCCAACAGTATAAAGACAACTAAAAATGTTGGTGTTTTTGTAAATGCTTCAGTAAATTTTATAATTAAACAATGTAAGGCCTTCAACTTAAATGTCATTCAGCTTCATGGCGAAGAATCTGTAACATTTATTAAGACGCTCACTGCTGCAATACACTCAGACCACTCATTACAACCCTTAAAACTTTGGAAAGTATTCAGCATAAAAGATCATTTTAATTTTGATGTTTTAAAAGATTTTGAAGCTTATGTAGATGCGTTTTTGTTTGATACTAAAGGAAAAGACAAAGGTGGCAACGGTTATACATTTAACTGGTCTGTTTTAAAAGACTACCAAAGTACAACCCCAATAATTTTAAGTGGTGGTATTGGTATTGAACATATTGAAGAGTTAAGAGCCCTTTTAAAACTAAAGCTACCCATTACTGCTATTGATGTGAATAGCAAGTTTGAAGATAAACCAGGCTTAAAGAATATAGAATTACTAAGCAGGTTTAAGGAACAACTAAAAAAAGAACAACTAATATAATGGCGTGCACACGTTTTGCTAATAAGCAGTAGTTTGTCGCCAAGCAACACAATACAAATGACAACAACACAATCTTACCAAGTAAACGAAAAAGGCTATTATGGCGATTTTGGTGGTGCCTATATTCCAGAAATGCTTTATCCCAATGTAGAAGAGTTACGCTCTCAATATCTTAAGATTATGGATGATGCCGACTTTAAAGCAGAGTTTAAAAAACTGCTTAAAGATTATGTGGGCAGGCCAACACCTTTATATTTTTCAGAGCGCCTTTCTAAGCATTACAACACAAAAATTTATTTAAAACGAGAAGATTTATGTCATACAGGAGCTCACAAGGTAAACAATACCATTGGGCAAATCCTTATGGCTAAACGTTTGGGTAAACACAGGATTATTGCAGAAACCGGTGCCGGACAACATGGTGTGGCAACAGCTACCGTTTGTGCACTTATGGGATTGGAGTGTATTGTATATATGGGCGCTATAGATATTGAGCGCCAAGCACCAAATGTGGCACGTATGAAAATGTTGGGCGCTACGGTAATACCAGCAGAGTCTGGCAGTAAAACCCTAAAAGATGCCACAAATGAAGCCATAAGAGATTGGATTAACAATCCTACAGATACACATTATATTATAGGATCTGTAGTTGGACCACACCCATATCCAGATATGGTGGCACGTTTTCAAAGTGTGATATCTGCAGAAACCAGATTACAGTTACAAGAAAAAGAAGGTACAGAATTGCCAGATTACGTTGTTGCTTGTGTTGGTGGTGGCAGTAATGCGGCAGGATTATATTATAACTTTTTAGATGAGCCTAGTGTAAATATTATAGCTGTTGAAGCTGCTGGAAAAGGAGTAAACTCTGGAGAAAGCGCCGCAACATCTGCCTTAGGTAAAGAAGGTATTATACACGGAAGCAAAACACTTTTAATGCAAACCGATGACGGGCAAATTACTGAACCTTACTCTATTTCTGCAGGCTTAGACTATCCTGGCGTTGGACCAATGCACGCACACCTTTATAAAAGTGGCCGAGCAGAATTTATTAGCATTACAGATGAAGCTGCTATGAAAGCAGGTTTGTTTCTTTCTAAAACCGAAGGCATAATACCAGCTATTGAAACCTCTCACGCACTTTCTATTTTTGAAACTAGAGCCTTTAAGCCTGATGAGATTGTTGTGGTAAACTTAAGTGGTCGTGGTGATAAAGACCTAAATACCTATATAGATTATTTTGGCTATTAACACCTACAAGCACAACACTTAATAAACACTAGGTTAACCTCATCATTTTGATGAGGTTTTTTTATGATGCCAAATACCAATTACAAACGACTATTCCCACTTGGAAACATTTATAAGTGTTTGTAAATGGCTTTAAACGGGTATTGTTTTGAAAGCCTTATATTTAATCCTTAAAATGCATAATTGAGTATAGTTATGCATATAAACGAGTTGTAGGTAATTTAAGAACCGAACTCCAAAAGGAAATAATGAAATTAAATTTTATACTTTTTTTGATTTTTTTGACTTCTTGTAAACAGAATGAAACGCCAGGTAAATTAGACACAAATGAACCTTTAACTGTTTATAACGAGGAATCTTATTATGAGTTATTAGAGAAAAATAAAGACCTGAAAGTTAAAGTAATTGACACGAGTTGTATTAACGAGAGAAAACGAGCTGAATCTGATATAAAAAAAGGCAAACTCTATTTTTTCCGTTCAAAAGTTTGGTTTGAATGGAAAGAAATGGCTGAACTGTTATCGGAATATAATATTGAATATAAAGATTATGAACACAATTGTTTTGGACCACCTCCAGGTTTTGAACACGATTGTTATGAAAAGTTAATGTGGACGGAAATTGATAAAAGGATTGGAGAAAATACTATTGACTCTTTGTGGAAAATAGCTGAACGGAATTTTGTTTTGAAATATCCAGATAGCTTATACATCAAAGACGGAATAGATATTAGGAAAAAATATTTAACTGAATAAAAACTACCTACAACAAGGTGTATAATTCATTGCTAATAATAGCCCACTTACGAAAATCCTCGCGGATTTTCTATTCGGTTTTTATTTGCTAAATTGGGTGCTTAAACACGCCACTAATCATACACAAAACCGTTAGAATAAATAGATAAGACAACTAAAGAATATTCAGGAAATAGATATGGATACACAAAATGAACTACGGAAATCTTGGCTTAAATTTGTAGAAACTTTTTCTAATAATCTAAATACTGAGGAAAAAATTAAGATTGATAACTTTAATTTTGAAATTAAAAATTATTTAGGGACAGGAATCATTCTTAATAATACTTACGGATTTCTAACCCTGGATTTTAGTGATCGAAAATGTAATTGGAACGTTAAAGATTTTATTTCAGTTACAAAAATAACTTACGAATCAAAAAGAATAGGAGAAATGACAAGACATTCGACGAATTGGTCTATTGAGGAATTTCCTTGTCGAATATATGGAGCTGAGAATAAAGGAAGAATACGTTTTTATAGAAGTGATGAAATTTCTGATTTTAATGAATTGTTCAATAGTTTTATTACAGTTTTTGAAAGCGTAATATTCGCTATTATTAGATTGAAAATCAAGAGTGTATTAAAATAATAATAATAGAAAATACTTATGCTAACACCGTATATAATTTATTGCTAGTTACAGCCTATTTACGAAAGTCCTCTCGGACTTTCTATTCGGTTTTTATTTGCTAAATTTAGTACTTAAACACGCAACAAACCATATACAAACACGTTGTGAGCAATTTAAACCAACTGCCATAAGATAAATGCTGAATGAAGAAAATTTTATTAATACTACCCTTTTTTCTACTGACTATTCTGAACTGTAAAGCGCAGGATAAAGAACCATCTGATTTCATTCCAAAAGGATATGCTGAATTTAAAAAATATTCTGGAGACCTAAATAAAGATGGATTGGAAGATTGTGTTCTGATAATCAAAAAGACTGATTCAACAAATTTTGTTATGAATCGGTTCGACAAAAAAGTTGACAGAAATAGGCGTGGAATTATTGTGTTATTTAAAAACGCAAATGGTTATGAACTTGCTAATAAAAATTTAGAATGCTTCTCATCGGAAAATGAAGATGGTGGAGTCTATTTTGCGCCTGAATTATGGATTGAAATTAAAGACAACAAATTATATATCCATTATGGACACGGCAGATATGGATATTGGAAGTATACATTCAGATTTCAAAAATCGAATTTTGAACTGATTGGATATGATTCAAGCAGTAATCGTGGACCAGTAACAAACAGAGAAACAAGCATTAACTTCTTGACAAAAAAGAAATTAACCAAAGAGAATACCAATGAAAATGCAGAAGGTGGAGATGAGATATTTAAGGAAAATTGGTATGATATTGAAATAGATAATCTAATTAAACTGTCTGAAATAAAAGACTTTGACGAATTAGATATGTATAACTTTTAAAAACCACATACAACTGTTGTTATAAGAATTACTTGTTCTTGTCCACTCTTAAAAATCCTATAAGATTTCTAGCTTAGTATGTAACTGCAGAATTAAGTGCTACTCTAAAAAACTACTTATAGCCGTAATCGTTACAGTAAATTTGAGAAAAATATTTCGCTAAATTAAAAGACCAGTTCACTCATTGTAACTTTCATTATGTGAAGACTAACTTTAAATTTGGTAGAAATAAACAAAATATGAAACGGCTATTAATTTTTGTTTTACTTCTAACTTTCAATAAAACTATTTTATCTCAAGAAATAAAAACTGACACGCTTCTGACTGAAAAGCAGAACTCAGAATGGATGTTGGAATTCAAAAATATTAACTCAAAAAATTTAAAATTAAAATCTATCAAGAAAAAGGTTTACTATGATATGAAGTTCAATGGAAAAATAGGAACCTGTTTCCTTGAAGTAGATAAAAATTACGAATATTATAAAGGTGTAGATTATAATTACGAGTGTAAGATTCTATTTTTATTGAAATTAGGCAAAAAACATTATCTATTGGATATTATATCTAACCCAAATACTTTCAAAATTTTAAATCAAATTAAACAGAACAACCTTAATAATGTTACAATAATTGAAGGTGATATTAATCTCCCAGGAATTTGTGCTGTCTCTTATACACATCTGACGCTGCCGACGATATGCAGTGTGTA
>OJEH01000114.1_pt1 | contig 21204 bp, 13 predicted proteins | sample 1593001 | NCBI WGS metagenome assembly OJEH01 (sample SAMN05416886, study PRJEB24817) | seawater metagenome | isolation source: Sea water | place: Canada:Atlantic | collected 2013-11 | reverse complement strand
ATAGCAACAGCCTCTAAGTTAGAAATAGGGCATCCGCCAGGAGCGCCATTATACCAAATGTTAGGTGCTGTGTTTTCTGTGTTTGCTCTAGAGGCTTCTCAAATTGCACTAATGGTAAATATGATGTCTGTTTTGGCAAGTGCATTTACTATTCTTTTTATGTTCTGGTCTATTTCTATCTTAATAAGAAAAATTTCAGGAAAAGCAGAAACACTTTCAGCAGGTCAAAAAACAGCAGTTTTAGGAAGTGCGTTAGTAGGTTCATTAGCATTTACATTTACAGATAGCTTTTGGTTTAATGCAGTAGAGGCAGAGGTATATGCAATGGCAACCTTTATCCTTTCAGTTATATTTTATGTAGGCTTGCTTTGGGAGCGCGATATGTTAAAGCCAAGAGGTAACCGTTGGTTAATTCTTATTTGCTTTATAGTAGGATTGTTGTTTGGTGTTCACTTTATGGGTCTTTTAGCAATTCCAGCAATAGGATACCTTTACTTCTTTAAAAATTACAAAGAGGTTACTGCAAAAAACTTCATTATAGCAACGGTTATCATTGTGGCTATACTAATGTTTATATTTAAATTACTTCTGCCTTATAGCTTAAGCTTTTTTGCTATTTCTGAGGTGTTCTTCGTTAACACTATTGGTTTACCATTTAATTCAGGAACTATAATTGCGTTATTGGTTGTAATTGCAGGATTTTATTTCGGTATTACGTATACACGTAAAAAGGGTTTTGTTCATGTAAACACCTTGCTGCTTTGTGTTCTCTTTATTTTAATAGGATTCTCTAGTTGGACAATGTTGCCCATACGTGCCAATGCAGGAACGGTTATAAATGAAAATAATCCAGCCAATGCAAGAGAGCTTTTAGCCTACTATAACAGAGAGCAGTATGGCGAATCTCACTTATTTTACGGGCCACAGTTTACAGAAATGTATAGTGGATTAGATGAAAACAATCCATATTCTGACGCTAAACCAAAATACGAGCAAGATGAGAAAACTGGCAAGTACGTTATCGTTAATGATTGGGAGAATGCTAATCAAAATTTAGATGATAATCATAAAGGGTTTCTGCCTAGAATGTGGAGTCCCGAGCATAAAGCTAATTATCTTGGCTTTATAGGAGAACTTGAGTTTACTGTAAAACCTGAATACAGAGATCAACATGAACTTTTAAATGCAGTTGCAGATGTAAAGACTAAATATGCTTTAGGACAAATAGATGCAGAAGATTATGATCAATTCCTAACCCAATTTGGGCAATATTTAGATATAGAAAAACCAAGCTTTGCAGCCAATATTGGTTATATGATCGAGTATCAATTTGGATATATGTATTGGCGTTATTTCATGTGGAATTTCACTGGTCGTCAAGATGATGTTCAAGGTAAGATGGATGACCTTCACGGTAATTGGCTAAGCGGTATTAAGTTTATAGATGAGTTACGTTTAGGTTCACAGGATAACCTTCCGTCAGACGTTAAGAATAATAAAGCCCGAAACACATATTTTTTCTTGCCATTCCTTTTAGGATTACTAGGGTTAGTATTTCAGTTTACTAAAGACAAAAAGAATTTCTGGGTACTCTTGGTATTTTTCCTATTTACAGGACTAGCGTTAAAAGTGTATTTAAATGAACGTCCTTTCGAAGTGCGTGAAAGAGATTATGCGTTGGTAGGATCATTTTACGTGTTTGCAATGTGGATTGGTTTTGGAGTATATGCATTATATGATATGCTAAAGGACAAAATCACTACTAAAATGTTAGCGCCTGCAGTTACAGTAGTTTGTTTATTAGCCGTTCCTGTAGTCTTAGCCTCTCAAAACTGGGATGATCACGACAGGTCAGACAGATATACAGCTCAAAGTATGGCTAAAATGTATCTTGACTCTTGTGATGAAAATGCCATTTTATTCACCATCGGAGATAACGATACATTTGCACTTTGGTATGCTCAAGAAATAGAAGGCTATCGCAGAGATGTACGTGTGGTAAATACAGCTTTGTTTGCTACAGATTGGTATATAGATCAAATGCGTCGTAAAGCCTATGAGAGCGACCGCATACCTACAACTTTAGAGCATAAGAACTATGTGTATGGTGTAAATGATGCCGTTTGGTATCAAAAAGATCCAAGAGTAAGAGACACATTGCTAATTAAAGATTGGATAAAGTACATAAAGAGTGACAATGAAACCACAAAGGCAGAATTAAGAAGTGGCCAAATAGTAAATACATTTCCTACTAAAAACTTAAGACTGCCAGTAAGCGGATCAAATGCTATTGAACATGGTATTGTAAAAGAAAAAGACAGAGAGAAAATAGCACCTTATATAGATATTATATTAAAAGGCGATATAATTTATAAGAACAGACTTATTATGCTAGATGTAATAGCTAATAATGAGTGGAAACGACCGATTTACTTTACAGGTGGTAGTTATGGAGATGATGATTATCTATGGATGAAAGATTACCTTCAGTTAGATGGTATGTGTTATAAACTTGTACCAATACGAACGCCAATAGACAAAAGGAACCCTTACGATATGGGACGTATAGATACAGATAAAATGTATAATATCGTTAAGGAATGGGATTGGGGTAATGGTAATGATCCAGATATTTATCATGATCCAGAAACACGTAAAAATGGTTTAGTTTACCGTAGTAACCTTGCTAAACTTATAGAAGAGCTAATTAAAGAGAAAGACTTTGAGCGTGCAGAAGAAATGTTAGACTTGGGTATGGAACAAATGCCGGTAGACTATTATGGCTTTTACACATTATTAGAGCCATTCATAAGTGGTTATTATGAAATTGGTAAGCCGAAAAAAGCTAGAGACATTTGGAGACAAGTTGCCACTAAATATCAAGAAAATTTAACCTATTACTCAGGATTTAAAGAGTCGAGACAATTTAGGTATGCAGAAGATATCATAACAGATATTGAGCGTTACAGAAGCTTGGTAGATATACTAATTATATATCAAGATGAAGAATTAGTGAAACCAGAAGCAGAGAAATTTAATAATTACCTTAGGCTGTTCCGTCACTTTTATGGTGAAGATGAAGAAATGAATCCAGAAGAAGAACTTACTCCAGAAGAGCAGCAGTATATTGAAGGATTTGAGAAAGAATTTGGTACAGAAACAACTCCTAAAATTGATTCTGTAAACAATTTAGACTCTATAAACTAGGGCATTCCCCAAAATCTGGTTTGGGGTCAGGCTTTCACTACTCACTTTTTTAAAACAAGAAGATGTTTTAAAAAGAGTTTAAACATGCCGTTTAATACTTAATGCAAAATTAATAGGATATGACATTACCATACATTCCTAAACTTGTACAATGGTGTTTTCCTAAAAGAATTTGGCATTTTTCCAGAAAAGAAAAAAGTATCTATCTCACTTTTGATGATGGCCCTATACCCAAAGTTACGCCTTGGGTATTGCAACAATTAAGTTCTTACAATGCAAAAGCTACATTTTTCTGTATTGGAGAAAACATTAAAAAACATCCTAAACTTTTTAGTGAGATAATTTCAAAACGTCACGCAATAGGTAATCATACTCAACATCATTATAATTGTAAATCAACAGAACATCTCAAATACATAAATGACGTTAGTTTATGTGAAGATGAAATTCACACTGCTTTAGATAAGGAAAAGGAGGCTATTGTAACCACAAAAAAGTTATTTAGGCCACCTTATGGTAGGTTGTCTCTAAAAGCTTCAAAAATGCTTAGGAAACTAGGATATAAGATAGTAATGTGGGACGTGCTAAGTGTAGATTATAATGCTGCAGTTTCTAAAGAAAAATGTCTTGAAAACGTTTTAAGTCACACAAAAAATGGAAGTGTAATTGTATTTCACGATAGCTTAAAGGCAGAAAATAACTTGAGATACGCTTTGCCAAAGGTTTTAGCGCACTATTCTAAAAAAGGATATGCTTTTAAAGCAATTAAAGATTAAGAAAATCTAAACGTACTCTTTTACCAAACCAATTAGAGTGTTGGCATCTTGTTCTCCGCTTTGTCTCCATTTCATCTCACCATTCTTATATATCATAAGAGTAGGTAGTCCTTTAACACGTAAAGCTTCAGCAAGTTCTGAGTTTTTATCTACATCTATCTTTATAACTTTGGCACTGTCGCCTAAAGCAGCAGCAACATCTCGAAGTACGGGATGCATTGCGGTAGATTGTTCGTTCCATTCAGTATAAAAATCTAATAGAACAGGAATATCGAGGTCAATAAGTTCTCCAAATTTTGACATAGCAATTCAAAATGATTGGTTATAGTAGGTAAATGTACAAAATTCGTACAAATATTAAGCATCTTTGGCTTTAAGCGTAATTACAGTAATTTCTGGCCAAATACCAACGCGACCTGGATACCCTAAATACCCAAAGCCTCTGTTTACATTAATGCGTCTTCCTAGCTCTTCATAAATACCTGCCCAATTCTTATAACGATATTGTACAGGACTCCATTTTATAACGCCAGGAATTTCAATACCAAATTGCATACCGTGTGTGTGGCCACTTAAAGTTAACTGAAAATTTTTGGGATTAGATTTAATGTTTTGTTGCCAATAGCTTGGGTCGTGACTCAATAAAATTTTAAAATCTCTTTCAGAAAGTCCTTCAGATGCTTTTTCGATATCACCATGTTTTACAAAACCACCAGCGCCCCAATTTTCAACACCAACAATTTTAATACTGTCTTTTCCGCGTTGTATGCTTCTGTGTTCGTTTAACAATAAATCATAACCCATTTCCTTTTGAATGTTTTTAAGATTTAAAAGGTTTTCGGCTTTTTCTTTTCCATTAGCCCAATCAACATAATCACCATAGTCGTGGTTTCCTAGTATCGAGAACACTCCATCTTTGGCTTTAAGACTCCCAAAAAGTACTTTCCAAGGATCCATTTCAGATGCTTTATTATTTACCATATCTCCAGTAAAGAAAATAGCATCACTTTGTTGTTCGTTAATAAGGTTTACAGCGTATTTTATCTTTTCAAAATTATCAAAGCTTCCAGAATGAATATCGCTTATTTGAGTAATTTGGTACCCATTGAAAGCTTCAGGTAAATCGTCAAAACTTAGTTCGTACTTTAAAACTCTAAAATTGTATTTACCTTGTATCATTCCGTATAATAATGATGCAAATGGTATTGCTGCAATTCCCAAGGCAACCTGACTTATAAATTTTCTTCTTGAGGGTATCGTAAATGAAGTTTCGGTAGAAAAGAATCGGTAGTACGTTGCTACAAAAAAGCGAATAATATCTTCGCCAAACATAAAGATGACTAAAATAAGTTTTGGTGCTAGCATTGCAAGCATTAAACCAAAGGCATAGCTTCTGTTGCCACTTACCACACTACCTTCCTGTGGTACAATATTTTGAAAAATTAAGTTACCTACAACCAATAATGAAAGGATAAGGTAACTGTAGTGCCAAATTTTATTTGGAGTAATTGTCTTTAATGCCTGAAAAGCATAAATATCTATTAATATATAGATGACAATAAATATGAGCCAACGCATAAGTTATTTTTTATTGAATTTAGTAGTAGCTTGGTTTTAAGAAGCCTTACAGTTACTCCAGCAAATCTTTAGATGAAACGTCTAGAATTATAGGAGGATTAAAATATCTGCCAGTGCTATCTACAGAGCTAGCATTAACAAAGATGGTGTTTTTAATTCTTGTGAGACCATAGGCATCGTGCACATGACCAAAGATGTGATACTTTAAAGATAGTTTGTCTACACGTTTAGCTAAAACCTTGTCGCCTAAGTGAAAGTTCCGATCGTGTAAGTCTAAAATTTCATATGGTGGTACATGAGAAATAAGTATATCTGTTTCTTTTGGGATGTCATTCCAGTAAAATGGCTCTTTAAATGCCCATCGTGTTAAGCTAGGGACTTGTGGTGTACCCCAAAAATTAATATTCCCAAGTGTAAGAGCTGAGTTGTGCAAATAATGAACTCCTTTAGGTAGGTTTTCTGTAAACTTTTTTAGATCTATATCCTCAAGATAGTAGTCATGATTACCTGCAATAAATACTTTATGGGTGTGTGGCAAACTTGAAAACCAGCTTATAAACTGTGAAACTTCGCGTTTAGTGCCACCTTCGGTTAAATCTCCAGCGTGTATAATAATATCGCCATCTGGAATTATGAGATCATCTTGCCTGTTGTGTGTGTCTGCTATGCAAACAATTTTCATAGGATTGCTTTTGTAGTCTTGTTACTTAAAATATTACCTTTAGCTAAAAATATTTTGAAAAAATACATAAAAGCCATTCTGGTAATCTTAGGAGTTTTATTAGTCCTGGTAATTGGAGCAAATTATTATGCAAAACTACAACTAAAAAAAGCGTTAAGTGAGGTCTCTGCTAAAAACGACTTTTCTTATGAAACTTTAGATGTTAATGTATTATTAGGTAAGGTTTCTATAGATAATGTGAGCTTTAAATCTAAAAGTTTCGAGCTTGAATCTCCTTCTATAAAGTTAAAAGGTTTTGGCTATTGGTCTTATATAACAAGTAAAGATGTTAGTGTAAGCACACTTCAAATAGATGCGCCTAAATTAAAAGTGATAAAAGGAGCAGAAAAAGACACTGTCACTTCAACTAAGAATCAGTCTTTTGAAGGTGATGTTTCAATAGGTAATATAAAAACATCAAATGGATATTTAGACGTCATTAATGAAGGTGACGAAAAAAACATTTCGATTAAACTATCTAACATTAATCTTAAGTCTTTTAAAACTTCTCAGGAAATATTAAAAAATGGCTTGCCATTCAATTACGAAAGCCTTTCAGGATCTTTAGATAGTGTTTATGTAAAGATGAATTTTTATCAAGATTTAAAAGTGCAATCAATTAAGATTGAGGATAATAATTTTAATGTAAATAACCTGTCGATTACACCCAAATATGAGCGGGCAGAATTTCAAAATGTGATTCCCTATGAAAAAGATCTAATTACTCTTAATGTGCCAGAATTAAAACTTAACAATTTAAAAATAGACACATTAAATGATATGTTGTCTTTAAAGACTCCAAGCATCGTTGTTGTAAATGCAGACTGTAATATTTATAGAGATAAAACATATACGGATGATGTAAGGATAAAACCTATGTATAGTGAAATGCTCAGAAATTTAAACTTTGGTCTTGATATTAATGCCTTACAAATACAATCGAGTAAGTTGGTTTATGAAGAGCGAGCAGAAGGCACTAAAAAAATAGGCAAGGTGTTGCTTGAGAATTTAAACGCTACAATTAAGGATATAAATAATACTTCAAAAAATGATGGAGGTAAACTTACTACAGCAAACATCTCTACAAATTTTATGGGAACATCTCAATTAAACGTTAATTGGCAGTTCGATATTAATAATCTAAATGATACATTTAATATTAAAGGTGAAGCAAAACAAGTCTCAGCAGATGCAATGAATATGTTTTTTGTGCCAGCAGTCAACGTTAAAGCAATAGGAACATTAAATGAGTTGTATTTTAACTATTCTGGAGACAAAAATGACGCCCTTGGTGATATGCGTATAGATTATAGCACCTTTAAGGTAGAGGTTCTGAGGAAAGATGGCTCTAGTAAAAATAGATTACTAAGCGGTATTGTAAATTTATTTTTAGACAATAACGAAAAAGATGGTAGGGTAACAAAACAAGATGTTTCTGTTACTAGGGATAAAACTAAATCTTTTTGGAATTATTTTTGGCTTTGCATACGCAATGGAGCATTGCAATCACTTACTAAATCTTAAATGTAATTACAGGACGTTTGGCATGGTTAACAATATCTTCGCTTAAGCTTCCATTAAAAAAGTGGGCAAGACCTTTTCTGCCGTGTGTAGATATGCCTATTAAACCAGCATCTATACTTTGGGCGTAATTTAAGATTCCTTCCTCTATAGTACGATCATTGTATATGTGTAAGTTAAACGTCTTAGATTCCATGCCTTCTAAGAAGTTGCTCATTTTCTTTTCTGCTTCTTCGGTAGTTTTAAATTTGTTGGCGGTGTTTATATACACTAGGTGAATGTTGGCATCTATTTTATTTGCAAACTTTACAGCCTCATTAAAGGGTCTTTTGGTTTCTTCAGAAAAGTCTGTTGCAAAAATAAAATTATCAACTCTAAAATTTGGAATCTCTTGCTTAATAACTAATACAGGAATCTCAGAATATCTTACAACTTTTTCAGTATTACTACCAATAAACATTTCTTTAAATCCTGTTGCGCCGTGAGATCCCATAATAATAAGGTCGCAATCATGTTCTTTACTTACTTCCATGATACCATCAAAAGCTTCGTGAAAGTGAACGGTTTCATGTACTGTAACACCTTCTAAATAATCACTTTCCAAAACCTCTTCAAAGCGCTTATGGGCTAATTTCATGAAAAACAAAGACTCTGGTAAATTTTGAGAATTGTTATTGCTTGTAGGGTCTATTAATTGCATAGGTAGCTCTAGCATATGCAACAAATAAATATCTGCATTGTAAGTTTTGGCAAATTGTGCAGCAACCTTTAAGGCATTTTCAGCTTGTTCTGAAAAATCGGTAGGGACAAGTATATTTTTCATAAAAAATAGGATTAAGTTGGATATTAAAGTTACAAAATAATTACGTGATTATTAAGGGTTTTGAAAACCAAAAAGAATTCTTATATTTGCGCCATTGAAAAAGGTAACTAAATCAATGAGGGGACGAAAAGTCCCCTCTTTTTATAACCAAAAATGTTGAAGGAAAAGGTAGATAAGTTATTGCAGGCAGTTTTAGACGACAATCCGTCACTGTTTTTAATAGATTACAACATTACAAATGATAATAGTATTGGCATCTTAATAGATGGAGATAATGGCGTAACTGTAGAAGATTGTATTACTGTAAGTCGTGCAATTGAGCATAATTTAGATAGAGAAGAAGAAGATTTTTCACTAGAGGTAGGATCAATAGGAGCAACTGCTCCGCTAACATTGCCTAGGCAATATGTTAAAAATATTGGCAGAGTCCTAAGTGTAAAAACTGAAACAGAAAAAATTGAAGCAGAACTTGTGTCTGCAGATGATAATGAGATAGCCTTAAAGTGGAAGGCTAGGGAGCCTAAGCCAGTAGGAAAAGGAAAACATACTGTAGAGAAAGAAGCGGTAATTCCTTATGAAAAAATTGTAGAAGCAAAAGTTATGATTAAATTCTAAGCAAACAAATGGAGAATATTGCATTAATAGAATCGTTTTCTGAGTTTAAGGACGACAAGCTTATAGACAGAGTAACACTCATGGCTATACTTGAAGAGGTCTTTAGAAGTGCTTTAAAACGTAAGTTTGGTGAAGATGATAATTTTGATATTATCATTAACCCAGATAAAGGCGATTTAGAGATATGGAGAAACCGTGTAGTGGTTGAAGACGGTATGGTGGAAGATGATAACTCTGAAATTTCATTAACTCAGGCTAGAAAGATAGAACCTGATTTTGAAGTAGGAGAAGATGTGTCTGAAGAAGTTAAGCTTATCGATTTAGGAAGACGTGCTATTTTGGCATTACGCCAAAACTTGATTGCTAAAATTCACGAGCACGATAACACAAATATTTACAATCAATTTAAAGAATTAATTGGAGAGATGTACTCGGCAGAAGTACATCACATACGTCATCGTGTAGTAATTTTATTAGATGATGAAGGCAATGAGCTTATCATGCCTAAAGACCGCCAAATACCTTCAGATTTTTTCAGAAAAGGAGAAAGTGTACGCGGTGTAATAGAAAGCGTAGAATTAAAAGGAAATAAACCTGCAATTATTTTTTCTAGAACATCTCCATTATTTTTGGAGAAATTGTTCGAACAGGAAATACCAGAAGTTTTTGATGGCTTAATTCAAGTTAAGAAAGTTGTGCGTATTCCTGGAGAAAAAGCAAAAGTAGCTGTAGATTCTTATGACGATCGTATAGATCCTGTTGGAGCTTGCGTTGGTGTAAAAGGATCACGTATTCATGGCATAGTTCGTGAATTAGGAAATGAAAATATAGATGTAATTAACTACACAAGTAACGACCAATTACTTATAAACAGAGCGCTAAGCCCTGCAAGAGTTACATCTGTAAAGCTTAATTCAGAAACCATGCGTGCCGAGGTTATGTTGAAGCCAGAAGAGGTTTCAAAAGCCATTGGTCGTGGAGGGCACAACATTAGATTAGCTAGTCAATTAACTGGTTATGAAATAGATGTGTTTAGAGAAGGTGTAGAAGAAGATGTAGAGTTAAAAGAATTCTCAGATGAAATTGATGCTTGGATCATAGCCGAATTTTCGAAAATTGGTTTAGATACAGCAAAAGCAATTTTAGAGCAGGATTTAGATGACTTGGTACGACGTACAGATTTGGAAGAAGAAACCATTCGTGAAGTCGTCCAAATATTAAGAGAAGAATTTGATCAGTAATTAATCCATACTTTTCAAAAAAACAAATAAAAGGGATAACTTAGAGGCAATTTATGGCTGAAGCAAGAACAATGCGATTAAACAAGGTGTTGCGAGAATTTAATATTTCTCTAGACCGTGCTGTGGAATTTTTAAAAGAACACGGTCACGAGATAGACGCGCGCCCAACAACCAAGATTTCTGGAGAAGTCTACGATGTCCTTTTTGACGAGTTCCAAACAGACAAGAGCAAAAAGCGCGAATCAAAAGAAGTAGGCGAGGAAAAACGTAAGGAGAAAGAGCGCCTTAGGTTAGAGAGAGAGAAAGAGCAAGAGGAAAAGGAGAGAAAGGCAGAAGTTGTTCGTGGTAAAGCAAGTTTAGATGGTCCTAAGCAAGTAGGTAAGATAGACTTAAACAAAAAGCCAGAGGCAAAAGAGGAAACTCCAGAGCCTGTAAAAGAACCTGTTAAAGAAACGCCTAAAGAAGAAGCTAAGCCTGAACCAAAGAAAGAAGTTGAGGTTGTAAGAGCTGGCGCTAAACTTTCTGGAACTAAGCAAGTAGGTAAGATAGATTTAGACGCTCCTAAAAAGCCAGTGGCTAAAAAGGAAGCGCCTAAAAAAGTTGAGCCGAAAAAAGAAGAACCTAAAAAGGAAACACCTAAAGTAGTAGCTAAAGAAGCTCCAAAAAAGGAAGAAGCTCCTAAGCAGGAAGTTGCAAAAGAAGAAACTAAAGATGCTCCAGAGGCATCTAAAGACGATAATAGAGTAACTACTAACTATAAAAAGTTAGATGGTCCTAATTTTACAGGTGAGAAGATAGATCTTTCTCAATTTAAAAAACCTGCTAAAAAGAAGGACGATAAGAAAACCTCAGATAACTCGCCTAAAAAGCGTCGTCGTCGTATAAGTAAAGATACAAGACCATCTTCTAGAGGTGGTGCCAACAAAGGTGGTAATAACAGAAGAGGTGGCGGTAAACGTCAAATTGTTAAAGAAGAACCTACAGAGGCAGAAGTACAAAAGCAAGTACGTGAGACTCTTGAAAAACTTCAAGGTAAGTCAAACAAAGGTAAAGGTGCTAAGTACAGAAGAGATAAAAGAGACCAACACCGTACTAAATCTGAAGAAGATTTAGCACAGCAAGAAATTGAAAACAAAACATTAAAGGTAACAGAGTTTGTTACAGTTAGTGAAGTTGCTATAATGATGGATGTTCCTGTAACAAAAGTTATTTCTGCGTGTATGACGTTAGGAATGATGGTTACAATGAACCAGAGGCTAGATGCTGAAACATTAAGTATTGTTGCAGACGAGTTTGGTTATGAAGTTGATTTTGTAAGTGCAGAGGAAGAAGAATCTATAGAAGAATTTGTTGATGCACCAGAAGATTTAGTTCACAGAGCACCAATTGTAACGGTAATGGGGCACGTAGATCACGGTAAAACATCGTTGCTGGATTACATTCGTGAAGAGAACGTAATTGCAGGTGAAAGTGGTGGTATTACACAGCACATTGGAGCCTATGCGGTTGAGTTAGAAAGTGGTCAGAAAATTTCTTTCTTAGATACGCCAGGTCACGAGGCCTTTACGGCAATGCGTGCACGTGGAGCGCAAGTTACAGATATTGCAATTATTGTAATTGCTGCAGATGATGATGTGATGCCTCAAACAAAAGAAGCTATTTCACACGCACAAGCGGCAGGTGTGCCAATTATATTTGCTATAAACAAGGTAGATTTACCAACTTCTAATCCAGAAAAGATTAAAGAGAAGTTAGCAAGTATGAATTTATTAGTTGAAGATTGGGGTGGAAAAATACAATCTCATGATATTTCAGCTAAAAAAGGTACAGGTGTAAAAGAGCTATTAGAAAAAGTATTACTAGAAGCAGAGATATTAGAACTTCAAGCAAATCCAACGAGATTAGCACAAGGTACTGTTGTTGAAGCATTCTTAGATAAAGGTAGAGGATATGTGTCTACCATACTTGTTCAAACAGGAACACTTAAGATTGGAGACTATGTACTAGCCGGAACAAATTCTGGTAAAGTAAAAGCAATGCAAGATGAACGTGGTCATATTGTTAAAGAGGCAGGACCTTCTACGCCAGTTTCCATACTTGGTTTAGATGGAGCACCTCAGGCAGGTGATAAGTTTGTTGTGATGGAAGATGAGCGTGAAGCTAAGGATATTGCTTCTAAGAGAACACAATTACAAAGAGAGCAAAGTGTTAGAACACAAAGACATATTACCTTAGATGAAATAGGACGTCGTATTGCTTTAGGAGACTTTAAAGAACTTAATATAATTCTTAAAGGTGATGTTGATGGTTCTGTTGAAGCATTAACTGATTCTTTCCAGAAGCTTTCTACAGAAGAAATTCAAGTTAACATTTTGCATAAAGGTGTTGGAGCCATCACAGAAAGTGATGTGTTATTAGCAAGTGCTTCAGATGCTATTATAATAGGATTTAATGTTCGTCCTGCAGGAAATGCAAGACAAGTAGCAGATCAGGAAGAAATAGACATCCGTACGTATTCAATTATTTATGATGCTATAAATGATCTTAAAGATGCGATGGAAGGAATGTTGTCTCCAGTAATGAAAGAAGAGATTACAGGTACAGCAGAAATCCGTGAAACATTCAAGATATCTAAAGTTGGTACTATTGCAGGTTGTATGGTAACTACTGGTAAGATTTACAGAAACTCTGGTATTAGATTAATTAGAGATGGTGTTGTTGTCTTTACTGGAGAATTAGATTCTCTAAAACGTTTCAAGGATGATGTTAAGGAAGTATCTAAAGGATATGACTGTGGTCTTCAGGTTAAAAACTACAATGATATTAAAGAAGGTGATATTGTAGAAGCTTATCAAGAAGTAGCAGTAAAGAAGAAGCTTAAATAATATAAAATCATTTAAGAATATAATAAAAACGCCTCAAAGTAATTTGAGGCGTTTTTGCATTTAAGATATTGGTTATGGTTAGAGCTTTAAAATACGTTTTGTAATTGTTCCTTCTTCAGCTTCAAAATTCATAAAATAAATACCACTTTTTAAATTTGTCATATCTAGTTTAAAATTGTTTTCAAGGTTGTAAGTATACTTATGTAATACTAGTTTACCAGTTACGTCATATACATTCACCATTTTTGGTGAAATAGTATCTTCAAAAGAAACTGTAGCTTCATTATATATTGGGTTAGGAAATAGTGTAACAGCATTACTTAATTTTTCTGTTCCTGTATTAAGTATTTCAGTTGCGCTTATAGATACAACAAAATTGTTTGAAGCTGCGCCTATAATGCGTCTCGCGCAAGAACTTGTACTTGCTGTACTGCAGGAAGAAAATGCATTAATTTCTGTTAACGCATCAGAACCTGTCATAGCTATACCATTTAATACGCCATTTATGTTGTCGCGTTGAGAGTTAAACATAACCCATATTGTATCATCAGTTTCAGATGAAATGTCAACATTAGGCATGTCTATAACAATAGGGTTTGCTGCAGTTGGAGCAGATGTTAGGTTTATGGTCACTTCAGAGCCTTCTATTAAGCTACCAGCGCCATCTGCGCCACACATGCCTTCAGAACCACTTGAGCCGGTTACAGGGCAATCTGTGTATAATCTTACGGTAAACTCGCCAGGTATAAATGCAGTATCTGTAGTTACAAAACACGATATAGTTATTTAATTAATAATTCGTGCTGTACCTGCTAGCTGTACGCCATCTCCAGAAAATGTTCCGATGCCATTATCTGCACTCGATATTGCTACTCCTAATGCAACACCACTACCATTATCTATAGCCTCGTAAATAACTTCTGAATCTTGTGAATAGGTCTGTTTTGTTACTCCAATAATAAGAGCAATTACAATAAGTTTTAAGTATAAATTTCTCATATATTAAATTGTTTATAAAAGAGAAATATATACAAAACTAAGACTGCTTAGTAGGCTTTAGTTATTAATTAACTAACAGATAGTCAGTTATCTATGATATAAGTTTTTAGTCTTAAAGTATAATGCGTGTTCAGTAAAATAAGTATGAATTAGGATCATAAAAAAGCGGTCTATATATGTATACAGACCGCTTTAAAATATGATATCGAATATTAGTCTAGCCTCTTTCTGGTTTAAAGATAAAAGCGCTAGGAAATTGCTCTTTTATTTTAAGTAAAGCTCTATCTGCTTCAAGTTTATTTCTAAAATTCCCTACCCAAACTTTATAGTTAGGGGTTTCGTAAACAACTTCAGATGGCCACTCGCCAAACTTAGATCTAAAACTTGTAATTGTGTTACTTGCTTTTTGATTGTTTCCATAGTATAGTTGAATCTTGAATCGCTCTCCAAGCTCATTATTTTTACTCATATCGATACGTTTTTCTAGTAATTGAGGAAGTTTGGCGTCCTGTTCAACCTTAATATTGCCTTGTTGTGCAATGCTAATTTGGCTACTAACCAATATGAAAAACAATGTTTTGTATAAAATCTGTATATTTAATCTGCTCATTTTGAAAAGTATTTGATGCAAAAGTAACCTAGGTAGAACGAATTTTAAGAGTAATTTATTATTTAGATTTATTATAAATTATTAATTATCGTAGCTGTTACATTTCCTAAAAGGTCTTTAAGTATTACTTTTGTGCCTGATTTTAAAAGGGCGTTAACTATATATTTTAAATAGCTTAAAGCTAAAATCATACCAATCTCGAAGATAATTGAACGACGATATGAAACAGGTGTCAACCCGCCATCAACTACTTAAAACGCTGTTACTCACTTTGGTGTTTTTTGTATCATTATCCACAAATTCATTTGCGCAAGCGCAGGCCGATCCAGTTCAAACTGGTGAAGAGCAGGTGCAAGATGCTGGCGCTACAGAAGGCGCTGGAGATCCGGCAAAAGGAAAAGAATTATTCAACTCTTTGTGTGCAGCTTGTCATAAGCGTTATAAAAACGCAACAGGTCCAGCACTAAACGGTGTGACAGATCGTCACGAACGTGGTTGGATTTACGAGTGGGTAAAAAACAATGCAGACTTAAGAGCTTCTGGAGATGCAGAGGCTATTGCAATTTTTGAAGAATGGGGTGGTTCTGTGATGAACAACTTCCCTCAACTTTCTAACAACGATATCGATAATATCCTTGCTTATGTTGAGGAGCCTAAAGCAGAGCCGCCAGTGAATACGGGTTCAACTGGAGGTGGTTCTTCTGAAAATGGTAATGGTGTTTCGAATAATCTTGTATTGGGTATTCTTGCATTTGTGTTGTTAATGTTGATCTCTGTATTATTCTTAGTTAATAAGACATTAAGAAGATTTGCTACGGAGCAAGGTGTTGCTTTGCCGGTTAAGGAAAAAAGAACTCCTATTTGGAAATCATTTATAGAAAATCAATTCCTAGTATTAGTTACGGCGGTATTCTTACTGTTAGCTAGTGGGTATTTTGTGTATGGTTATTTTATGCAAGTTGGTGTAGATCAGGGTTACGAGCCAATTCAGCCAATTCATTATTCGCATAGAATTCACGCAGGTCTTAATGAGATAGAGTGTAAGTATTGTCACTCGTCTGCTAGAGTTTCTAAGCATTCTGGTATTCCATCATTAAATGTTTGTATGAACTGTCATAAGTCTATCTCTGAGGTAGCTGATGCTTCTAGTGAGTTTACTTCGGTTACAGATGAGTATTCTAAAGAGTTTTATGACAATGAGATCCAAAAGCTTTACGATGCTGTAGGATGGGATGGTCAAAAGTATACTGGTGAAACGAAACCGGTAAAATGGGTGCGTATCCATAACTTACCAGATTTTGCTTACTTTAATCACTCACAGCACGTATCTGTTGCGGGAATAGAGTGTCAGAAATGTCACGGTCCTGTTGAGGAAATGGAAATTATGAGTCAGCACTCGCCATTAACCATGGGATGGTGTATTAACTGTCATAGAGAGACAAACGTTAAGATGGAAGGTAATGCTTATTATGAAAAAATTCATGAAGAGCTAGCTAAGAAGTACGGTGTAGAGCAAGTAACTGCTGCAGAAATGGGTGGTTTAGAGTGTGGTAAGTGCCACTATTAATATAATATAAAGTCCTGATTTGTACTTTAAACAAATCACCAAAAAACAATAATGCATATGTCATCAAACAAGAAATACTGGAAAAGTGTTGAGGAGTTGGAAGATTCCAATCCAGTGGTTGAGACGCTTCGTCAAAATGAGTTTCCATCAGAGATTCCTACGGATGATTTCTTAGGGAATGATGAAACGATGGAGAATTCGTCTACATCACGTCGTGATTTCTTAAAATATGTTGGTTTTAGTACGGCGGCAGCCTCTCTTGCAGCTTGTGAGGGTCCTGTTATTCGTTCTATTCCTTATGTAGTGCAACCTGAGAGTATTGTTCCTGGTGTTGCAAACTACTATGCCTCTACAATAGCAGATGGTTTCGATTTTGCTAGTGTTTTGGTTAAGACTCGCGAAGGGCGTCCTATTAAAATAGACAGAAACCTAGAAGATGGAGCTGTTGGATCTGTAAATGCTAGGGTTAACGCATCAGTATTATCGCTTTATGATAATAATCGTTTAAAAAGACCAATGGCTAATGGAGAAGCGGTTTCTTGGGAAGCGTTTGATAAGCAAGTTGGTGATAAATTAAATTCTTTAGGAGGAAAACAAATTGTGTTGTTAACACAAACATTTGCGAGTCCATCTACAGATAGAATTATAAAAGAATTTTCTTCAAATTACGCTAATGTAAAGCATGTTGTATATGATACTGTTTCAGATGAAGCTGCTTTAAATGCTTTTGAAGGGAAATATGGTTCTAGAGCATTGCCTAATTATGACTTCTCTAAAGCTGAAACTATTGTTTCTGTTGGAGCAGATTTCTTAGGTAATTGGCAAGGTGGAGGAAATGATAAAGGCTATGCTAAAGGTCGTGTTCCTAAGAATGGAAAAATGTCTCGTCATATTCAGGTAGAGGCTAATATGTCATTGTCTGGTGCTAATGCAGATAAGCGTATTCCTGCAACGCCATCTCAACAAAAAGCAATTCTTGCTGCCATGTATGGTTATATTGTTGGGGGTTCAACTAGTGGTCTAGATGCGAAATTTGATGATGCAGTTGTTAAAGCTGTTTCTCAATTAAGAAATTCAGGTAGTAATGCTGTTGTGTTAACGGGTCTTCAAGATGAAGATGCGCATACTCTCGCAATGGCAATAAATGAAAAGCTTGGTAGTATTGTTATGGATGTTAAGAATCCTAAAATGATACGTCAAGGTAATGCAAAAGCTGTAAAACAGCTTGTAGTGGATATGAATTCTGGTGCTGTTGGCGGCTTGCTTATTGCTGGTGTAAATCCTGCATATAGCTTACCAAATGCAAAAGAATTTATAGAAGGATTAAAAAAGGTTGATGTAGCAGTGTCGTTCTCTTCAAAAGAAGATGAAACAGCAAAACTTTGTAACTATGTTGCTGCTACACCTCACTATTTAGAGAGTTGGGGAGATGTGCAAATGACTAAAACTCATTTTAGTTTAATGCAACCTACTATTAAACCTTTGTATGATACACGTCAATTTCAAGAGACGTTAATGCAATGGTCTGGCAATACTACTAAATACTATAAATACATTAAAGATACTTGGAGTTCTGTTCTAGGTACTACATCTTGGAGTGACGCATTACACGATGGTGTTTTTGTTTCTTCGACAGCAATATCGGCAGATGATTCAGCTGTAGCTTCTCAAGAAGAAACAGAATCAATTCAGTCAACTTCGGCTTCAACAGCAGCAAGACGTTTAGCGCAGTCTGCTACTAATTCAGGAAGTGGATTAGAGTTAACGCTTTATACTTCAACTGCATTAGGAGATGGTCAACAAGCAAATAATCCTTGGTTACAAGAATTTCCGGATCCAATAACTAGAGCATCTTGGGATAACTATTTGTTAGTTTCTAAAGCAGATGCAGATAGATTAGAGCTTAAAAATACTCACGTAGCAAATGGAGCGCTTAACGGAAGTTATGTAACCATAAAGGCAGATGGTGTAGAGCTAAATAATGTACCTGTAATTATCCAGCCTGGACAAGCAATAGGTTCTGCGGCATTAGCTTTAGGTTATGGTAAGAAGGAAAGTATTCAGAAAGAAATGCAAACAGGTATTAATGCATATCCTTTGTATAAGGATTTTAATACCGTACAAAATATAAGTATATCTAAAGAAAGCGGTATGCACGAGTTTGCTTGTGTGCAGCTTCAAAATACCTTAATGGGTCGTGGTGATATTTTAAAAGAAACCACGTTAGAGATATTTAACACAAAAGATAAGCACGTTTGGAATAAAATGCCAGAAGTGTCTAAAGATCATATTGAGTATGATGTAACTTCTCCGGAAGTTGATCTTTGGGACGAATTTGATCGTTCTGTAGGACATCACTTCAATCTTTCTATAGATCTTAACTCTTGTACTGGTTGCGGGGCTTGTGTAATAGCTTGTCATTCTGAAAACAATGTTCCTGTAGTAGGTAAAGAAGAGGTTCGTAAGAGTCGTGATATGCACTGGTTGCGTATAGACCGTTACTATTCTTCTGATATGACTGAGGAAAAAGCTGAAGAAGAAGGATATAGTGGTGTTGGATTATTTGGTGACGGTGTTACAGATATGTTTACTGAAATGGAAGATCCATCTGCAGTAAGTCCTCAGGTAGTTTTTCAGCCTGTAATGTGTCAACATTGTAATCACGCACCTTGTGAAACTGTTTGTCCTGTTGCGGCTACATCTCACGGTCGTCAAGGTCAAAACCATATGGCTTATAACCGTTGTGTAGGTACGAGATACTGTGCTAACAACTGTCCTTATAAAGTAAGACGCTTTAACTGGTTCTTGTATAATAAAAATGATGAGTTTGATTATCATATGAATAATGACTTAGGTCGTATGGTGTTAAATCCTGATGTAGTTGTACGTTCTCGTGGTGTTATGGAAAAATGTTCTATGTGTATTCAAATGACACAAAAAACTATTTTAGATGCTAAACGTGATGGAAGAGCTATTAAGGATGGCGAATTTAAAACAGCTTGTTCTGCAGCTTGTGAAAGTGGCGCATTAGTCTTTGGCGATATTAATGACAAGGATAGTGAGATTAACGAGTTGAAAGAAGATGATCGTATGTATCATTTATTAGAAAGTGTTGGTACAAAACCTAATGTGATGTATCAAACCTTGGTAAGAAATACCAAAGAAGCTTAAACCAATTACAAAATTAACTTAGATAAGTATTATGCATTACGAAGCACCTATACGACAACCTCTTGTTACTGGCGATAAGTCCTATCACGATGTGACTGTGGATGTAGCGGCGCCAGTTGAAGGCAAAGCCAATAAATCTTGGTGGATTGTTTTCTCTATCGCGCTTGTAGCATTTCTTTGGGGAATTGGCTGTATAATTTACACGGTGTCAACTGGTATCGGAACATGGGGATTAAACAAGACCGTAGGTTGGGCTTGGGATATCACAAACTTTGTTTGGTGGGTTGGTATTGGTCACGCAGGAACTCTAATTTCTGCAGTATTATTATTATTCCGTCAAAAATGGCGTATGGCCATTAACCGTTCTGCAGAGGCAATGACAATTTTCTCTGTTGTACAAGCAGGTTTGTTTCCAATTATACACATGGGTAGACCATGGTTAGCATACTGGGTATTACCTATTCCAAACCAATTTGGTTCATTATGGGTAAACTTTAACTCACCTTTACTTTGGGATGTATTTGCAATCTCTACTTATTTATCTGTATCACTTGTTTTCTGGTGGACAGGTTTATTACCAGATTTTGCAATGATACGTGATAGAGCTGTAAAGCCTTTTCAGAAAAGAATTTATTCTATTCTTTCATTCGGATGGAGTGGTCGTGCAAAAGATTGGCAGCGTTTTGAAGAAGTATCTTTGGTTCTTGCAGGTCTTGCAACACCTCTTGTACTTTCGGTTCACACAATTGTATCTTTTGACTTTGCTACATCTGTAATTCCAGGATGGCATACTACTATCTTCCCTCCTTATTTTGTGGCAGGTGCTGTATTCTCTGGGTTTGCAATGGTGAATACGTTACTTATTATAATGCGTAAAGTATCTAATCTAGAAGATTATATTACTGTACAACATATTGAACTTATGAACATTGTAATTATGATTACAGGTTCTATAGTAGGTGTGGCGTATATAACAGAGTTGTTTATTGCATGGTATTCTGGAGTTGAGTATGAGCAGTATGCTTTCTTAAACAGAGCAACTGGACCTTATTGGTGGGCATATTGGAGTATGATGACGTGTAATGTTTTCTCTCCACAGTTTATGTGGTTTAAAAAACTACGTACAAGTATTATGTTCTCTTTCATAATTTCAATTGTTGTAAACATTGGTATGTGGTTTGAGCGCTTTGTAATTATTGTAACATCACTACATAGAGATTACCTTCCATCTTCTTGGACAATGTTCTCTCCTACGTTTGTAGATATTGGAATATTTATAGGAACAATAGGTTTCTTCTTTGTGTTATTCTTATTATACTCTAGAACTTTCCCAGTTATAGCTCAGGCAGAAGTTAAAACGATTTTAAAATCGTCTGGAGAAAACTACAAGAAAATAAGAGCAGAAAAAGGAGATGATGCTAAATTGTATACACCTGTCGTAAGAGAGCCAATGGTAAACTCAACATCTGGGTTTAATGAGCACACAGATA
>OJEH01000085.1_pt1 | contig 22703 bp, 18 predicted proteins | sample 1593001 | NCBI WGS metagenome assembly OJEH01 (sample SAMN05416886, study PRJEB24817) | seawater metagenome | isolation source: Sea water | place: Canada:Atlantic | collected 2013-11 | reverse complement strand
CTCGGAGATGTGTATAAGAGACAGTATTTAAATCATATTTATATAAATGGATTTTAGAACTTTTTTAATGGAATTGTCAGAAGCGCCAATCAGGGTTGTCGCTTCTGATTTAGATTTCAGTGCTTATATTTCTATTGACTTGTCGGTTGGGAATATAAAGTTAGAAGAGTTTGATGTAAAATGTTCTACGTCATGGATTAAATATATAGGTTCTTACTTAAAAAGCCATCAAAAATTAATAGCGTTTGGTGGTTATTTGGAGCGTCGTAATATGTATGACAGAAGTGATTATTTTCATCAAAGTAGTTCATTAAAATCACGGAATATTCATTTAGGGATCGATTTTTGGTGTGTGAAAAAAACTCCAGTCATGGCTGCTTTTGATGGGGTGATTCATAGTGTTGCTGACAACACTAATCATGGCGACTATGGGCCTACTATAGTGATAAAACATTATATAAATAATGTGATTTTTTACACTCTTTATGGACATTTATCTAGGGCATCAATTGAATGTTTAAGTGAAAACACACAAATAACTAAGGGTGAAGTAGTTGGTTTTATAGGTAGTAGTGAAATAAATGGCGATTATGCACCACATCTACATTTTCAAATCATAAAAGACATTGAACATTATGAAGGTGATTATCCAGGTGTGTGTTCCCAGGCTGATATTGAATTTTATAGCAATAATTGTCCAGACCCTAACTTGGTTTTGAAGCTATAATTGTCAATCAATATTTAGATCATATTTTAATTAACTAATACCCATTCGCCTTTAACAATAAGGGGTTCAGCTTGCTTGTATTTGACGGTTTTATTTTCACCGCTCATAACATGCTTTATTGTAACTCGATCGTTACGACCAATTTTTGGTTGGTCTCTTACAATCGTTTCAACTGTTTGTTGAGACCCTTGTGTATTTCCAGCTGCTCTCGACTGAGCCGAGCGCTCGTCCAAATTGGGGATATTTTCCTTAGACGTCCGAGTCTTTTCACGACGACGCGATTTTGCTTCCTGAATAGTATTGGCAGTTTCCTGTGGAATTTCCCCCTTAAATAGAAATGAGATTACCTCTTTATTTACTTGGTCAATCATGACCTTAAACAATTCAAACGATTCAAACTTATAGATTAGTAAGGGATCTTTTTGCTCATGTACGGCCAGCTGTACCGATTGCTTTAGTTCGTCCATTTTTCTTAAATGGGTTTTCCATGCATCATCAATAATCGCTAGGGATATGTTTTTTTCAAAATCTGTCACTAATTGTTTTCCATTTGTTTGGTATGCTTTTTCCAGGTCAGTAACCACTTGTAATGATTTTACACCATCTGTAAAAGGAACCACAATACGCTTAAATTTCTCGCGCTGGGTTTCATAGACATTTTGAATTACTGGAAAAGCCAATTCGGCATTTCGCTCCATTTTTGAGAGGTAGTGTTGGAAGGCGGTTTTGTATACTTTACCAGCAATATCTAGGGGGGTCATTTCAGAAAACTCATCTGAAGAAATAGGGCAGCTCATTGAAAAATAACGAATCAATTCAAACTCAAAGTTTTTAAAGTCATTATTAGCCTTATTTTCTTCCGTAATAATCTCAGACGTGTCATAGATCATATTAGCCAAATCCACACGCAGACGCTCTCCAAAAAGAGCATTATAGCGACGCTTGTAAACCACTTCGCGCTGTGAGTTCATGACATCATCATACTCTAACAATCGTTTACGCACTCCAAATTGATTTTCTTCTACCTTTTTCTGGGCGCGTTCAATGGATTTTGAGATCATAGAGTGCTGAATCACTTCACCTTCTTCCAGACCCATTCGGTCCATCATTTTTGCAATCCGTTCACTTCCAAATAAACGCATCAAATTATCTTCTAAAGAAACGTAAAACTGTGAGCTTCCTGGATCTCCTTGACGTCCTGCACGTCCACGTAATTGTCTGTCTACACGGCGAGAGTCATGACGTTCCGTTCCTACAATGGCTAAACCACCTGCTGCTTTCACTTCCTCAGATAATTTTATATCCGTACCCCGCCCCGCCATGTTGGTGGCTATAGTGACCTGACCGGGTTGTCCAGCCTCTGCTACAATATCGGCTTCCTTTTTGTGAAGTTTAGCATTTAGGACATTATGAGGGATTTTTCGGATGCTCAACATCTTCCCTAACAGTTCACTAATTTCTACATTGGTTGTTCCGATAAGTACTGGACGCCCTGACTTAGACAAATTAGTCACTTCCTCAATAACGGCATTATATTTCTCTCTCTTGGTTTTATATACCAAATCTTCACGGTCATCTCTTGCAATTGGGCGGTTGGTAGGAATTTCTACAACATCCAATTTATAAATCTCCCAAAACTCACCTGCTTCTGTCACTGCTGTTCCTGTCATTCCTGAGAGCTTGCGGTACATTCTGAAGTAATTCTGTAAAGTAACTGTAGCAAACGTTTGTGTCGCCGCTTCAATTTTTACATTTTCTTTGGCTTCAATCGCTTGGTGAAGTCCATCACTATAACGGCGGCCATCCATGATACGTCCTGTTTGCTCATCGACAATCATGACTTTGTTTTCCATCACTACATATTGAATGTCTTTTTCAAATAAGGCATAGGCCTTTAGTAGTTGATTTAGAGTATGGATACGTTCCGACTTAACGCCAAACTCTCTGAACAATTCTTCTTTGAGTTCGGCTTCTTTCTCGGTCGCAAGGTTTTGACTTTCGATCTTAGAAATCTCCATGCCTATTTCTGGCATTACAAAAAAGTCGGGATTGTCTTTTCCAGACAAATGTTCGACCCCTTTATCAGACAGTTCAATCTGATTATTTTTTTCATCAATTACATAATAGAGTTCTTCATCCACTTTGGGCATTTCTCTATTGTTGTCCTGCATGTAAAAATTTTCAGTTTTCTGAAGGAGTTGTTTGATCCCTTCTTCACTTAAAAACTTAATCAGTGCTTTGTTTTTTGGAATTCCTCTAAAGACGCGGAGTAATTGAAACCCACCTTCTTTGGTGTCTCCAGCAGCAATCATTTTTTTAGCCTCTGCTAATATCCCTGTGAGGTATTTACGCTGAATACCAACAATATCTTCAACTTTTGGTTTCAATTCCATGAATTCATGACGGTCGCCTTGCGGAATTGGGCCAGAAATGATTAATGGCGTTCGAGCATCATCAATTAAAACCGAATCAATTTCATCTACAATTGCATAGTGATGCGGACGCTGAACCAAGTCTGCTGGCGTATGCGCCATGTTATCTCTTAGGTAGTCAAATCCAAATTCGTTATTTGTTCCATAGGTAATATCGGCATTGTAAGCATTTTTTCTTTCTTGTGAGTTTGGCTGGTGGTAATCGATACAATCGATACTCAGTCCGTGGAATTGAAAAATAGGTGCCATCCAAGCACTGTCTCTTTTTGCTAAGTAATCATTCACCGTTACCAAGTGAACCCCCTTTCCAGTTAAGGCATTTAAGTATACAGGAAGTGTCGCCACCAATGTTTTTCCTTCCCCTGTATGCATTTCTGCAATTTTTCCTTCGTGCATAGCAACTCCACCAATCAGCTGAACGTCATAATGTACCATATCCCAAGTAATTGGTTTTCCGGCAGCATCCCATGAGTTGGCCCAAAATGCTTTTTCTCCGTCTAATGAGATGTAGTCTTTAGTACCTGAAAGCTCTCTATCATAGGTGCTTGCTGTGACCTCAATAGTTGTGTTATTTACAAAACGACGGGCTGTTTCTTTAATAACCGAAAACGCTTCCGGTAAAATAGTTTCTAAGACTTCCTGCGTTTTAACATATACATCGTCCTTAAGGCTATCAATTTCTTGGTAGATTTCCTCTTTTCTGTCAATGTCCTCTGTAGTGTCTGCTTCTATATACAGCTCAGCAATGGAGTTTTCAAGCGTTTGACAAGCGTCTTTAATAGTGGTTTTAAAACCTTGTGTTTTTCCTCTTAAAGCATCATTGCTAAGGGCTTGCGTCGCAGCTTGAAATGTTTTTATTTTATTAACGACAGGCATGAGCGCCTTTACGTCTTGTTTGGATTTATCTCCAACGAATACTTTTAGTACCGAATTCAGTAAACTCATTATGTTTATTTATTTTAATCGTCTTTAACTGTAGACAGTCAAAGATACAGTTTGTTGTTATTTTCTTTGTGAAATAAAGCAAAAAAAAAGTCTCAAATGAGACTTTTTTAAAATAATTTTTGAGTTTTTAGTATTCATCTTCATTCCAAAGATAATCTTCGTCTGAAGGATAGTCAGGCCAAATTTCCTGAATAGAGTCGTATGAGTCACCTTCATCTTCAATTGCTTGAAGGTTTTCTACGACTTCTAGTGGTGCTCCAGTTCTGATAGAGTAATCTATTAATTCGTCTTTAGTGGCTGGCCAAGGGGCATCACTAAGGAATGATGCGAGTTCTAACGTCCAATACATTTTTTAAAGTGTTTAATTTCTGCAAAAATAATTTTTTAGTTGAAAAATTCAAGTAAAAAAGCATTTATTTCATCAATAAAGTTATGAACGTTATTAATTACCTCGTAAACTAAAATTTTGTTAATCAGTAATTTGTAAAAACTTGATCTTTAATTAGGAGGTTTTATTTGGGATCCATTTGATCTCTTCTCCTTCTAATTCTTTGGACAATTTCCGTGCCAACACAAATAAGAAGTCAGATAAGCGGTTCAAATAGATGAGAACTTCTGTTGGAACCGGCTGATCAGAATGAAGTTTTGTGGTGTTTCTCTCAGCTCGACGGCAAATACTTCTTGCAATATGACAGTATGACACCGTCGTGTGACCCCCTGGCAATATGAAGTGGGTCAGTGGCGGTAAGGCCGTATTCATAGTATCGATGGTAGTTTCTAAAAAAGTAGTTGCTTCTGGTTTAAGTGTTAGAGTCTGAAAACGGTTACTAATAGAGCTTTGCTCAAGCTCAGGGTCCGTCGCTAGGAGTGCACCAATTGTAAAGAGTTGTTCTTGGATATTAATTAGACCCGCTTTGGAGTCACTTGAAATTTCTTGATCTCGTATAAGGCCCAAGTAGGAGTTGAGTTCATCTACGGTCCCATAACATTCGATTCTTAAATCGTGTTTAGGCAATCGGGCACCACCTATAAGTCCTGTAGTACCGTTATCTCCTGTTTTTGTATAAATCTTCATTAGCTATTTTCTGCCTTAAAGTTAAAAGTAATATTATAAAACAACAAAGTATTAGAGCCTTATTGTGAAATGTTCTTTGGGTTGTTCTGTTCTGAAAAACAATAATCCCCAGTAAAAGGTGTCTATAGAGACCGAAACGTCAGCAGATGATTTGAGCTGATTCCAGTTATCATAATGGGCTTTGCTTTTTCGTATAGAAGGAATTAAAACAAACGAATCGCGATGGCATGCTTTAAACAATTCTAGGACTGCGTCAGTATTTATTGAATTCATATCCATGTAGATAAGGCTAGGGGTTTCCAAAATTAAATTTGAGTGGTCCACTAGGTTTTCAATCCTATTGAATTTTTTAACAACACCATCCAAACTTAAAGCACATTCAAAAACAGGGGGGATAGATGCAGCTAGGTAGCAGTGGTTATATTTTAAATACAGCCCTAAGCGTGCTAAGAATTGACTCTTTGAATCGTTTTTTGGAAATTGCTGAAAGGCTATGTTTGTACTGCGGTTGTAAAAGCATTTTGTAATTAAATTATAAACAAAAGGGGAGTGGACTCCATGTTCATTTTTGGAATGCCATAAAAATTTTAAATATAAAAGCAGTTGATTCAATTCAATTTTTCATTTAATTCTAACCATCTTAGTTCTTTGTCTTCAATCACTTGAAGTACCTTTTTTAAATTAGTAGAAAGCATTTCTATGGTGTCTATACTAATGTCTTCCACCAAAAATTTAGACTCGATTTGTTTCTTGTCAAACTCAAGCGACTTCAACTTGCTCTCAAGGTTCTTTAGCTCCTTTTGCTCATTAAAACTTAGTTTGGTTTGCGATTGCTTTGGAGTGATTTCTTTATTAGTAGTGGCTATTTTTTTGGGTTCTGAAGATACAGAAGTACTGTCTTCATAGGTTCTAAAATCTGAGTAATTTCCTGGGAAATCCTCCACCATGCCTTCGCCTCGAAATACAAATAAATGATCCACAATCTTATCCATGAAATAACGGTCATGCGAAACAACAAGCAAACAACCAGGGAAATCAAGTAAAAAGTTTTCTAAAACGTTAAGCGTCACAATATCTAAATCATTTGTGGGCTCATCGAGTATTAAGAAATTCGGGTTTTGTATTAAAACCGTACATAAGTAAAGACGTTTACGTTCACCACCACTTAGTTTTTCAACAAAATCATATTGCTTTTTACGACTGAATAAAAAACGCTCCAATAATTGTTGGGCGCTAATCTGCTTGCCTTTCATTAGGGGGATATAGTCGCCGTAGTCCCTTACTACATCAATCACTTTTTGCATCGGTTTTGCTTTGATGCCGTCTTGTGTATAATAACCAAACTTAATAGTTTCGCCTTGAATAATTTTACCGCTATCGGGTTGAAGACCTCCAGTAATCATATTAAGAAAAGTTGATTTTCCAGTTCCATTCTTACCTATGATTCCAATGCGTTCTCCTCTTTGAAATACGTATTCGAATTTGTCTAAAATTAACTTTTCGTCAAAGGCCTTAGAGACCTTGTAGATTTCCAAGATTTTACTTCCCAAACGTTCCATGTTAATCTCTAGTTGAATTTCATGGTCGTTTCGACGTTTGCTTGCTCGTTCTTTTATTTCATAAAAATCATCAATTCTTGACTTCGATTTGGTTGTTCGTGCTTTTGGTTGTCGACGCATCCATCCAAGTTCTTTTTTAAATAACTGCTTGGACTTGTTTGTTTCGATCGCTTCGCGCTCAATGCGTTCTTCCTTTTTCTCTAAGTAATATGAGTAATTCCCCTTATAATTGTAAATGCAACCTTCGTCTAATTCGATAATTTCTGAGCAGACTCGTTCCAAGAAATACCGGTCATGCGTCACCATAAAAAGTGTGATATTTTCTTTTGCAAAAAAAGCTTCTAACCATTCAATCATTTCTAAATCTAAGTGGTTGGTAGGCTCATCTAAAATTAATAAATCTGGTTTGCTTAATAGCGTATTTGCCAGCGCCAAACGCTTTTGTTGTCCTCCAGAGAGTTCACTTACCTTTTGATCTAAATCAACAAGTTTTAATTTAAAAAGTATTTGAGTGTATTGTGTTTCGTAGTCCCAAGCTTGGTAGCGCTCCATGTCGTCAAAAGCGGTTTGATACAGCTTGCTATCTTCGGGGTTTTCAAGCGCTTGGTGATAGGTCTTAATAACGTTTAAAATCGGGTTGTCGGACTTTAAAATCGTCTCCTCCACGGTCAGAGACTGATCCAAAACAGGTTCTTGAGATAGGAACGTGGTTCTTAGGTCTTTTCGATAAATAATCTGTCCTGAGTCGGGAGTATCTTTTCCAGAAAGTATATTTAAAATGGTTGTTTTTCCAGTTCCGTTTTTGGCGACAAATGCTATTTTTTGGTCTTTATGAATACTAAAAGAAAGGTTTTCAAAAAGACTGAGTTCGCCGTATGACTTCGATATATTTTCTACGTTGAGGTAATTCAAAATTTTGTTTTTGCAAATAAAGGTTAATTATACACGAATTGCCTTGTTGAAATGACGAATTAAAAATAAATATCGTACTCCAGTTGCAATCAGAATAGGGATTAATCCAATCGCAAAGGATTGAACTCCGGTCATCCAATGCAGTAACATTAGAGATAAAAGGATGATTAGAAATACAATGTATTTAATGCCTCGATTGTTTAGGCGTGTTTTTAAAATAGAAGGAATAAAAAGAAGATTTGTGGCAAAGGCCCATAACAAATTATAGTTGTCCGCTGTTGCCGTATGATCTGTAGCAAACCATAACATCAGTAAAACAAGTCCTATACTCCCTGTAGTGGCAAATAAAATTACATCTAACCATTTACTTCGTTTATTGTTCTTGTTATCTTTATAGGTTACAAAAAGCATAAGAAAGGCGACTAATGATAAAATGACAAGAGGGCTGCCAAATCCTTCAGAAGTTTTATCAAGAGTAGCAGGTGTCAGAATTTTTAATTTTTTAACAAGCTTTAACTCTTTTGATTCCACTTCAGCATTTTCAAGAAGCAGGTAAAGGTTTTTTGGTAAAAAGAGATGTTCCTTTACACTTGCTAACTGGTCAATTTTTGATCCTAATGCCACATCAATCCCTAGGCTTCCCCAAGAGTTTTGATTTAAGTCCGAACGGATTAAGTTTCTAAACGTTTGTTGCTCGAAACTGCTAGGTGGGTTGTAGGAAATTTGTTCTCCTAAAACGGTCTCAATAGCATCTGTGATTTTATTCGCACAATTGTTGTAGAAAAAATCATAAGGATACGCTTGGTTTTCAGGCTTGTTATTTTCTCTTAAAAAAAAATAAAAGGCCGTTTTCTGTTCGATGCTTAAGTTCAGCTGTTGCTCTTGAATACTTCTGTTTTGGTATTCGTAAAACGATAAAAAGTCATCAAAGGCAGTGCGTCCAAGCATATAATCAAGTTTACCTTGAGCAAAATTCAAATAAAATCCTTCAGCTTCAAAGTTATAGCGTCCGTAATCAAACACCACATCAAAGTTGTATAATGGGTCTTTTACTCGAATGGCACTGTGTCCAAATGAATCGTTTAACAAATGCCCAGGTCCAATAGTTAAAACACTAATTTCTGAGGCGTCTGTTAGCTGAAGCTGCGCGCTCGAGGATAGCGAAAGCAGTAAAATGAGCAGAGTAGTTACGTTTTTTAATATCATTATCTAAAAATACTTAAATCAATTTTGAGTGAAAACACATTGGAATACAAAGCAGCACTTTGATCGCCTATATCAGTAAAAGCGTAGTCTATATAGATGCCATTGTATTTAAACCCAACCCCAAAATTAGGTTGAAATGTTAGAGATTCTGAGTTGTCAATTTGTAATTCATTTTGAAAATTCCCAACACCCCCTCTTAAAAATACGAGATCTGTATAGCCAAACTCAAATCCGAAAGCTGGGTTAATACTTACAAAAGAGGTAGAAATGAGGTCGTTGTTTTGTTCAAGTCTAGCTATTAAATCCACTTCAGTTCTTAATGTATAGTCGTAATTAAATGTAAATAATTTAGATATACCAAATTGTAATTTCGGCAGGGTTAGTTCGGATGTTTTTGGTGCTTCTTGGTTCTCGCCCGGGATTGCGTTTTGTATATCTTGTAACCGCCCTTCATCAATGGCCCAAGCATTGAAAGTTGTTGTTATATCTCTTGCCATTAATCCAAATTTCCATTCATTGGATTCAAACTGAATTCCAAGGTCAAACCCAAAGCCCCAAGATGTAGCGAAATCACCAATAATACGTCGGATTACTTTCGCATTCACGCCATAATTCAAGCCTGGAACAGGAAGTTTTCTAGCAAAAGAAAATGTAAGTCCATAGTCGGCAGCAGAAAATAAATTAATACGGTCGTAATTAACGATCCCTTGTTGATCGATTAGGTTGGTTGTGTCTAGAATATCATCGACCCCAAATCGGATTAAAGAAATACCTATTACAGTTTGGTTGTCTAAAGGCATTGCAAAAGCCACATAATTATAATTGGCAATGTCTGCAAAATAACTAGAATGCATTACTGCTATTTGACGGTCTTCAATCTGTACAAGACCAGCGGGGTTCCAATAGCCAGAATTGACGTCTTGAGAAGATGCTACTACGGCATTACTCATTCCTAAAGCGGCTGCATCCACGCCGATATTCATAAATTCGTTTGAATATTTTCGTGTAGTTTGTGCTTCTATAAATAGAGGGACAAAAAGGAGTAAGATTAGTCTTAAGATTCTCAAAGGCTTTTTTATCTGGTAAACACTATTATAAAACTCTATTTTTTTTTAGATATTGTTGTTTATTTACGTAAAACAAAAATAGTTTATTATTTTTACTAATTAATTACAATTTAGCGTGAAAAAATATATACCTAATTCTATAACATTATTAAATTTATTCTCTGGATGTATTGCAGTAGTGTACGCTATAGGGGGGGATATGAAATATACAGCCTTGTTTGTTTGTGCTGGGATATTCTTTGATTTTTTTGATGGGTTAGTCGCACGCAAATTAAAGGTTCAGAGTGAATTAGGCTTGCAGTTAGATTCTTTGGCAGACATGGTTACTAGTGGGCTAGTGCCTGGTTTAGTGCTTTATTATTTACTTGGTCTTACGCCTCAGTTTTCATGGGATCCCTTCAGGCTTCTTCCTTATTTTGGATTGCTAGTCACCCTTGCTTCGGCTTACAGGTTAGCTAAATTTAATATTTCAAACAACCAATCAGACTACTTTATTGGATTGCCAACTCCTGCAAATACTATATGTATTATCGCCTTGCCATTAATTTTAGAATATCAATCAAATGACACGATTCATGCACTTATTTTAAATCCATGGGTTTTAATAATGATGACTTTAATAAGTTGTTATTTGCTAAATGCGCCTATTAAGTTGATTGCGTTAAAGTTTAAAAACTGGAGTTTTAAAGATAATATGTTCAGGTATCTATTAATCGTATCAGCTTTAGTCTTTCTTTTGTTCTTTCAGTTTTCTGGAATTCCACTGGCTATAATTGGTTATGTGGTTTTGTCAGTAATTTCTAACAAATAACATAAGTTATATGGCTTCTGGCTTCTTTGTGCTTCTTGATGATATTGGTGTTCTTATGGATGATGTACTTGTTATGAGTAAAATATCCGCTAAAAAAACAGCCGGTATACTGGCAGATGATTTGGCAGTTAATGCGGAAAAAGCATCTGGATTTTCATCGTCTCGAGAACTTCCTGTGTTGTGGGCTATCACTAAAGGCTCTTTTTTAAATAAACTAATTATTTTGCCATTCGTTTTTTTATTAAGTGCTTTTTTACCCTCAGCGATTTTAGTAGTGCTTGTAGCTGGAGGCGCCTATTTAGCCTTTGAAGGGGTAGAGAAAATTGCGGATTATTTTTCCCCTGACAATATAGCATCCGTTATTCCCAAATCGGAGCCACTTTCAAAACAAGCACTCTTTAATTTAGAAACTAAGAAAATTAAGTCTGCTGTTTTAACCGATTTTATTCTGTCTATTGAGATTATTATTATTGCCCTAGGTACGGTTGTTAACGAATCGATGGGGATGAAGTTAGCGGTAGTAACTATTATTTCTATGGTAGCTACGGCTGGTGTGTACGGAATGGTAGGACTTATTGTACGAATGGATGACTTGGGCTATAAGCTTGTTAAATTGAGTAAGGGTCGAAAAAATAGTTTGTATTTTATAGGGATGGGATTGGTAAATGCTTTACCACTTGTCATCAAGTCATTGTCGGTTGTAGGAACTGTAGCTTTATTATTAGTTTCAGGAGGGATTTTTGTACATAACGTCTCCTTTTTTTATCACTTTTTAGAGGGAATTCCGAGCATGCTAAAAGATTTAATAATCGGAGCTTCTGTTGGAACACTAACGTTATTTGTTGTGAAGTTATTTAAGAAAATTTATGATACAACCTTCAAGTCTAGAGAGTCTTAAAATTCTAATTTTTTCTTACGGAGTTCAAAATTCTGTCCAAGATAAACTTTCCTCACCATTTCGTCATTTGCTAAGTCTTCAGGTTTTCCAGCCTTTAAGATGCTGCCTTCAAACATCAAATACGTACGATCTGTAATTGCCAATGTTTCTTGAACGTTATGGTCTGTAATTAGAATTCCAATATTTTTTTTAGTCAGTTTGGCTATAATTCGTTGTATGTCTTCTACTGCTACGGGATCAACGCCTGCAAAAGGTTCATCAAGCAAAATAAAACTAGGATCAGTAGCCAAAGCCCTAGCGATTTCAGTACGTCTTCTTTCGCCTCCGGATAATAAATCTCCTCTGCTTTTTCGAATGTGGTGAAGACTAAATTCATCAATCAATAACTCCATTTTATCAATCTGTTCTTTTTTAGATAATTTGGTCATTTGAAGTACACTCAAGATATTATCCTCAATACTTAGTTTTCGAAAAACTGAAGCTTCTTGAGCAAGATATCCAATACCACTTTGCGCTCTTTTGTACATCGGATACGAAGTAATTTCTTTATTGTCTAAATAGATTGCACCCCCATTTGGTTTGATTAGTCCAACAGCCATGTAAAAAGATGTTGTTTTTCCGGCTCCGTTAGGGCCTAGGAGTCCCACAATTTCCCCTTGATTAACTTCAAGAGAAACATCTTTAACAACTTTTCGGCCATTATAGGATTTCATTAAATTTTGGACTCTTAACTTCATTAGTTGGTTTAAAGAATTTTTTTAAAAATAGTGAAATGATTTTTACTATTCACCAAGTCAGACTAGTTTATATGAAATTCAACTAGACTTTTTCTGTGTAATTAACGTATAAGATTCAGCAGCTATTCCAACAATCTCCAGTAATAAGCCTGCAAAAAGCGCATTAAAAGAATAGTCTATTTTTTGTATTATAAGAAATTATCCTCAGATTAACAGAACGATTCCAGCCGCCAGCAATAGTGCTGATTTTTTCATTTTTTTTTTTAAATTAAGCTTCTAAAGCTTCTAAAGCCTCTAAATATTCATAAGCCCGTCTTAAGTGCGGAATAACAATTGTTCCTCCAACTAAGGTCGCAATACTTAAAGCTTCAGCAATTTGTTTTTTGGTGAGTCCTTCGGAATGACATTTCTCAAGATGATAGCGCACACAGTCGTCACATCTTAAAACAGTAGAGGCAACAAGCCCTAATAATTCTTTTGTTTTTGTGTCTAAAGCACCTTTTTTGAAGGCATTGGTGTCTAAGTTAAAAATACGCTTGATGACCGTGTTGTTTTCTGCAAGAATTTTGGTGTTCATTTTCTCGCGATAGGCATTAAATTCTTCGACTTCTTTAGCCATTGGTTTCTTTTCTTTTCTGGTTTCTTAATACAATTTTTGAAATAAGGATACTCACTTGATAAAGCACCAGTACTGGGATTGCTACAATAACCTGGCTCGCTATATCAGGAGGGGTTATTATAGCGGCAAAAATTAAAACAATAACCAATGCATATTTCCTGTTTTTTTTAAGAAACTCAGGAGTGACCAATCCAATTTTAGTTAGAAAATAGATAATTATCGGTAATTCAAATATGAGCCCAGAGGCTAGTGTAGATGCTCTAATAAGCCCAATGTAAGAGTTTAAATCAAAATCGTTGTGTACGAGGTCTGCTACAGAATACGTTCCTAAAAAGTTTATGGACAACGGGCAAACAATGTAGTAGCCAAATAGAACTCCAATAAAAAATAAAATTGAAGAAATGAAAATAAAACCTCTTGAGCTATTTTTTTCTTTGTGGTGCAAGCCTGGGCTTATAAATTTCCAGAATTGAAAGATTACATATGGGAAAGCTATGATAAAACCAAAGGTAATAGAGGTCCAGATGTGTGCGGAAAACTGACCAGCCATGGTCCGACTCTGCACTTCAAAATCGAAGTTGGTGTTGCAAAAACTCTCAAATCCAAGAATCCGAGACGTATTACACAGGAACTCATATGTGAAAAAGTCAGCTTTAGTTGGTCCAAATATTAAAACGTCAAATAAGAATCCTTTTGCTAAAAAAGCGACGATTGCGGCTATAATTATAGCACCAGATGCTTTGATAACATGCCATCTTAATTCTTCAAGATGATCTAAAAAAGACATTTCTTTTTCTTGTCCCATAGTTAAATTAATCCTTCTTTGATTAGGTCGTGAAGATGAATAACCCCAGCATATTGTTCATTATCTTGCACTAGGAGTTGTGAGATTTCGTTTGACTCCATTATCTCCATCGCTTCTATAGCCATGGCACTAACGTTTATAGTTTTAGGAGCTTTACTCATGATGTCTTTAGCATATAGCTTAGAGAAGTCTTCAGTATTAGCCAACATGCGTCTCAAATCTCCATCAGTTATGATACCTACTATTTTATTGTTTTCTATCACAGCGGTGACTCCTAAGCGTTTTTTAGATATTTCAATGATTACTTCTTTGATACCCGAATTTAATGATACAGCTGGTTTCTCGTTTAGTTCTAGTAATTCCTTAACGGATAAAAATAGTTTTTTACCCAGTGCTCCACCGGGGTGGTATTTAGCAAAATCATCACTAGAAAACCCTCTGATTTCTTGAAGGCATACTGCTAAAGCATCGCCGATTACAAGCTGAGCAGTTGTGCTTGTGGTTGGTGCTAAGTTGTTAGGACATGCTTCTTTTTGTACATAAGAATTGAAAATAAAATCGGCTTGCTCAGCTAACATAGATTTCATGTTTCCTGTGATTGCAATTAAGATGTTTTTAGCCTTTTTCAGTAATGGAATTAAAACTTTTATTTCTGGAGTGTTTCCGCTCTTTGAGATGCAAATAACAACATCCTCCTTCAAGATAAGCCCTAAGTCTCCGTGAATTGCATCCGCAGCATGCATAAATACGGAGGGAGTTCCTGTGGAATTTAGCGTGGCTACAATTTTATTAGCAATAATGGCACTTTTACCAATGCCAGTTATTATAACACGTCCTTTAGAATTATAGATCAACTCTACAGCTTCTGCAAATGATTCATCTACAAAATCAGCAAGTTTTGAAATAGCTAAACTTTCATCAATGATGGTTTTTTTAGCGTGCGATACTATGGCTTTTTTAGAGTTCAAATTTTTTATCTTTTGGTTGTGTACTTGTTTTAATATATTTACCTTTAGATTAAGTTACAAAAAAACAAAAAAAATAGGAGTGTTCTTGAATTTATTCTAGTTTTTGATTAAATAAGATAACATTTTTTACTTTAAGTTAAGAAATTTGATGATTAATGAGTATTTCGACTAAAGAATTACATGCCGCACTGAAAACTTATTTTGGATTTACTAAGTTTAAGGGACTTCAAGAACAAGTTATAAAAAGCATTTTATCCAAAAAAAACACGTTTGCAATTATGCCAACAGGCGGGGGTAAATCTCTTTGCTATCAGCTCCCAGCCTTGATGCAGGACGGAACCGCAATTGTTGTATCACCTTTAATCGCTTTAATGAAAAATCAAGTAGATGCCATTCGGGGTATTTCTAGTGAAGAGGGTATTGCTCATGTATTAAACTCTTCCTTAAATAAATCCGAGATTAAGCAGGTTAAATCAGATATTGAATCTGGAATCACAAAGCTTTTGTACGTGGCTCCTGAATCGCTTTCTAAGGCTGAAAACATAGCTTTTTTAAAAGAACAAACCGTCTCTTTTATGGCAGTTGATGAAGCCCACTGTATTAGTGAATGGGGACATGATTTCCGGCCAGAATACAGAAATCTAAAACATATTATAACCCAAATTGGGGATAACATTCCCATAATAGGATTAACTGCAACTGCTACGCCTAAGGTTCAAGAGGATATTTTGAAAAATTTAGGAATTACAGATGCAAAAACTTTTAAAGCCTCTTTTAATAGGCCTAATTTGTACTATGAAATATTGCCTAAAACGGCACAAGTTGATAATGATATTATTAGGTTTGTCAAGCAAAACGAAGGCAAATCAGGTATAATCTATTGCTTGAGTAGAAAACGAGTTGAAGAACTCTCACAAATTCTTCAAGTTAATCAAGTCAAAGCAGTGCCTTATCATGCAGGTTTAGATGCCAAAACACGTTCTAGACATCAAGATATGTTTTTGATGGAAGATGTAGACGTTGTTGTTGCAACGATTGCTTTTGGTATGGGAATAGACAAGCCGGATGTTCGTTTTGTGATTCATCATGACATTCCTAAAAGTATAGAAAGTTACTACCAAGAAACCGGTCGCGCGGGGCGTGATGGTGGCGAGGGTCATTGTTTAGCCTACTATGCATACAAAGATATAGAGAAACTAGAGAAATTCATGTCTGGCAAGCCTGTGGCGGAACAAGAAATTGGGTTTGCTTTGCTACAAGAAGTTGTGGCTTTGGCAGAAACTTCGATGTCAAGACGGAAATTTATACTGCATTATTTTGGGGAATCTTTTGATTCTGAAACTGGAGATGGGGGTGATATGGACGATAATATTCGCAACCCAAAGCCACAATCCGAAGCAATAAACCAAGTAAGTTTACTTCTTGAAGTAGTTTCCTCTACCCATGAAAAATATAAAAGTAAGGATTTAGTGAATGTACTGACGGGCCAGGAAAACGCGCTTATTAAATCACATAAAACAGATGAAAAGCCATTTTTTGGTAAAGGAAAAGAAAAGATGCCATTATATTGGATGGCATTAATTAGACAATCTTTAGTAGCAGGATTTTTGCGCAAGGATATCGAAACCTATGGTGTTTTAAAGATTACAGATGAAGGGCTAACATTTATAAACCAACCATCATCGTTTACAATGACTGAAGATCATACCTACAATTTATCAGATTCTAATAGAAGGTTCAGTCCTTCCACTTCAGTAGCGGATGTCAATTTAATGCCCATGCTAAAAGACCTTAGAAAATCAAATGCTAAAAAATTAGGAGTACCTCCTTTTGTTATTTTTCAAGATCCATCTTTGGAGGATATGGCGCTTAAGTATCCAATTACTATAGAAGAGTTGTATAATATTCATGGAGTTGGAGAAGGTAAAGCAAAGCGATATGGAAACGATTTTGTAGAGCTTATAAAGCGTTATGTAGATGAAAATGAAATAGATCGAATGCAAGACATGGTCATTAAGTCTACAGGGTCAAATTCATCACTGAAACTATATATTATCCAAAATATAGACCGGAAATTACCACTTGACGACCTCTCATCTGCTAAAGGAATGAATATGTCTGAATTTATTAGAGAGCTAGAAGCGATTGTTTTTTCTGGAACTAAATTAAATATTGATTATTGGATTGATGAACTTTTTGATGAAGACCAACAAGAAGAAATTCATGATTACTTTATGGATTCTGAATCTGATGATATTGAAGCGGCTATTGAAGAATTTGACGGAGATTATGACGATCAAGAACTGCGATTATACCGGCTAAAGTTTATTAGTGAGGTTGCTAATTAACGTCGCAAACAACAAAACCATTCCAGAATCTTTTTTGTTTATAATTCCTGCTTATATTTGCAGCTATAAAAAAATATAATTTTAAAATCATGGAACACGGTTTATACGCAAAATTTAACACATCTAAAGGTGAAATCTTAGTAAATTTAGAATTTCAAAAAACACCTGGAACAGTAGGTAACTTTGTTGCTTTAGCTCAAGGTCAATTAGAGAATTCAGTTAAAAAACAAGGTGACCCGTACTATAACGGATTAAAATTTCATAGAGTAATTCCTGATTTCATGATTCAAGGTGGATGTCCATTGGGTTCTGGGACAGGAAATCCAGGATATCAATTTGATGATGAGTTTCATTCGGATTTAAAGCACGACGTTCCTGGAATCTTATCCATGGCAAATGCAGGTCCTGGAACGAATGGAAGCCAATTTTTTATTACACACATTCCAACACCATGGTTGGACGGTAAGCATACTGTTTTTGGAAACGTAATTGAAGGGCAGTCAATCGTTGACTGTGTTGCTCAAGGCGATGTGCTTGAGACTGTTGAAATTATTGCAGTAGGTGTAGCGGCAGAAGCGTTTCAATCGGTTGAGGCTTTTCGAAGCTTTGAAGGATCACGTGAATCTCGACTCGCAGAAGAGAAAGCATCAATTGAAGCTGAGCTTGATAAATTAGCAACTGGTTTTGAAAAAACAGAAAGTGGTCTTCGTTACCAAATTCTTCAAAATGGTAGTGGTTCAAAAGCGGAAAAAGGGGCTACAGTTTCAGTACACTATAAAGGACAATTAACAGATGGAACTGTATTTGATTCTTCATACAAAAGAAAAGAACCTATCGAATTTGTGTTGGGCATGGGACAAGTTATTGCTGGCTGGGATGAAGGTGTTTCTCTTTTAAAAATTGGAGATAAAGCGCGTTTTGTGATTCCTAGTAATTTAGGTTATGGCAGCAGAGGTGCAGGCGGTTCGATTCCCCCAGATGCAAATTTGATATTTGATGTTGAATTAGTTGACGTTAAATAAGACTTTTTAAACAAATAAAAAAAGCACCTTTAAGGTGCTTTTTTTATTTAATATAAACTGTTCATAAACAACTTAAAATTTTACGAATAGTTTCAATACTTATTTGTAAATTTGTTCGCGTTTAACAACGCATAATGACAGACACTACCACTAAATATATTTTTGTTACTGGAGGCGTAAGTTCTTCGTTAGGTAAAGGTATTATAGCAGCCTCTCTAGCTAAATTACTTCAAGCTCAAGGCTATCGTACAACCATTCAAAAATTAGACCCTTACATCAATATAGATCCAGGAACTTTAAATCCTTATGAACATGGCGAATGTTATGTCACTAATGATGGTGCTGAAACGGATTTAGATTTAGGGCATTATGAACGCTTTTTAAATGTGCCCACTTCTCAAGCTAATAACGTAACAACAGGTCGCATTTATCAGAGTGTTATTGATAAAGAAAGACGTGGGGAGTTTTTAGGAAAAACAGTTCAAGTCATACCTCATATTACAGACGAAATTAAACATCGTATCCAGATTTTAGGAAAATCTGGAGACTATGATATCGTATTAACCGAAATTGGTGGGACCGTTGGAGATATTGAATCCTTACCCTACGTAGAAGCTGTAAGGCAATTAAAATGGGAAATGGGTAATCAGAATGCACTGGTAATTCACCTCACCTTGATTCCTTACTTGTCTGCTGCAGGCGAGTTAAAAACAAAACCCACACAACACAGTGTTAAAACACTAATGGAGAGTGGTGTCCAAGCAGATGTTTTAGTATGTAGAACCGAACATGAATTAAGTGATGGGATTCGAACAAAATTAGCACGTTTTTGTAACGTCAAAAGAGAAGCTGTTATTCAATCTATCGATGCATCAACTATATATGATGTTCCAAACATGATGCTTGAAGAAGGGTTAGATAAGGTAGTGTTGAATCAATTACAACTTGAAAGTCGCAACCCAGACTTGACCTCTTGGAATAACTTTGTAACAAAACTTAAAAACCCCAAGGGCGATGTTGTCATTGGACTAATTGGGAAATATGTTGAACTTCAAGACTCTTACAAATCGATTTTAGAAGCCTTTATTCATGCTGGTGCTGCTAATGAGGTAAAAGTTAAAGTCGTCTCTATACATTCAGAATTTCTTAATGCAGAAAATGTCACTTCAAAAATCGCACATTTAGATGGTGTTCTTGTTGCTCCAGGATTTGGAGAACGCGGAATTGAAGGCAAAATTGAAGCCATACGTTATGTTAGAGAAAATAAACTTCCATTTTTTGGAATCTGTTTGGGAATGCAAATGGCGGTTATTGAATATTCAAGAAATGTTTTAGGATTACACCAGGCTAATTCATCCGAAATGGATGATAAAACTCCCTTTCCTGTTATTGATTTAATGGAAACCCAAAAACAAGTGACTGAAAAAGGAGGAACGATGAGACTTGGATCTTGGAAGTGCGATCTTTTAGAAGACAGTAAAGTTGCAGCGGTTTATAATGAAACTAGTATCATGGAGCGACATAGACATCGTTATGAATTTAATAACGATTTTAAACAACAAATTGAAAATTCAGGAATGAAAGCTACTGGTTTTAATCCTGATACAGGACTAGTAGAAATAGTGGAAATCCCTAACCATCCATGGTTTATTGGTGTTCAATACCATCCAGAATATAAGAGTACTGTAGCTAATCCTCATCCTTTGTTTTTGTCTTTTGTGAGAGCGGCTTTAAATTATAAAACAAAAAAATAATATTTGATTTTCAATTGTTTAACAACTTTGGAGCTAATTAAAAAGTAAATTATGGAAGAGAAAAAAATTGACTCAAATACAATCATTGGTTTTTTACTTATTGGTGCTATTTTGTTGTTCATGTTATGGCAACAACAACCAACTCCAGAAGAACTTGCAGTTCAAGAAGAAGCAAAAATAGAAGAGTTGGCAACTGAGGCAGCCCTAAATAAGGCAGCTTTAACAACAAATAATGCAAGCAATCAATCTATTGAAGATTCACAAAGCTTGTCAAATTTAAAAAATAGAGTTGGTGATTTTGCCTACTCGATGACTTTGCCTTCGGCAACACCTGCTATTACAACGTTTGAAAATGAAGTCTTAGCTTTAAAAATTGATAACAAAGGTGGCTTTATCTCAGAAGTAAAGTTAAAAAGCTATGTGAATCATGATTCGGTTCCAGTGTATCTTATTAAAGACGGTAGTTCACAGTTTAATTTAAATTTTGTAACTACAGATAATCGAACATTAAATTCTTCTGAACTATATTTTCAACCAATATTTTCAACTTCAGGAGATAATCAAATTCTTTCAATGCGACTCAAGGTTTCAGAGTCACAATTTTTAGAATACCGGTACGAATTAAAGCCGAATGATCATATGCTGGGGTTTTCGGTTCGTTCTCAAGGATTATCCTCTGTTTTAAACACTTCTCAAGAGGTTCAATTGGATTGGAAATTTGACGCTCACCGACAAGGTAAAAGTATTGCTTTTGAGAATCGTTACACCCGTTTATCTTACGAGCACGAAGGCGATAAAACAAATAAATTATCTCAAACAGGAGACGATGATGAGTCTGAAAGAGACGTTTCATGGATTTCTTTTAGACAGCATTTTTTCAGTTCTATTTTAGTTCCAGAAGTTCCTTTCAAAACAGCTGACTTAAAATCATTTAATTTAATTAATGATGAAGCGGTTGATACCTTATTTACGAAGCGTTATGAAGTGAGTCTTCCTTTAAGCTTTTCTGGTGGTGAATTGGCACATAATATGAGTATATACTATGGGCCAACGTATGATAAAATCTTAAATCAATATGACAAAAACTTAGAGGCTAGTATTCCTTTTGGATGGGGTATTATTGGATGGATTAATAAATCGGTTTTCAGTCCTTTGTATGGATGGTTAACCAATTACTTATCATATGGTATCGCTATAATAGTAATGACTATTCTTGTTAAGATTTTATTATCATTTGTTCAATATAAACAGTTTTTAACACAAGCTAAGAATAAAATAATAAAGCCAGAGTTGGATGCTATAAAAGAAAAGTACAAAAAGGATAAAATGAAAGCTCAGAAAGAAACAATGGCCCTGCAAACTAGAGTTGGTGCAAACCCCATGAGTTTAGCGGGTTGTTTGCCTATGTTCTTTCAAATGCCAGTATTCTATTCTCTATTTATGTTTTTTCCAATTGCATTTGAATTACGCCAAAAGCCATTTTTATGGGTAGAGGATTTAAGTTCCTACGATTCTATTGCAGAGCTTCCATTTTATATTCCTCTTTATGGAGACCACATTAGTTTATTTCCAATATTAGCATCGATAGCAATTTTCTTCTATATGAAAATGACTACCGGACAGCAAATGTCGAATCAGCCTACGCAAGAAGGGGCCCCGGATATGGCCAAGATGATGAAATATATGATTTACTTTTCTCCAATTTTGATGCTGGTGTTTTTTAATAATTATGCTTCTGGATTGAGCTTATACTATTTTATATCTAACTTAATTAGTATTGCTCTTATGCTAGTGATTAAAAACTTTATCATTGATGAAGACAAAGTATTAGCACAAATACAAGTGAGTAAAGCAAAGCCTAAAAAACAAAATCGTTTTCAAAAGAAAATGGCCGATATAATGGAGCAGGCTGAAGCACAAAAGCAAGCACAACAAAAGCGAAAAAAATAAGCATCGCATTACTATATTTTAAAAAGCTACCCAACTGGGTGGCTTTTTTGTTTTAATACAAGGAGTAGTTAACTAGTCCTACAATAAATTAATTCGTAAATTTGCGGTATGAAAACAGTTGTTGTTGGTCTTTCAGGAGGTGTAGATTCTAGTGTTGCGGCCTATTTGTTAAAAAAACAAGGTTATAATGTAATCGGTTTGTTTATGAAAAACTGGCATGATGATTCTGTAACTATTTCTGATGACTGCCCCTGGTTAGATGACAGTAATGATGCGATGCTGGTAGCAGAAAAATTAAATATACCTTTTCAAACAGTTGACCTTAGTGTGGAATACAAGGATAAGATTGTCGATTATATGTTTAAGGAATATAAAAATGGACGCACCCCCAACCCTGATATTCTATGCAACCGTGAAATTAAATTTGACATATTTCTTAAAATAGCCTTATCTCTCGGAGCAGACTTTGTTGCTACAGGACATTACTGTAGAAAAGACACCACGAAAACAGCTTCGGATTCTCCAGTATATCGACTTCTTTCTGGGAAAGATTCTAATAAAGACCAATCTTATTTTTTGTGTCAATTATCCCAAGAACAATTGTCAAAAATATTGTTTCCTATCGGAGAATTAACCAAGCCAGAAGTTAGGGCGATCGCTACAAAACAAGATTTAGTAACGGCAGATAAAAAGGATTCTCAGGGATTGTGTTTTATAGGAAAAGTGAGATTGCCTGATTTTCTGCAACAACAGTTACAGCCTAAAGAGGGACAAATTATCGAAATTCCAGAGAGTTTTGAATCCTATTCTAGGAGTCAGCCTACGTTTAAATCTCTCCAAGAAGAATTAGCTTTTAGAGCTATGAAAA
>OJEH01000078.1_pt1 | contig 23461 bp, 20 predicted proteins | sample 1593001 | NCBI WGS metagenome assembly OJEH01 (sample SAMN05416886, study PRJEB24817) | seawater metagenome | isolation source: Sea water | place: Canada:Atlantic | collected 2013-11 | reverse complement strand
GATAGGAGTCCGTCTCGTGGGCTCGGAGATGTGTATAAGAGACAGTTGCAACACTAATGAACTTAACTTTATCAGCAGATCATCGGGTCGTTGATGGTGCTGTAGGTGCACAATTTTTGAGTGTGTTGAAGCGTTTTGTTGAATCACCTGCGCATTTGATGCTGTAGTTAAAATAGTAAGGCACGCTGCGTGTTTTAAATGGAAATATAGAACTGGGTTTGGTATGAAAAGTTTTGATTTAGTGGTGGTTGGAGGGGGCCCAGGAGGCTATGTGGCGGCTATTCGAGCGGCACAATTGGGCATGTCAGTGGCGGTGGTCGAAGCGGAAGATTTAGGCGGTGTGTGCCTTAATTGGGGTTGTATCCCCACAAAGGCGTTACTCAAAAGTGCTGAACTCATTGATAAAATCAAGCAAGCTGACAAGTATGGTATTACTGTCAGTGATTACAGTTTTGACTTAGATAAAATAGTACAACGGTCGCGTCAGGTGGCGAGTAACTTAAACCAAGGCATTAGTCATTTGTTGAAAAAGAATAATATTTCAGTCATCTCTGGCACGGCGACCTTGTTGGGTAATGGTAAACTTTCTATTGCGGCAACAGCAAGCAGCAAGAACAAAGCCTCGGATAAGGTCCAAGCAAAACACATTATTATCGCAACGGGTGCCAATCCACGATCTATTCCTGGCTTAGAGCCAGATGGTAAGTTTATTTGGAGTGCTCGAGATGCAATGACCCCAAAGAACCTACCTAAATCTTTGTTGGTTATGGGTGCTGGTGCTATTGGCATGGAGTTTGCCAGCTTCTACAATTCACTGGGCGTAAAGGTTACAGTGGTTGAAGCCTTGAATTACGTTCTGCCTGTAGAGGATGAAGAAATATCTGACTTTGCTGCCAAGGCATTCACTAAGCGTGGTATTGATATAAAGCTTGACACTAAGGTGTTAAAAATTGAACGCCATAAAGGTGGGCTTACGGTGCATCTTAACAGTGGGCAGAATTCAGCAGAAGCCGACCAGCAGTTAAAGGTTGAATGTATGATTTCTGCTGTGGGTGTGGTGGGTAATACGCAATCTTTAGGCTTAGAAAATACCGCCATTGAACTTGAAAATAGCTTTATAAAAGTGGATCAGTGGCAGGCGACCCATGAAGCCAATGTTTATGCCATCGGCGATGTTGCAGGAGCCCCTTGCTTAGCTCATAAAGCCAGTCATGAAGGCATAGTTTGTGTTGAAAAAATTCATGGCCTTGAACAGGTGCATCCTCTTAGTAAAGACTTAATCCCAGGCTGCACCTATGGCAGCCCACAAGTGGCTAGTGTAGGATTAACTGAAAATAAGGCGTTGGCGGCCGGTCACACACTTAAAGTTGGTCGTTTCCCTCTGTCTGCCAGTGGTATGGCGGTGGCTAGTGGAGACACTGAAGGCTTGATTAAAACTATATTCGATGCTGATACGGGCGAACTCTTAGGGGCTCATCTTATTGGTGCTGACGTGACTGAATTGATACAAGGGTTTGTAGTGGCGAAAAATATGGAAACGACAGAGCAGGAACTGATGGACACCGTGTTTGCTCACCCGAGTATTTCAGAAGCGATGCACGAATCGGTATTGGATGCTTATACGCGTGCCATACATATATAAACGCCCTATACGCTCACATGATGAGTGCTTTAAAGCAAACTGAATTTAACAGTCATACTATGGAGTAAACATGCCAACATACATTTATCAAACCATAGGTACAGGTCCAGGCGAGGAATCAAGGCGTTTTGAACAGTTTCAAAAAATGAACGATCAAGCCCTCACTCATGACCCTGATACGGGTTTACCGGTACAACGAGTCATTACTGGTGGTATTGGCGTAAGACGCAATGGTTTAAAGCGCACTACAGTGGTCAATAAAAAGAGCGCAGCAGCGACTGCATGTGGTTGCGTCACAGGATGCACTCATCGCTAATAAAGACTCATTAGAAATATAAAGTTACTTAGCTGCTATGCTTGTTGTTAAAGTAAGCTAACCAATTGAGCCTGTTGATGACTAATAGTACCCATTTTGTGTTTGCGGAGTTGTTTATTGGCGGGTCATCAACTGGTGGGTAATTAAATGATCACGGATCCACTATTTTATTTTTTTGCTGTCCCTGCGATCCTTATATTTGGTGTGGCCAAGGGAGGGTTTGGTAACGCTATCGGTGTCGTTGCTGTGCCTTTGATGGCTTTAGCGGTCAGTCCCATGCAAGCGGCGGGAATTTTGCTGCCTATATTGTGTGTGATGGACGTGTTTGCTATACGCAAGTTTTGGCGCCAATGGGACGTTTCTAACTTGGTCATCATGTTGCCTGCCGGGTTCGTTGGTGTGCTGTTAGGTAGCTTAACCTTTAGCTATCTAAATGAAGCCCATGTGCGTCTGCTAATTGGTTGTCTAGCCTTAGTGTTTGCACTTAATTTTTGGTTAAAGTCAGAGTCATCAACCCAACAAAAACCAAACTATATTAAGGGTGCATTTTGGTCAGTTATTGGTGGCTTCACAAGTTTTGGGATCCACTCAGGAGGACCACCTGTCAACATCTATTTGGTCCCCCAAAAGTTACATCCTACAGTGTTTATGGCAACCTGCGCTGTGTTCTTTGGAATCACTAACTATGTGAAGCTCATACCTTATTTCTGGTTAGGACAGTTAGGCAGTCAAAACTTACAAACTTCATTGGTGCTTTTGCCTTTGGCACCTATTGGTGTGAGCTTAGGTTATTACTTACACAAGCGAGTGTCGGCCCAGAAGTTCTATCGGATCTTCAATTTTTTCTTGTTTTTAACGGGTTGTAAACTGACCTATGATGGCTTCGTTTTATTGTAATTTTCAGCTTTTTAATGACTACTCAAAACAGCAGTGCTTTCGTGTCATTTAATCACTTTAAGTTTGTTTTCTTGGTGCGGCTGTACTGTCTCGTACTTCAAGTTTAGGAGCCAGTAAGACTTTTTGTTTTGGGGCACCTTGATCTTCTATTGCATTGAGCAGTAAACGAGCTGCTTGCTGGCCCATTTGTTCCGCAGGCATAGCGATCGTTGTTAAAGCTGGACTTAGCATCTCTGCGAACGGCATGCCGTTGTACCCCACGACGGAAACTTGTTTGGGTACATTTATATTTTTAGCTAACAAATGTTGGATGGCACCCACAGCAATCAAGTCATTACCTGCGACAATGGCTGTAGCCTCACACTGAGTACTTAAAAACTGTTGAGCAGCCTCATTGCCAGCTGCAACTGTGAAAGCTGTGGCGTCAATAATATCGGCTTGTATATTTCGAGCTTGGCAGTGTTGCACAAAGGCTTCTTTGCGCTTGATGCCCTGCAATATATTTTGTGGTCCTGCAATATGAGCAATGTGAGTATGGCCCAGATCAACCAAATGTCCTATTGCCAGTTGGATACCGTGATTTTCGTCATCCATGACTTGATGTATCAAGTGCCCATCTTTAATAGAACGGTTCACTGTGACCAAGGGTAGGTTGTTATCGATACACAAGTTAACACTCGCATCCTGCAAGAAAGCACTCGCGATGATCACCCCGTCTACACGTCTAGATACTAGTTTTCGCATTTCGATAATGGCTTGATCTTGCTCATTATTAGTAAACAAAGTGAAGGTTACAAAGTCATGTTTGGCCAGGTATTCCTGGATGCCTTTAATGATTGGAGGGAATACAGGGTTGAGAATGTCGGGAATAATGACGCCAACTGTATAAGTACGCTGATTGCGTAAACTCGCTGCTGCAAAATCAATGGTGTAACCCAGCTTATCTGCCGCACGTTTTACTTTACTCACCACGTCACTACTAATCATGTTACTAGTTTTAGGATTGAGAGCCCTAGATACCGTAGAGGTACTAATTCCTAGGTGCAGTGCTACATCTTTAATACGAACTCGGCTACTCAACTATTAACTCCACGACAGTAAATTGTAATTAGGCGCGATTATTGCACATTTGCCACCTAAAAAGGAGAGTATTGCATGCACTATAAGGCCTCTTCAGTTTCCAGTTTGGTGTCTCATGCACCAAGCTGGAAATATATTTAGGGTAAAGCTAACAAGTCAGTATATGCATAAACTTATGACAGTAGATCAGATTGATTACTCCTATTTTTCTCCCTGATCTTTCTCCCTGATCTTTCTCCTTGATAATACCCGAGTCAGAGACAGATTTAGTCCTAATTAGGCTTTGAGACTTTTTAAAAGTCGTTGTCGGAAGCTATCAGTGTCAGCAAGTTTAAGTTGCCTTTGTTGCTTGTCTTCATAGACTTTAGACATGTTCTGAAACAAAATGACGACCAATAACAGGCCCCCTAAATACATTTGTGCGATGTAAGCTGGAGTGACGTTGAACACTAAGCCAGTATTGAGAAAGTTGACTGTCAAAGTACCTACAAAAGCACCAACTACGCCACCTTTGCCACCCAAAACACTAACGCCACCAATAAAGGCCGCGACCGTGGCTGCCAAAAGCAAGTATTGTAATCCTAGAGGTTGGGCTGTGCCTGAGCGTAAACCAATAATTGCACCACCAATACCAGCACATAGACCTGAGATGGCAAATACAATCATCATCGGGCGCTTTAAACTAACCCCAGAAGCCACAGCCTCTTTGCGTGCTCCACCTATCGCGTAAACCTCTCGGCCGTATTTTGTATAACGCATAAACAAAGCCACAAGTACAAATAGTCCAAGTACTAAGAAGGACGCAGGTGAAAAAATATAAAACATCTTTTCCTGAATAAAATCAGGAATATCGAAGTCAGTTAACATAACGGTTTTTTCATCTGCTGCAAATAATGTGATGCCCCGCAAGAGCATCAGGGTACCCACAGTTAAGACGATCGCTCGCACCTTTAGGTAAGCGATAAAAAAGCCTTGGATTAAACCAATCGTTGTGGCCAAAGCTAAAGCTATCAAGATGGCGTTAGGTGCACCAATTGAATCTGTTAACCTCACTACGATTACTGCTGACAAGGCCGCATTAGAACCAATAGAAAGGTCAATTTCTCCAGCAATAATACATAAGGTTAAGGCCAAACCGACTAAGCCCAAAACAGCAAATCGCTCCATGATGGCAAAGCCGGTATTTATATTAAAAAATAAAGGTTCATAAAGAGAGAAAAAAGCGAACACCAAAGCTGACAAGAGTATTGCGAAGGTCAAGTCAGGGTCGTTGCTGGTGATTTTTTTGAAGTTGAAAAATGTCATGTTATTAACCCTCAGAGCGGTTGTCTCTGCGTATGTAAGCAAATACTAAAATACTGAATACAATCATAAGTCCCACAGAAAGAACCCGTGGTCCACTGTTATAGCCCTGAAGCACCATCATGTTATCAACAGCTGAGATAAAGACAGCACCTAAACTGGTTCTCAAAGTAGAACCATAGCCACCCATAATAGAATTACCGGCCACCATTACGGTTGCAATAACTAAAATAGTAAAGTCACCACTAGAACCAAACTCGGAGGAAAAGTAATTAGCTTGGGCGCTGGACATCTGTGCAGAAAAAGCCACAGCTACAATGGCACAGCAAACTGATGCGATCATACATACCTTAATCGCCATGCTTCTGTTTTCATGGCCCGTAGCTTTGCCAGCTGCACGATTGGCGCCAATCAAATATACCTGCCTTCCAAAGCTCGTTTTGCGCAGCACGAGTTCGGCTAGGATAGCGATGACAATAAAAGTAATGGTGATATTAGGTATACCCATTACCGAGCCAGTACCCAGCCATTCAGCGTCATTGGGTCTTCGAAAAGAAATGACTAAATTATCACTCCACCAACTGGCAATGCCATATAAAATACCTGCTGCACCTAGGGTCACCACTATTGGGTTGCCTCCTCTACCAATTAGCAAACCTTGTAAACCACCAGAAACCATGGCTACTGCTAATGCTCCTACTAATGAAATGATGAAGCCATAGTCATGCGACATACTAGTGGCAAAAGTAATAATGCAAAGGGCTGCAGTTTCCTTCATGGAAAGTAAAAAGAAATTGCCAGATAAAGTAACAAAGGTAAGTCCAATTCCCATGATGCCTACCAAAGCGGCGTCACGCACGATGGTTTTTATATTAAATAAGGTCAAATAATTGTGTGTCGTAATGGCAAAGCCAATAAACACCAAAGCAATAATAGCTAAAAATATATTGAGGCCGTTTTGTTTGAGTATGGCTAAAGCCGTGCTTTGTCTAAAACTGGCTGAACGTTTGCTGTCTGCAGCAGCACTCATGATGCGTCTCCTGCTAATTGTAGGAATGATTCTGGTTTGGTGATTTCTTTGAGAATGTTGTCAGTGTTCACCTTGCTACCCTCAAGTTCACTGGTTAATGCACCTTTGTAAAAGGTGAGCACACGGCTAGGAAGTTCAGATATTTCAAGTAGATCAGTAGAAGCCACGATGATAGACACCCCTGATTCTGCAAGCTCTACAAGCTTTTGATAGATTTCTGCACGGGCGCCAACATCTACACCACGAGTAGGTTCGTCTACGAGTATTAGTCCAGGATTAATGGAAAGCCACTTGCCCAATGCTACTTTTTGTTGGTTACCACCACTTAAAACTGATGCTTCATGGGGTAGGCGACTGGGGTCTATAGTAAAGGATTCAGCAATATCTGCACTGAGACTATCGCTTTTACTAGTATTGAGAATGCCTTTTAGTGAGATGCGTTTTAGATTAGGTGAGGTTAAGTTTTCAGAAATTGGTCGGCCTAAAAATAAACCATCGTGCTTTCGGTCTGGTGAGCAATAGGCTATACCATGACTTATTGCAATTTTAGACGACTTAGGTAAAAAAGATTGGCCACTAGACATGTCAGTAATTAACCCCCCCCGAACTGGGTGGGAGCCTGCAATAGCAGCTAAAATTTCACCAGCGCCACTGCCTAACTGTCCAGCTAGGCCTAATATTTCGCCCTTGTTCACACTAAACGAAATGGGACTCAACAAACCATCAGGCCAAAGGTCAGAAATTTTAAAGGCGGATGTGCCTTGCCGATCTAGATTTTTAGGCGGGAACATGTCACTTAATTCACGGCCCAACATTAATGTTACTAAATTAGGCACATCCAACTCAGAGGCGAGTTTCGTAGCTTGACTAGCGCCATCTCGTAAAACGGTGACACGGTCAGCAATTTTGAATATTTCATCCAATCGATGGGATACATAAATAACAGACTTACCATTCTCTTTAAGGCGATTGACCATATTAAGTATGCGTTCACTGTCTGTTTCACTTAATGCAGCGGTTGGTTCATCAAGAATGAGTAATTGAGGTTTATGAGCCACTAAGCGAGCGACTTCAACAAGATGACTTTCACCCACCGAAAGCCTGTGCACCCGCATTTTGGGATCGATATCATTAAGGCCAACCTCATCTAAAAATGGCCTAGCCAAATTACTTAGCGTACTTAAGGAAGCGATGGTGGGACCATGGTTGCCGCCTAAAAAAATATTTTCTGCAACAGAAAGGGTAGGGATTAAGCTTAACTCTTGCTGAGCGATAGCTATGCCCAGTGCTTGCGCTTTATTGGGAGAGCCCAGTTCGACTAAACTCCCATCAACGAACACATCGCCGGTGAAACCATTGTCAAAGCCACTCATGATTTTCATTAAGGTAGATTTACCTGCGCCATTTTCCCCAACCAAGCCCAAGACTTCACCTCGGTTAATTTTGATATCAACACCTCGGAGTGCTTTGATGGAGCCAAAATGCCGTTGTATCCCCTTTAGCTCAAGCCATGGAGCATTAGTCATATCGATAGATCCTTGTTGGATTAGTCTTGCATAAAATGACTTTATTACTTGAGTTTAGGCATACCTAAGCACAGAAAATAAACCATTTTGAGGACGTTTTAAACGTCACTTTTGTTTAAAAAAATATTAAAAAAAGCGCCCCACTGGGCGCTTTGATTCAAACACTAACAGGCGTTAACCCGTCTGCTTAATTCCAAGCACCAGAGCAAAGCTCTTCGATAGCGTATACCTTACCGTCATAACCTTTCAATGCCACGGTGTCCATGTTGGACTTGGTGATTGGTGGGTTAGGTGTAAAGTTAATGTAGTTTGCAAGCTTACCAGTAGCAAGATACTCTTCAACTAGCTTGATAGCCAACTGACCTTCATGCAGAGGAGACTGCAACGTAGTACCGTATTGCTTACCTTCTTCCAACAATTGCTTGTCACCGTTACATACTGTGCCAACAGCGATTACATCTTCGCCCATATTGTAGCCAGCTTCTTCAAGAGCTTTAAGACCACCAGTTAAAATGGCGTCATCCATACCATATACAAAGTCAATGCCTTGGTCTTTTAGTTTAGCAACAAGTTTGGCCGCACCTTTGTAACCATTAGCTTGACCGAAACCTTCGTCAACTTCACCAATTAGGTTTAGATCTGAACCTTCAATGGCTGCGTTAAAAGCGTCCATTGAAAGACCATAGCCACCGTATGATTGTGGGTACGTTAGTGCAACCACGTTGAATCCTGTGCCTCCAGCTGCTTTTTTCTCTTTGGCAGCTTGTACCATCATTACACCAGCGTTACGAGCGCGTAAACGATCATCTGGGCCTGCATAACCAAAGATGTACTTTTTGTCTTGGTCATTTGGTAGTTGGTTAATCTTTAAAACAGGTACGCCTGTCTTATGCATAGCACGCAACGAACCTAAGCCTGCTACGGCATCAGAAGGCCACCAAATAAAAACATCAGGTAACTGGCCGGTCGCCAAAACTTGCTGAACCTGCTGGTCTTGTTCTGCTTGATTAAACTGGTTTTCATATACCTTGATATCGAAGCCTTTCAATTCTGCAGTGGCTTTAATACCTTTGATAAATTTTCCGATGTAGGCTTCGCCTGCTGGGCCGTTAAACGACACAATTGACGCTGCTAGTGAGCTCATGCTTAACGTGCCGGCTAATACAGCAGTACCGAGCGTGGCTACGAGGGTAGATTTTGTAGTCATAATGGTTACCTAATTTATTTGTATTTTTATATGCAATCGATTGCATTCCTTATAGGAACACATATTCTTTTTTCAGTCAATTAAAAATCAGCTTTAAATTTCAGGTTGTCTTTATTTTATTAATTACAGGGTTTTGTCTGCTGTGATAATGATAAAAAGCTCTTAACTAGTAAGTGTGTAATTTTCTAAAATTAATTTAAGCTATAAAAAACAATGCTCTATGTGTTATTAGAGCCATGAAACTCAGTCTGATTAATATTATAATACCTCACAGGATCTTTTGGGGACATTTGGGATGAAAGCGGGGTTGATTCGTATATGCAGACTTAAATATGTAACTACTAGCTGTTAAAGCGTAATTTTATAAAGCATGACTGGGCGAATATGGTTGCACTTTTAGACTAAAAATATGCAATCGTTTGCTTTTTAAGAGATATTTTTATTCATATTGTTTGGATTGGAAATAACTCACTGCCAGAGCAAAAGTGTACTTTAACCTTAATTTTAAGGTAAATAACCTTGGCAGAGTTTAACAATTAGGGTATCGGAGAATAGGGTATCTGATGACTTTTTCAGGTATCAACGTATATACCAAATAGACCCGTTGAATAATTGGGTCAAACGATTACAACTGAGATATTCTTTATAAGCCATTGAAAATGAGTGTTTTCATAGGTTTGTTGGTGTCGGAGGGTTAGGAAATGCCATCAAATCATAACAGGTCATCAATCGCCTATTGTTATTATGCACCCAATGGGCACTTAAGGGGCACTTAAGGGGCACTTAAGGGGCACTTAAAAAGGGCATGATAACCTTGAGGAATGTTCAGTAACTCTCGTCAATGTCCCTTTGCACTCGGCGGGTATGACCGCGCAAATCAGACACTAGGGCAGACAGTTCATTAACGAGTAGGTCTGCTTTGTCTAATTTTCTTTCTAACATGAGGGTTTCGATTAAATCTGGTGAGGTAACTTCAGGTGGCGAATCAGAACCTGCAATTAACCATAAAACAGGCACATTCAGGATGCCAGCTAATTCAATTAATTTGTTGGCTCGTGGACTGGTACGACTTGCTTCCCAGTTCGCAATGGTGCTTTTTTTGACGCCCATACGAAGGGAAAGTTGTGACTGTGAATAGCCACTGGCTTCGCGAGCGTTGATAATTCGAGTACTTAAAATAACGTCAGATGTTTTCGTTTCTTTGGAAGGCATGCAATCTCTTTAAGGTAATGAATGAATTATTACCTTACTACGTCAGACGTCAAAGATCAAAAAACACACTGATCGCAAGCTCAGATAAGTATATGGTTTGACTAGAAAAAGTAATCATTTGATGGGTGTCAGATGCCATTTAAACTCAAGGTCTAAGCTCTTAAAGTGGGTATTTTTAGGGGGCTACTTTTGGTTACTTTTGGTTATTTTTGGTTATTTTTGGTTATAAAATATACCTCTGTTTGAGTTGCACAATAGGTCTAAGTCGCTGTGTTAACACGATTTATATAATCGCTCTGGACGCCCGACACTGCCATAGTGTATTTCGACACTGATCTTATTTAAGCCAACTAAATACTCTAGGTAACGTCTGGCCGTAGTTCGACTGGCACCAATATCACTGCCTATGTGTTCAGCATTAACAGCTTCAGTTTGTGTCGAAATAACCTGTAAAACATTACTTAGGGTGAGTTCATCAATGCCTTTGGGGAGGCGTACGTCAGGATTATTGGGAGCCTGAGTAAGGCGCGGCATTAGGTCATCTAAATCAGTTTGATCAACTGCAGCAACACCTAAAAGCCGCTCGTGGTGTTGGAGGTAGTTAGTTAAGCTATTTTGCAGTCGTTCAAAGACTAAGGGCTTAAGAATATAATCAAAGACACCTCCATGCAGAGCGGCTTTGAGTACATCTACTTCTTTGGCGGCAGTAATAAGAATAACATCTGTGGCACAATCTTCAGCACGTAAATTGCGTAAAAACTCCATGCCATTGCCACTTGGGAAGTACACGTCTAGCAGCAACAAGTCAGGTTTGAATACATTAACTAAGGCTTCTGCATCAGCAAGACTATGGGCGATGCCAACTAACTCAAAGCCTTCGATACGCTGCAAATAGGTTTGTTGAATAAGAGCGTTTTGTGGGTTATCTTCGGCGATGACCACACGGATAGTGTTAATTTGTGTCATAAACTGGGTGCCTGCTTGGGTAGACTTATGGTCAGTCGACTACCACCTTTTGTGACGTTTTCCATTGCCACATACCCGCCCAAGCGAGTAGCAAGTTTTTGTACCAAATGCAGTCCAATACCGTGATCTTCGCCATGTTTTGTACTATAGCCTTTGGTGAAAATTACTGAGTGTAAGTTAGAGTCAATGCCAGGGCCTTGGTCTTCAACTTCGAAGATAAGGTCGGTGCCATAATCTGTCATGGATATAGAAACTGTATTTCCGCTTGCATCTGACATTAAGCAGGCTTCCATTGCATTATCAATAATATTGCCTACCATGCTTACTAACTGGTCTCTAGGAATGTGCAATGGGAGGTCACTCATGTGGCTTTCTGGGTCAATATATAACTCTAAACCAAGTTCTTTAGCCCGATTAAACTTACCTAACAAGCACCCTGCAAGAACAGGGTCTGGCACTGTATCCATGAGCAATTTAATAAGCACTTGATGAGCTTGGTTTTCTTGACCAATCAGAGCTAGAGCTTGGTCGGATGCACCGATTTGGATCAATCCAGCGATGGTATGAAGTTTGTTGGTGTATTCATGGGCCTGACTACGCAAGCTATCAGCATATTGTTGTATATGCTTTAGCTCCTGACTGACTAGATCTAATTCATCTTTTGGCCTAAAACTAGCGACTACGCCAATGACTTGAGTCTGCTTCAATAGTGGCAGGCGATTAACGATAAATGGTTTTTGGTTAAACCAAACTTCTTGTTCAAAAGCAGCTGTAGCAGTGAGTTGGTGATCTAACATAGGGCTATTGGGCATAATCGTAGTAATGTTTTGCCCCAACCACATTTTTTCTTTATCCAAGTCAAGAAAATGCAATGCTGCCTTATTAATGGTTGTGACTTCGCCATCAGCATTAGTGGTAATGATGCCCTCGCGCACAGATTCTAGAGTGGCATTGCGCTCTTGATAAAGTTGCCCTATTTGTTCGGGTTCAAGACCAAAAATGGCCTTCTTAAAATGATTGGCAAACCATAAGGCGGTCAATAGGCTAAATCCAAAGCTGGCTAGGATGACCCACATTAAAGTAGCCCGGTATTTATTAATAACAGCATCTATATTGTCTAGTAGGTAGCCTACGGACACGAGACCAATAATGTCCTCGCCATTAGGTCCGAAAATGGGTGCGCGGGCCCGCATCGACCAACCCAAACTGCCTTTTGCTTTGGATATCACTGCGCGGCCATGGCTTAAGGTTGGACTGATGTTGTCGTTGTCATCATCCATCATCGAAGCGCCTAACTTAGCCGTATTAGGGTGGGCCAAACGCAGGCCCTGCTGGTTGCCGATGACCACAAATCGAGCATCAGTTTGGTTAGCTAAAGTCAGACTTAGTGGCTGTAAATAACTCGAATTATCGGCAAGCACAGCAGTGGTAACCTCTGGCATTGCCGCGATTGTTTTAGCCACATGTAAAGTCTTGAGACCAATTTCGTCATCCAAAGATTGACTCAGGTACTGCATTGCAAACCAGCCAAGCATACTGGTTTGTAATAATGCCATTAAACCCAAAATGAGCATCATTCGGCTTTTAAGCTTGAGTCGCCGAAAGGGTAGTTTCATCGTTTTTGTTGTTATTCTCATGTTCATATTCTACTGAATATTAGGTGTCTTTACTCGTGAACTTTATGACCAAAATAAATTTTACGGCCATAAACTATCCTCTTCATAAAATGCTCGTTAGTCTGCCCCTGCATAAAACAAAAACCATTAAGGACTCACAATGTTAAAAATATTTAAAACTAAGCAACGCATGTTGGTGACTGCGGCCCTGATGACCGGTCTTCTGGGCGCAGGCACAGTCAATGCCAACATTGATTCGATTCACTTCCTTATTCCAGGTGGCGCAGGCGGCGGCTGGGATGGCACAGCTCGTGGCACAGGTGAAGCTCTTACCAATGCTGGACTAATTAACAACGCTTCATATGAAAATATGTCAGGTGGTGGTGGCGGTAAGGCCATTGCACACTTGATTGAAACAGCAGATCAAGCACAAGGTACGTTAATGGTGAACTCTACACCAATCGTTATCCGTTCTTTATCTAAAGTATTTCCACAATCTTTCAGGGATCTAACGCCAATAGCAGCCACCATTGGTGATTTTGGTGCTTTCGTTGTTAAGGCTGATTCTAAATATAAGACCTTTAATGATGTGATTGCAGACTACAAAGCTGACCCTCGCTCTGTCAATATTGCTGGAGGCTCCGCCCGTGGTAGTATGGATCACTTAGTCGCAGCAATGGCTTTTAAAGCTGCTGGTGCCAACCCAAATAACGTCAAGTATTTGGCTTTTGACGGTGGTGGTAAAGCCATGGCTAGTCTTTTATCAGGCGAAGCAGGACTGCTTTCAACAGGCTTCAGTGAAGCATTAGCTTTAGCTGCTGCGGGTGAAGTTCGTATTTTGGTGATGACAGGTGATCAACGCTCAGATGCTGCGCCCAATGTACAAACATTAAAAGAGCAGGGTTATAATGCCACTTTCGTCAACTGGCGCGGTTTTTTTGGGGCACCAAGTTTGTCTAATGCACAAGCAGACGAGTATGCTCAAACCTTAGCACAAATGTATTCTACTCCAGAGTGGGAAAAAGTTCGGTCACGTAATGGCTGGACTGAAATTTTCAAACCCCGCGCTGAGTTTGTTACTTTTCTTGAAGAACAAGAGGAAGTGGTGGGTAACCTAATGCGCGAGCTAGGTTTCCTATAATTGATTGACCTCATTGGTTAGTTAATTCACTTGCGTTTGAGTCAGCAGCCACTAATGCTGGCTCAAACCTTTTTTCATTAATAATGGCATAACCCATGAACTTAACTAAAGACCGCTTTGGCGGGTTATTGTTCCTATTATTATCAGTAACTTATGGTTACTACGCTGCTGATATACCTTTACTCCCAAGGGACAAGTTTGAACCCTTTCATGCCCAAACAATGCCTTACTGGTTATCGGGACTGGGCGTTATTTTTTCCATTCTATTAATTGTTTTAAAACCAGCCACAGTTGCCGAAAACGAGCCACTTTTAAAATCAAATATTCTGCTTATGTTGGGCTTGATGGCCTTCACTTTTACTTTTTCAGTAGTCTTGCCTTGGTTGGGTTTTCCCATCACTACAAGTCTTTTTTTAGCCTCAAGCTATTGGCTTTTAGGCGAACGTAGAATCAAAATGCTAGTGTTTGCTTCGGTCCCTTTTGCGCTTATTTTTTGGTTGCTATTAACCCAAGTACTGGACGTTTATATTGCGCCAGCACGATTGATATTTTGGTAGGAGCGGGACATGTTTGAAGGTATTTTTACTGGCTTATCAACGGCCCTAATGCCATTTAACTTAATGATGGTGGTGGTGGGTTGTTTTGCTGGAACTTTTATAGGCATGTTGCCGGGTCTTGGGCCTATATCTGCAGTCGCCTTGATGATACCCATAACTTACACATTAGACCCTTCATCAGGCATTATATTAATGGCTGGGGTCTATTATGGTGCCGTATTTGGTGGCTCCACATCGTCGATTCTTATTAATGCACCCGGATGTGCAAGTACCTTAGTCACAACCTTTGATGGCTATCCCCTGGCACAAAAAAACCAAGCAGGTAAGGCCCTGGCCTTAGCTGCTTATGCTTCCTTTTGTGGGGGCACTGTGGGTGCAATTATTCTGATATTTGCAGCACCTGCTCTGGCTAGTGTTTCACTCAGTTTTCAGTCGTCCGATTATTTTGCCCTCATGCTGTTAGGTCTCACCTCAGTGGCAGCCTTTGCTGGAAAAGGGCAGGTGATTAAAGCCATGATGATGACTGTATTTGGTTTAATGATTGCAACCGTAGGTAACGATGTTATTACGGGAGCACCAAGGTACACTTTTGGACAAATGGACTTAGTGGACGGCATTAGCTTTTTATTGTTAGCCATGGCGACTTTTGCTTTAGCAGAGGTCATGATGACCATCATGCGTGGCAACATGTTCTCCACGAGTGAAACGATGAGACCCGTGGCCTTAAGCAGTATGAAATTATCACGCTCTGAAATAAAAGAAGTAGCGCCAACGGTGGCTCGGTCTTCTGTATTTGGTTTTATTGTGGGTGTTTTGCCGGGGGCAGGGGCCACTATTGCTTCATTTTTAGCCTATGGACTGGAGCGTAATTTAGCACCAGAGCGATTGCGTAAAATGTTTGGCAAGGGCGCCCTCAGAGGGCTTGCTGCGCCAGAAGCAGCTAACAATGCCGCTTCCACGGGTTCTTTTGTACCCTTGCTTACCTTGGGTATTCCAGGGTCAGGCACTACGGCAATCATGTTAGGTGCCCTAATCGCTTATGGTATTCAACCGGGTCCTCGCTTGTATGTAGATCATCCTGATGTATTTTGGTCAGTTATTATTTCTATGTACTTTGGTAACTTAGTGCTATTAATTTTGAACCTGCCTTTAATTCCTTATATTTCTAGGTTGCTGTCCATTCCTCCACAAATTTTAAACCCATTAATTATTTTCTTTTCCATTATTGGTGTGTATCTGGTGAGTTTTAACACCTTTGATATCCAAATGATGGTGTTTATCACGCTCATGGCAGTCGGTTTGAAATTTCTTAATTTTCCTATGGCGCCCATGTTGCTGGGCTTTATTTTGGGAGGCATGTTGGAAAAGAATTTGAGTCGAGCATTGGTGGTTAGTGATGGGAGCTTTGATTTTTTGTGGAACCGACCCCTGACCCTAACGATTACGTGCATTACCCTAGTTATTTTGTTTCTACCTAGCCTGCTAAAGTTGGGCCGCCAAGTGGGTGTGAAAATGATGAGTGCTGCAGATTAACAAGGTTAAAGTGAGTTAGGTGTAGAGTGATTAATGGGTTATCGAAACCAATAATAAAATGGTTTTTCAAGAGCGCTAATGTGGTTTATCATAAGCCCTCAAAGGAGCCTATTCACTGCAACCAACTAGGCTAATTCCGACCCATCTCACACCATCCTTTAGGACACTAACATGGACCAAAAAACACGTGATTTTCCATCGGCCTCAAGACGCCTGCGACTCGGGTTTGTGGGCGGTGGGCAGGGAGCTTTGATCGGTGAGGTACATGCTAATGGTGCGCGCCTTTCAAACCGCTGGGATATTGTTGCAGGAGCCTTATCATCCAATCCAGAACGTGCCAAGGCGTCTGGTAAAGCCTGGTTGTTGGCTGATGACCGTGTTTATTTTGATTACCGTGAAATGGCGCAGGCTGAAGCCGCTCGTGAAGATGGCATTGAAGCCGTTAGCATTGTTACTCCTAACCATTTGCATGCGCCGATTGCCAAAGCCTTTATGGATGTTGGCATCGATGTTATTTCTGATAAACCCCTCACTACATCTCTGGAAGAAGCCCTAAATCTTGCTAAGACACAGAAAGAATCTGGTGTCATTTTTGGTGTGACTTATGCTTATTCTGCTCACGTCATGGTTAGACAGGCCCAAGCTATGGTGCGTTGTGGTGATCTGGGCGACATACGCCAAATCCATGTGGAGTACTTTCAGGATTGGGCGATGGACATCACGGACCAGAGTGACGATGCTCCTTGGCGTTTAAATGTGGCTCAAAATGGCCCATCGTTTACGGTGGGTGACATTGGCACTCATGCCGAACATTTAGCTCGTTTTGTGTCTGGTCTGCGCATAGACGCGGTAAGGGCCGACTTCCATGTTACTGGCAAGCCTAAGCATCTGGAGGATACGGCATTCATGCAGTTGCGCTTTGAAGGGGGGGTGCCAGGAACTCTCATGGTGAGTCAGACCATGGCTGGTAGTCAGTGTGGTTTAAGGTTAAGGGTGTGTGGCACTAAAGCCAGTTTAGAGTGGCATCAAGAACAACCTGAATTTCTCCACCTGCGTGCCATAGGGGCCCCTGAGCAAATTATTTCTCGTGGTCATGGTGCGGGTATGAGTCCAGCGACAGAGCGATTGTTGCGCATGCCTCGGGGCCATCCAGAAGCCTTAACTGATGCATGGGCTAATCTGTATCTAGAATTCGCTGTAGCCATTCAGGCGCGCAGAGAGGGCACCGACCTACCCAAAGATTTTTTAGCATACCCAACCATTGTGGATGGTGTAGATGGCATGCGCTTCGTTGAGGCAGCCATAAAATCAAATCAAACCGAGGCTTGGGTGTCTTGCAGAGAAGAGGCCTAATACTGAACCATAATTTCGTTGCGACGTAAAAAGGGCAGTACCCATGGGGCATCGTAACGTGCCATCTCTGGCTCGCTAATAGGTGTAATGCCTTTGTCTTTGAGCACGCCATTAATTCTGCAATTTTCCTATCGACCTTAATCGGCCCTGCAAAACCTGAAAAGCGAATGGCTGCATAATTTCGGGCCGGCACTTCTCTGATGATCACTGCTGGATTGTTAGGTGTGGGTAAGGTACTGAGAGTGTACTTTTCAGGCATCACAAAATGAACTAACCACTGACCATTTTTTGCTTGCATACTCACAGGTGCAGTCATATTAATTTGTTCTGATTCCAGCTTCATGCTCACGGGAGCGGTCATCTTAATCTTATTTTTAGCGCTTTCACTAGCGGTGTCACTAGAGGTGTTGTTACCAAAAATATAATTTGCAATGACTTTAAAGCCAGCAGTGCCGGCATCGTCCATATCTCCTCCAACACGGGTCTCTGCCACAATCATTGGCTTGTATGCTCGCAATTCAAATTTTTCAGAGGCTTCAATAACGGTGTATTTGGGTTCTTCAATAGCCATGGTGTATTCCGCAAAAAATATGCAAGTGAAACTTAATAATAACCCCTTTAACATGTCATTAATCCCTATTTAATAGTTGTCGTTCAGTAGGGGCATATATTACCCCCAGATACCTAAATTTAGCTTTTGTTGTTTGTCTGGAAAAACACTTTCTTTAAGCTTTGGTTTGGATGCGTTATCGGTTTACCTTAGGTCTTGGGTAGCACCCAGTCTTTTCTTAGAAAATGGCAGGTATAGCCATTGGGTATTTTCTCCAAGTAATCTTGGTGATGGGGTTCAGCTTCCCAAAAGTCACTCACAGGCTCAACCTCAGTCACCACTTTACCTGGCCACAACCCTGATGCATTGACATCGTTAATAGTGCGCAGAGCCTCCTGTTCTTGTTCTGGTGAAACAAAGTAAATAGCCGACCGATAGGACGGCCCCATATCATTGCCTTGCCTCATGGCTGTGGTTGGATCATGTATTTGAAAAAAGAGTTCTAATAATGTGCGAAAGCTTGTGACTTGGGCATCAAAAATAATTTCAATCCCCTCTGCATGATAACCATGATTTTGGTAGGTCGCATTGGGAACATCTCCACCGGTGTAACCGACTCGAGTTGATATAATGCCGGGTAGGTTGCGGATCAGATCTTGCATTCCCCAGAAACAACCTCCTGCCAGTACTGCGCGTTCATTTGACATTTTTTGGTTCCTAATTGGTGTGTGTTTTCGTTGTGGTGCTGAGTTGGCATATCTGCGCATAAGCCAATGTTCGAGCTCTTCAACTGACATGGGTTTGGCAATATAATAACCCTGAATCAGCGTGCAATTCATTTGTTTTAGTAGCAGTGCTTGTTGGGCATTTTCCACCCCCTCAGCAATAATTTCAAGGCCAATGTTTTTTCCTAAATCTAGGGTCGACTGCACAATGCTCATGTGTTTGCTGTTGTGCTCCATGCCCAAGACAAAAGACCGGTCTATTTTTATTTGGCTCAAAGGCAGTTGATTGAGCAACGTCATCGAAGAATAGCCTGTGCCAAAATCATCTAAACTGACTCCAACTCCTAAGTCTCTCAGCTTTTGTAAAATGGTAATGCATTCAGTGGGATTCCCCATAACCAAATTTTCAGTAATTTCAAGGGTTAAAAAGTGAGCCTCGATGTTATTTTTTTGCAGGTGTTGAGTGATGTATGTGACCAGTTCAGGTTCATCTAAATCACGCGCCGAAATATTGATTTGCAAGGCTAGTGTATTACCAGCGCTGTGCCACTGGCCCAATTGCTTGAGGCTGGTCTCAATGACCCAATGGGTAATGTCCACAATCACGTGAGACTGCTCTGCTAATTTTATAAATTCTAAAGGAGCAATAGCGCTGCCATCGGATTGAGGCCAGCGTATTAAACACTCTACCCCCTGCACTGTATTATTATGAACGCTAACTAAGGGCTGATAGTGAAGTTCAAATTCGGTTTCAGTGATTGCACTAGGGAGCCGTGCTATGAGTTCATTATTACGCTCGTTTAGTAAAGCACTTGCATGCTGTTGGCGAGTCATGTGAGTAATTTTGTTGATACTGCTCAAACTGAATTGCATCACCAAGGTCACAAATATGCTGCCACCTAGTAATATCGTGGCGACGACAAGGTCAAAAATACTAGCCACGACTTTATAATAGACGGCTATCGTCATAATTCCGTAGCCCAGAATAAAAAAACTGATGAGGATAATAAGGCAAAGCCAACCCCAGCTTAACTCTCGCTTATAAATAATATAGGCGGGTCGTAAGGATTGGGCGAGTAATGCAATACCCAAGAGCGTAAACGCAAGCGCTATAATTTTGATCATTGTATTGTCATTAGTTTAAAAAGAGTTAGATAAAAGAATAGATTTATAGTTTTAAAACACGAGTCTATCACTTTTTTATGGCTCGTTATTGGTTGCAGCCTTGGCCTCGAATTTCTCAGTATTGTCCCTGTCTGACTAAATAACATCAGCCCAAGTTTATGGCTTAAAGCGTCTTTGCTGGGGTGACTCGTTTTTAAACCCTACTTGGCCTAAGTAAAGGGAGTATTGGGAATTGAGCAAGTCCTATCTCGAGTTGATGTATATCAAGGGAAAATGTATAATATCGCGCGCGCAAAAATCGTTAGTGTCATATTAGGCGTCAGTTCCTGACACATCGCGTCCATTTAACTTCCCTGTTGCAACTGACCTTCAGGCTAAACGAGCGTTGTTTCGCGAGCCTTTTTGACTTGCCCAACGTCTGGTATAAAACATGAGCGAAAGCTTTGCAGATCTATTTGAAGAATCCTTAGTAGCTGTTGAAATGCGTCCTGGTGCCGTTCTTACGGGCACCGTGTTAGACATCGACGGTGACTGGGTAACAGTACACGCAGGCCTTAAGTCTGAAGCCATCATTCCTATTGAAGAATTCTACAACGATTCTCGTGAAATAGAAGTGAAGATCGGCGATCAAATCAAGGTGTCTTTAGAAAGTGTTGAAGATGGCACTGGTGAGACCAAACTTTCACGTGAAAAGGCCAAGCGCGCCGAAGCGTGGGATGAATTGCAAACTGCCTTTGACGAAGAAGCGACCATTACTGGCGTTATCAACGGCAAGGTTAAGGGCGGCTTTACTGTTGCCATCAACAACATTCAGGGTTTCTTACCTGGTTCCTTAGTCGATGTGCGTCCAGTACGTGACGTTGATCACTTAGAAGGCCAGGAACTTGAATTCAAGCTGATTAAGCTGGATCAAAAGCGTAATAACGTCGTTGTATCGCGCCGGGCAGTCATGCAAGAAGCGAATAGCGCACAACGCGATGAATTGCTGGCGAGCATTGAAGAAGGTATGGACGTCACAGGATACGTTAAAAACCTAACCAACTACGGTGCTTTCGTAGACCTAGGTGGTGTTGACGGTCTTTTGCATATTACTGATATGGCTTGGAAGCGCATTGCGCACCCAAGCGACATGTTGAACCCTGGAGACGAAATTACTGTTCGTGTTATCAAATTTGACAAAGACAGTGGTCGTTTATCTTTAGGTCTTAAGCAGTTGCAAGAAGATCCATGGGCATCGATTAAAGCCCGCTACCCGAATGGCCACCGTGTGCAGGCCACTGTAACTAACCTAACCGATTACGGTTGCTTTGCTTCTATTGAAGATGGCGTTGAAGGTTTGGTACACGTGTCTGAAATGTCTTGGACTAACAAGAATATCCATCCTTCTAAAGTCGTTAATGTTGGTGACGCTATGGAAGTGATGATCTTGGATGTTGACCAAGAACGTCGCCGTATCTCTCTTGGCATCAAGCAATGTGTGGGTAACCCATGGGCTGAATTTGCTGAGAAGTATGCAGCGGGTGACAAGGTTGTTGGCAACATCAAAACCATCACTGACTTTGGTATCTTCGTTGGCCTAGAAGGCGATCTAGATGGTTTAGTTCACATGTCTGACATTTCTTGGGAAGTGGAAGGCGAAGCTGCCCTTCGCGACTATAAGAAGGGTGATGAAGTGAGTGCAGTGATCTTGTCTGTAGACTCTGAGAAAGAGCGTATTTCTTTGGGCATCAAGCAACAAGAAAGTGATCCATTTAGCGAGTATGCAGCGGCTAATGAGCGTGGCACCATTGTTAATGGTATCGTTAAGTCTGTTGAAGCTAAAGAAGCCGTCATTGAGCTTGCTGAAGGCATCGACGCCATCCTAAAAGCTTCTGAAATTAGCATCGATCGAATCGAAGATGCTCGCAACGAACTTAAGGTTGGTGACAGTGTTGAAGCTAAGATCATAGCTGTTGACCGTCGTAATCGCTCCATTAATTTGTCTATCAAGGCCAAGGATGTAGCAGACGAGAAGCAAGCCATTCGTGACGTTCGCGAAATGGATGTGACTGCTGATGGTCCTACTACTATTGGTGACTTGATTAAGGCGCAGATGGGTAAGCAATAAGCGACTAAAATCTGTACTTTAAAAAGGGAGTGCTTCGGCGCTCCCTTTTACGTTACGTCTTGGTTGTGCCGCCTTTTGTGTTGACAAAAGTGCTAACTAGAGACCTGCTTGAGTATGTGAAAAATTGTTATGAATAACTCCCCGGTACAGAACTTTTGGCAACTTGTGAGCGGTAATGCCGATCAATTGCTAAGTTTAGTGGATGAAGAATCAGAATTGGCTCATGAGTTACTTGAAGAAGTGCAGCATCAACTGTCAGACATAGATCCTCACTTGACGGTATTTTGTGCGCGTGATGAGTCTGGAACTGGCATAGAACTTGTATTTGGTTGCGATGGGTATAGTCAAAGTATTGATACGGTTTTATTTCTTGTGGCTGCAGCGCCAAAAATAAGTCAGATCAAAGTTCTTGCTTTTAACCCAAGGATAGAAAATATTCCAGAAGCCATAGAAATTGGTGATGCTGTGTTAGAGCTGAATGAGTTATTTTTTGGTTTGCGCAACATAGGTGAAGAATTACATTTAGATCTATACCTAGATGATCTGCCCATCGTTGATGACGCCCCTCAAACTGATGCGGCGCTTATGTTCTTAGATGCAATTGTGGGCGAATACGATCTGATGACCCGAATTCATAGTGTTAACTGGCTAGACTTGCCAGAAGATCCGCTAGATCACGGGCTCAAACCTTTAATTGAGTTGCGCAAACAATTTGATTTGCTGCGGCCAAAGCGCCCCGCATTGGGTGAAGCGCTGCATTAAATTTGTTACCATTGTTCCTCATCAAATTGTCCCTCATCACATTGACACGGAAAGATGCACATGGAACCGATTTATATTTTCACCTTCACGGGTGTGTTTGCCATGGGGGCCACCCTCAGTGCGCGCCAAGTTAGCCATGACGTATTAACCTACAACCAACAAGCTTTTGAAACCTCTGAAGGCAGTGAAGACATGGCTAAGGTGTCAGGTCTCTACCTAGCGGTGGGTAATCTGGCAGCCATCGCACTCATTGCAAGTTTAGTTTATGGTGGCCAAAATCTGATTTGGTGGATTCCTGTTAGCTTTTTAGTCATCACTTTTCCGGCGGCTTACTATATATTGCTGTGCCGCATGCTAAAGCCAAAGCTGGGTAGCCTGCTATACACTGGCTTATCTTTGATAGGTCTGGTGCCGATGGTGCAAGGTTGGATGGTATAAAATGATTGACTATATGGTGTGGGCTTTTGCTGGATTAATGGCTTTAATTGCTATTTATTTTGCGCGGCGCGCTCGAGTTAATAATGATGTCAGTCAAGCGTCTGGCAATGATGCAAACGCTGCAGCGCTGGAGAAATCTATCAGCCAGCAACTCACTATGGCGCAGCTAGAAGTTAAACTTGAGCAAGCACAAGCAGAAGCCGCACTGTTACAAACCCAAGTGCAAGAATCACAACTAAAGCACACCCAAATACAGGCCCAACTGGGGCAATTATCCGTGGACAATGCGAGTTTACAAACTCGGCTTGAAGCACAGCAAGAGGCTCATCAGTTGCAGCAGCAACAGCAGCAGCTGTCTCTTATACACATCTCCGAG
>OJEH01000007.1_pt1 | contig 43915 bp, 46 predicted proteins | sample 1593001 | NCBI WGS metagenome assembly OJEH01 (sample SAMN05416886, study PRJEB24817) | seawater metagenome | isolation source: Sea water | place: Canada:Atlantic | collected 2013-11 | reverse complement strand
CCCATTAAATTCATAGGCTTTATAGGGCTTGAACGTTAATTTAACACCAATTAACTCATGTCTAATGCATTATGCTGCTCATTAACATAATCTTAAAATTTTCTTAATATTCAGGTCTGATTTATATTATTCGAATTAAAATTCAGAATTTAGTGTCATAACCACAAATGGTGATGTTGTAACACACCAAAATATTACAAAACCAAACTAAATTTTAATTTAAATTCAAATCAATTATGAAATTCAGAAAATTATTGATCATACCTGCAATCTGCGGGATGGTATTCGTTTCTTGTGAGAAAGATAATGATACAAACAACGCAGAGGTTGCAGACACTAATGAAGTTACAACAGGTTCTCTTGAAACTTTAGGTGTTAATACAGACCTTACCCCAACAAATTTAGATCAAGCTACTTTAGATTTAATTGCTTCTAAACATCTTAGTCCTATCGGAGCTCAAGAAGAGTTAAGATATTTACCAGACGGTACATCAGAAAAAGCTATACGTATAGAAGGTGATATCGTAATGACTAAAGCTGAACTTGAAGAGTTGGAGTTTAATGGTTATTCAAATGAAAATGCTCAATATAGTACTAACGCATTAGTTAGTCCTCAAACAATTACAATTATTGGTTATACTGGTGGAAGCCAAGCGTTAACTAGCAGTGAGCAAACTGCACTACAATGGGCTGTAAATAATTACAATAGATTAAACCTGAATATAAACTTCTCTTTAACTTTTGGTACAAACTACCAAAACAAAGATATGGTTGTTTACAACAATACTGTAAATAACCCAAGTGGTGCAGGTGGATCTGCAGGTTTCCCAAGTGGAGGAAACCCACATAAATTTGTACAGATTTATGGATTAAGTAACTATAACACAAATGTAATTGAGCACGTTATTACTCACGAAATAGGACACTCTGTAGGATTCCGTCACACAGATTACTTTAGCCGTCAGAGTTGTGGTCAAAACACAAACGAAGGAACTGCAGGAGTTGGTGCTAACCACATCCCAGGAACTCCAACAGGATATGACTCTACGTCTATTATGTTAGCTTGTTTTAGCAGTGGTGAAGATGGAGAGTTTAACAGTAATGATATTACTGCCTTAAACTACCTTTACTAAGCAAAAATCTTAGCACGTGTTACAACACTAAAGCGCTCTTTAAAAGAGCGCTTTTTTTTATTTATTATTTTAAATGTAACCGCTTTTTATTTTAAAAGAAAGTTATATATTTGCACCCGCATTTAATTATGCTAACGGCCGCGTGGCGCAACTGAATAGCGCACTTGATTACGGCTCAAGAGGTTCCAGGTTTGAATCCTGGCGCGGTCACTAAACGGGATTTTTCAAAATTATTTTGAAAAGTCCCGTTTTTATTTCCTTCTAAGTTATCTGAAATAGAGGCGATTGCGCTGAATATCGAGTTTACTCTAAAAGTTCGAAGTCGGTCGTTTTTGAAGTCATACCCTATTCCTTCTGGAAAGAGCATAAATTGCAAAGAACGCTTGACTTCGATATTACCAGATTGCCACAATGACGGGAGGTTCAAGGCTAAATTTAATGCTTTGTCTATCGATTTTTTAAGGTTCGAACTATTAAATCCTGAGTTTGAAACTAACTCGGTTATTTTGTTCTTTTCTGACTCTAGTTTGGACTTGAACTTATCGTATTGCACTTTTGTTATTTCTTCAAATACGTAACGCTCTTCTAATCTATCCAGTTTAACATCCAGTTCTGTAGCTTGCGTGTTTAGCACCTTTGCTTCGTCAATTTGTTCCTTGTTTAAATCGATAAAGGTTTGCTCGATGATCTCTTTGAGAGGTTCGATGTATTTTGGATCAGCCAGTGTGTAGTTTTCTAAGAGTGCCATAAACGAGCTGTGTAGCTTTTTCGCACTTCTGTTTTCTCTACTACCTGATCTTCTATTTTTATAATAGTACAGTCCTTTCTTCTTAACTACATATCCAGTATAGGGTGTTCCACATTCTGTTGATTTGATAAACATTTTTAGTGGTAGGTTTTCATCATCTAGGTTGTACTTTCTTCCTTCTTCGCGAGAGTTGAGAAGATTGTGGATTTTTAAGAACATCTCACGACTAATCATAGGTTCGTGATTGCCTTGTATCACTTCTCCAGGTATCAATTTATTTACCATCAATCCGCAGTAAAAGGGATTTCTAAAATAGTCGCTAAGCTTTTTGGCAGATAGCTCTAATCCTTTTCTTTTGAGTTTTTTAGATATCTCAACGTGTGAGGTGTTTGACATTGCTTTCCACTCAAAAGCTTTTTTGAGAAGTTTCCCTTTGTCGTTGATTACAAAATTGGGTTTTTTACCCTTGCCCGGATTGGTATTTGAGTAGCCGTATGGCCAAGCGCCTGTCCAATCTCCTCTACGTAATTTTTCTTGCATTCCAGAAACGGACTTATCCCTTCTCAACTCATTATCAAATTGAGAGAACATATAATAAAGGTTCTGCTGAAAAGATCCTGCACTCGTAGAAGTATCTACCTCTTGTGTCGCAGAAATTGTGACGATTCCCTGCCTCTTGAGTTGATCACTTATATACGCTCCATTGGCTCCAGTTCTCGAAAAGCGATCATAAGAATAGACGATGATATAGCCTATGTCTTTCCTGCGTTTAACAAAGTTGAGCATCTTCTGGAAGTGCTTGCGTTCATCACTTTTTGCCGACTCATACGTCCCACCAAAATACTCAACCACATCAAGTCCTTTCTTCTGAGCTAGTTGCTCGCAGTATTTTAATTGTGTGTCTAAACTAGCATTGTTATCTGCCTGTTCTTTTGTAGAAACTCTGGTGTATATGACGGCGTTTCCTGCTTGTCTTAGAGACTTGCTGTCGTCTGTTCTGGCAAATTGATTAAAGATGGATAGGTCTTTCATTAGGATACGTTTTGTTGAACTTGCTTGCACAATATTTCTGCAAATTGCTCAAGATTCTTAATTATTTCATCTGCCTCATCTTCGCTCACATTCTCAAAGCCTTTAAATGACTTGAGCCTTTCTACAGACATTTTACTTTTATGTACTTCCTTATTGGTTTCTTTTTTTACATCTATCGATTGCATTGTTCATTCCGTGAATGCTATTCTATCTTATAGTCATAGCACTGGTGGGATTTGGGATGGCTCTTTGAGCTCATTGCATTTAGGTCAATCGATGTTTATCACGTCTTCATATTAATTGGTTCAAACTTGCTTCCGTTTTTGGATGACAAGTTGATTTGAGTGGCAAATAGGGTATCTATTTTGCTTTCTGTTTCACGGTACGGCTAATTAAAACCACTTTACCGTTGGCTTGTTTTATTTCGATATTTTGGTATTCGTGCTGTTTCAAAATATCGATAATTCTGTCTTTCTCACTAATGCGCTCCGTACCTTCAATCATATCTATCTCGCCATTTTTTTTGGTCACTTGGACAGATTGGTACGACTCACTTCTCAAGATGAGCATCACTTGAATTTCATCTTTATTGAGACCTGCAAAGGCATTAAAATTTGGTTCAGAAAAAAGAACAGATATATTTTCTTTGACGACTTGATTTAGGCTCAACACAATGTGATTCGTCACTTTAGCTTGTTGCAAAAGCTTGACATACTCATAATCATCTGCCAGATATATGTTACCAGCCACATCAGTTATTAGGTATAACGCTTTCGCGAAAGCGAGTACCTGAACAGTCGCATATTCCAGCTTACTGACTTTTAAACCATCAATTTTAGTTTCTTCAAACAGAAATTGCCTAACAGGTTTAATTTTTTCGTTGGGAAAGCCCAGATTACGATATTCGATGATGATTCCCATCCAAAGAATATCTATAAGGCTAAACTTGTTCCAACCTGCCGAAGTATTGCGCTTGTCCTCAAAGAGTCCAATATCCTGCCAGTGTGTAATCATACGCCTCTCGGCATTTACGATGTACTTATTTGCATATTCCTTCTCGTTGAGAAGTCTCAATAAATTTGAATAATCTGTGTGATCTTTTTTCAAGGCTGAATTTTTACAGTACAAACATAAACTTATAAACGTTACGAAACAAGGACGTTTTATTTATTTTCAAGAACTGATATGTATTTCTCCATAGTTGCTTTCTCATTTTCCTGCGCTTGCATCAACCTTTCATTGGTTTCTACAAGTTTTAGATTAACAGCTTTGAGTTCTTTATGATGACGCTTGTTTAGCTTGTCGAGCCTTTTGGATTTCTTCTTTAGATGAAATTTCAATTCTTCAATAGTACTTCCCATTTCATCTCGCATAGCATTGAGTATTCTATAGAAATCTGGAATACAAGCCTCATCGAGTTGTTGTATGAAAGTATTGATGACCATTTCGGCTGATGGATTTAAGTTCGTGTTATTATGGGTAACTATTTCCTTAGCCACATTCTTTATATCACGTATAGTTCCATTGCCAGCTTGAGTAACAAATGAGCCTTTACCAGTTTTCTTTATAGAATAATCTTGATTGTTGTTTACAGTAGTCACACGTGGTATATAACTCAAGGATCTATCAGAATAGAAATAGTTCATATCCACATCAAATAGCTTTGCAAAATTGATAAGCGCGAGATGCGGAATATGCTTTGCCCTACTTCTTACTGAAGAGATGATGCTTCGGTTAGAAGGATAAATCAGTTTTCCAAGGCTACTATCGTTGCTAGGTTTTAATCCGAGCTCATCATTTTTTTCCAATACCTCGTCTATGGCCTCGATAAATTTTAAATCTATGGTATCATAATCTGGATTCTGCTTCATATTATGTCTTTCATTATCAATTACTTCTTGTCGTTTACGCGCTTTTTTCTCATTCATTCAATTCAGGAGTGATAAAATTATTATCTCTTTTTGTAGTTTATTAAGCAACGTTTATACATATATTTGGCGATATAAATATAAAAACGACGTTAAATTGTTGCCAAATTTACAAAACTTTTACACTGAATTGTCAAACGAATCACATAAACTTTATAAGAATGTATCAACCCGATGAAATTAAAGCCATTACGAGAAAAATGCACAAGTACTTTGATAACCCCATTGCGCTTGTAGCTCAAGAATCTGGAAAATCCAGACCTACGGTATCTAAATTTTTTAATCGAAAAGAGATCAGGCCGTCCAGCGAAGAGCTTATTTACGAAGCCTGTCTTACACTTTTAGAATCCAAGCACGAGAAAACATTGCGCAATAGTAAAAAGGGAAAAGTCCTCACAGAGAACCTGCCTTTAAAGTCGCAAACATCGATGAAGTTATAATGCAGATCTCATCTTATGAAATTTGCCGAAAATAGCCCAGATGAAGGTTACCTGAACCTTATAAAAAAAATCAAGGAAGAAATAGAGATGCTAAAAAAGCACCACAATCCGACTAGTGAGATAGACAAAGCACACACTTTGCTGTTTCATAACAGTCCTAAAAATGAGCATAGTTAATTATTCCATCGCCTTTAAAGCATTGGATTACCACATTAAAGAACACAACCAGAATACAGATCAACTTTCTAATCGCATAAGACAGGCAATTGCCTCTACTGCAAAGGACATTATCAAGATTTACGGCCTTTCTTTACTGAAAGCGAGCAATGTCACAACACTTGATCTTAAAAACTTACCGCCTTTAAAGACCAACAATCTACAGTTGGCCAAAATGGGCAACGCCAGCCCTAGAACCATCCAGCGTCACTTAAAAAGACTCATAGATGCCGGCATCATTATCAATAAGATATGGCACGGTACCAACTCTGGATATGATCTTTGGGTCGAGCCAAAAATCCTGTTAGCAACTGGTTTAAAACCGGTGGATAAGCCCAAAATCGAGCGGGATTCACGGAAATCACAATCTACACACAATCAATCTGTTAAAAATATTCCTACGACAACTTGTCGTCATACAGACTCTAGTAACAATGGTTACATAAATAATTTAATAATAGGCGTTGATAACTCAAGCCGAGCCAAGCTATTCGGGAATAAAAGGAATTCGCTACCGCTCACAAAAGAAACAACGTCACGCAACGCTTCTAGCAACAATTTTACAGGATACACAGGGAAAAAATGCCCCAAAAATTCCAATGATGCAGGGGAAAATGCGCGGATGCGAGCCACAAATCAAACTGGCGCCGAAAATTTGCCACGAGATTCGGCTCGTTCCGCTTCCCTTTCTGTGTATGTGAATGCGCTTTGGACGCTTTCGCGAAATGTGCTCTACCAAAACACCTATCTCACAGAATCTCAGATCAAAATTGGAAGAGAACTGCTCTGGAAATGGTACGATCCAGTACCTGACAAACATCTGGCAAACGTGCATCAATGCTATGTAGATCGCATAGAACTCGTGCGGAAATATCTTGCCAAAGATCCTGAAAACAGATTCGTACAGTTACCACATCAATATTTTGATCCCAAAAACAAAACAGGGTTTGCTGGCACCAAAAAATGGTGGCAGGATCACAAGAAGAGACAGCTTGAAGTGCAGTTAAAACTCATTGTCGCTTCACAAATCCGCAGGTTTTTGAATAATGAGAAAAAGGATACTGCCAAGCAAAAACCCAGATTAGCACTTTTCAGGCAATGTGAGACGAGAATAGGCAAACTCGGTCAACCTGAGCTCTTGCAACACTTTCACGCAAGTGTACTCAACCCATCCACACAACGATTTTTATACACCAATACCTAACAAATGAAACGTATTTTCAAAAAGAAAAACGTTGCCTTGACCAATAAACTCAAGGGAGCGATTGCCGAGATATCCATTGATGTCTTCGGTTATGAGAAGAAGATCTCTCAGAATATCATAAGCTACACCGAGCATATTGCAACCTGGCAACAAATTCCTGTCGAGCGCTTGTACCTGCGTATTTATCAAGAACAGCACAAAGTACTTTCCTATCTGTACGATCAAGATGTGCTGATGAAAGAAATACCAACGGATGAACTCGCTTATTTCTTCTTAGAAGACAGCATTGCAACGTTGCCCAGTGTGAGAAACAAGATTGCCTTCAGTATCAAAAAGTATCTCAAAGAGTTTGCTACGGCAAATCATATTTGTGACCAGGATGTACAGATTTGGCTCAATGTCAAGCAAGGGGTTGTCACGGTCAAGGCTTTTCATAAAGAAAACTATATCAAGGAAATATCACTCTTATCACTCATTAAATACTTTAAATAATGCAACAAAAGAAAAAAGGTTGGAAACTAGGCCAGGACTCAGAAACTAAGATGATCGTCTGGTTCAAAGACGGTAACGTACGGACAATGTATTCTATCGACTGGAGACATAAATTTTCAAAAACAAAAAGTAGGGAAACAGGTTTGACTCGCTTTCGCAAAAAAATAAAAAAATATGGCCCTTTAGCCGGTACTATTGAGATTTACGATAAGGCTACCGGACAACGCATTGCCAAATTCTACGAAGGAAACGAGATGAATATTAATGCAGAAACTAACTGATATGAGAACCATTATAGAACTTAAGAAACGACTAAAGACCGAAACCTCTTTCCGTCGGAAATATCCAGATTGTAAAGAAAGCGATGATACAGTTCATTTACTTTATGTTTCGCCTTGCTTGAATGACACAGGATATTATCGAGCAATAACACCAGCATTAGAGTTGAACAAAACTGCGTCACATACCGCTATAATCACTAAGATTGAGACTTTTGACTTTAATAAACGTTTTGAAGATTATGAAAACTTGATTGATGAACAACTTTTATATTGGGCAGATTACATCATCTTTCCAGTTATATTCTCAGATGTGGATTTTTTTATCAAAGCTATACGCGTCTTGCGTCCAGATGTGCAATTGGTAATGGATGTGGATCAGAATTATACTGCTATTCCACAAAGTCACGCAATGTCACGCAAGATCGGTACACGCGATAAAGAGCAGTTGTTATCTAATATGATTTCAATGGATATTGTAACAACTGCAACAAAGCCACTATCTAACTTTTACAAAAAATTGTTGTTAGAGAACTTTCCCAACCACACCACTCACGTAGTACAATTGCCCTCTTTAGTGTCACGACTGGGATATGAAGAGATACCACCGTTAAAAAGGAATGAGTCCGAGATCGTTCGGATTGGTATTTTAGGTAGCAAAAGTCAGTTGTCAGATTTGCTAGTCCTTAAGGAACTAGTTGCAAAAACAAAAGAAGTCCTTAAGGAAGGAGTTCAATTTGTTTTTTACGGTTGGGATGGAAAAGACAATCAAGGCGAGCTAGTTCTTAAGGGACTAGCTGTAGAGTATCACAAGCCCGTCGCTTTTGAAAATCACTTTAAAACATTGAATGATTTGGCACTAGATATTGTCTTATTGCCAAGTGAAAAGCACCGATTTTCTCAATGTGGGCCTTACACAAGGCTATTAGAAAGTGCTGTTTTTGGTATTCCTGCAATTTCTTCTGTTTACCATCCGGCTAAGCAAGTCCTTAAAGAAGGAGAAACAGGACTGCTTGCTGAAACTACTGAAGATTGGGTAAAGTCCATCATACGATTAGTAAATGATAAAGAGCTACGCGAGCAGATGGGCAAGAATGCGCTCAAGTCCATCTGGATGGAACAGCATTTTACCAGTAGGCAACTACAGGTGTTTCAGGATTTGTTTATTTAGGCAAGCTTATTTTGGAAGAATTTAATCTCCTTTCTTATGCTTATGCGGTTTTAATGACGGTGTGTTCCCACCAGTCTTTTTATTATCTCGCTGACGTCTATCTGGTTTGCCAGTTGACTTTGCAATTCTTTTTGGACCTGTCTTGATTCCCATAATATTGTATTAAAAATATCTTACTAATTTAATCATTTACAAGCTGTTCGTAGATTTAAGTTTTCAACATCATCTTGATTTTATTAAGATGTTGTTGCGTACCGAACGAACCAAGATTAATTTATACCACCTATAATTTCAAAACCCTAGCTCTCGCTGGGGTTTATTGTTTATTGACCTATAAGCATCACGCTTCAATGTACCGCAATCCCTTTGCGTGACGCCACTTTCGCGAAAGCGAAATCTATATTTATCCCAAGTCACACCACAAACTAGTGCTTAAGCGACTAGTAAATTTTGGGATCGCAAATGCAGTTAACCAGTACACTCAACAAACAGAAAAAAGGCATTGAGCTTCATTTTAGCGAAGTGCTTCCTAAAGAACTAGCTTTCCATTTAAAGGAACTAGGTTTTAAGGAAACGCTGTCAGATCCTACCAAATGGTATGTGGACAATCATCCTGCCTATTGTCGCTATACGGAAGAGCTGGAAAAGGAATTTGGTAGAGATGGCGATTGGAAACAGGTTTTGATCCATCCATCTTTTGAGTCGTCCGTAGAAAACATTGACACTGGTCAGTTTTCCTATGTAACAATCTTCCTTAAGGGACAGCAAAAAGCCGAGCAGGAACATTTCGTCGTATTTGATTCCTACAAGAAGGTAGCCTATGAGATTGCAAGTCGCTTTGCGATGCGTAAATATGGCGATGCGCTCAAGCATATAGAAGTACATCCTCGCAACTATAAGAGAAAGTCTCGCGTCCTGTTTAGAGATGGGAACGTGATAGATGGTATGGTCGCTTTAGAAAGTGAACGTACAGAATTGGAAGTCGCTAAGGAAGTACCTTCAAAAGATGAGCTAGTTGCTAAGGAAGGAGAAATAGAAAATAAGGAAGTTCCTAAAGAAGTAGCACCAAAAGAAGAAGATGATTCTGGTTATCAAACGGATGCAGAACGTAACCTTTCTACACGGTCGATTTTAAAAGAAGTTATTGAAAAACTCAACGAGCAGACCGAAGAACTGAACGACGAACCAGAAACGATTATCTCTACAACTATAAGCGACCTCGAAGATGCCTCAGAGCAGTGGAGCGAGATTCATTTTAAGAACCATCTTTTGAAAGCCTTGCAAAACTTTGAGGATTGGGTGTACGACTTGGAAATTGGTGACCGAGCGATGGCGTTGATGCAAGTCAATCGGTTGTATCAGTCACTGAAGTTGGAGCTCATTCCCTTAAAAGAAATTGAGACCGAAGCGTTGGCGATACCCAAAGACATTTTCAATCGGGATCATATTGTCCCTAATGTGCTTGTGCCCGTGCACGCTGGCGAGCCTTTTCAATCTGGAAGTCTGACCATAGGCGATGGTAATTTCTTGAAATTTAAGTTTCCTCAACTTTATAAAATAACAGATGAGAATCTCAATCAAGTTTCTGGTCTGGAGCTTTTTCAGCTCTCGCAAATGCCACATCCCAAAGATTATGGCGTGAAGGTGAATCGCTCTTCCCTTTTACAAGAATGGGAAAATCGTGGTCCGGAAGCTTTCTCGGCCATCGGTTACCCTACAGATCTGGATTATCCGTATGTAAATATCCATACGGGATATAGAAGTGTCTCGCCTTTGGGCGCAGAAATCGACATTGAAAACGACAGTCACAAATGGTGGTCTGTGGTGGAGAATTCTCGTCCCGTGGCAGATCCTCAAAAAGGCATTGAAATCATAAATGATATGCTTTTGCAGTTGGTAGAAGATCATTTGGACTACGTAAATCCCAAAACGGGCAAACCCAAAACGGACAAAAAATCGAAGGAAGCTTTCAGCGAAATGCAATGGCAGATGAACCGTTTAGAACGTTCAAAAGCTACTCTTCAGGCTTATTTAGATGATCAGAACAAACCTAATCCTGCGCCTAAATCACTTCCTAAAAAACAAAGTTCTACAAAATCGAAGTCCAAAAACGATTACATAGATCGTGTTGTGGCTGTGATGCATACCGCTTTCGCGAAAGCGGAACGTCTATCAAAAAAGAAGGTAGAAGCCTTAAAGGATGAAACAGGTGCGCCAAACATCGGTGCGCTTTGGGAAGCTGTGGAGTTGAGTTGGCTTTTGTGGTACAAAATGCTCTATAAAGAACCGATTCCATTTGAAAGTCGATTACGGAAAATGGACTTTTTCTGGAGCCAGGTACAACCTACGTATGCGTATTCAGACAGTAGTAAGGAACTTTACAAGCAGTATTCAACACCTTGTCCCATAGGTGCAATCGTGGCCGAATACACACAGATGAAAGATGCCGAGTTCATTTTTGAACCAAGTGCAGGCAACGGTTTATTGCTGGTAGGTGCAAATCCGCGAATTACGCACGTCAACGAGATTGACAACAGCCGAAAGAAATCGCTGGATTATCAAGGTTTTGGTCGCATTACCAATAACAATGCAGCCGAACCTTTTCCAGAAGTAATGACCAAGGTGCACGACGTGGTTGTAACCAATCCACCTTTTGCAAAATGGGAAGCGTCCAAGTTCGATAAAGCACGTATTGCCAATAAATATTTTAATAAACAGCGTGGGATTGCAAACCATATCCGTCTGGAACATTTGATGGCAGGACTTGCGTTGCACACGATGAAAGATGATGGCAAAGCGGCCATCATTATAATGGGTCACGTCTATTTTGGCGAAGATGGACTCTTTGCAAAGTACCGACCATTCTTTAACTGGTTGTACCGTCATTATCAGGTGGACGATATTATCAATATGAACAGCTACAAGCTCTACAACAAACAAGGCGCTGTGACCAAAACAATGCTCATACTCATAGGCGGTAGAAAGTCAAAACCATCTGGAGTAGCACCAGACAGCACCAAAGCACCAGAACTGGACACGATGGTTGAGAGTTTCTTCGATCTCTGGAAACGTGTGAAGTCACACATCAGACCCAATCTAAATACACTCATATCCCAACTCAAAAAAGCAAGAACCCAATGATATTTTATAACAACCAATTGATGTCTGGCGACGTCAAGGCACGCCTTTTTATGGTCTCAAATCCATCAAAATTTGAGCGTTTTGAAGATCACGAAGCTGGCATTTTTATTCAATTGCACGAGCTCATCGAGCAAGCAAGAGCAATGGGCGAAAATCCCATCGCACTCATAGAAGAATATCTGGAAGTGGTTTACAATGAAGGCAACACCACCGATGAAATCGCCAGTTTTCTATTGGAAACCGATAAGATGCAGACCGCACTCTGGACGCTCAAAGAAAGTTGGGACAAGATGGATGACAGTCTGCCCACCAGTTCTATTATGTACGGTGGTATGGATAAGGAAGAAGCCGTGCAATTGTATTCAGAAACCACGCTTCGCAGCTATTTGGAAGCATTAGCCCTTTTCAAAAATGAATAACGAAGAACTCGATATCAAAGAAGCAGAATTCAGCCAGAATGCTGATGAAGTTGCAAAACTTGCTACGCAGGAAGCGGCTTTGGTTCCCTATGTGTCTAAGTCACAGGCACCATATAAAATGAACACGCTCATACCGCGCAATATGGCTTTTGAAGTTCAAAAGTCCCTAAATCGTATCGTTAAGGATAAAGGAAATATAGACAATTACGTACGTAATCAGCTCAAGTATGAATCTACCAAGGCAATGTGGCAAGGCTTGGGTGCAGAACAAGTTGACGCCGTTGGTCTCTATCTCAAGCAATTTGAAAATGAGCAAGGTATTATTATAGCAGATCAAACGGGAATTGGGAAAGGCAGGCAAGCTGCTGCGGTGATACGACACGCAGTTATGCAGGGCTTTCTTCCCGTTTTCTTTACAAAAAAGCCTGATCTGTTTACAGATATGTATCGGGATCTCAAGGCCATCGGTTTTGACAATATCCGACCTTTTATTGTCAACACAGATACCGATGCCAAAGTGAAGGATGCAGATGGAAAAGTGGTTTTTAGCCCAATGAACAGCAAGGCGCAATACGAACTTATTACTACCGAAAAAGAGTTTCCTACAGAAAGTCCAGAGTCTATTGAGTGGCACAAAAAGATAGGCAAGAATCTGCCAGATCCAGACAAGGTGCCGTTTATAACCATCACAGAAACGCTCGACCATTTACCAGTAGGCTACGATATGATTTTCTGCACCTATTCACAGGTACAATCGGCGCATCCTTATAAGCGATTATGGCTGGAAAGTATGGTCAACAATGGTCTGGAAGGTAGCAAGAAATATAAAAAAGTTATTTTCATTCTTGACGAGTCGCATATGGCAGGTGGTTTTGATTCCATCATTGGTACGTGGATGCGCGAAGTACTTCCGCAGACGAAAGCCTGCTGTTTTTTGAGTGCCACTTTTGCCAAATATCCAGAAGTAATGCCGTTTTACGCAAAGAAAACTGCCATTGCCGAGACTGGACTTACCGATGCAAGTTTTGTACGCTCAATGACAAGTGGCGGTTTGGCACTTCAGGAAATCGTGGCATCAAATCTTTCAGAAAGTGGACAGCTCATTAGGAGACAGCGCTCTAATGAAGGTATTAATGTAGATTACATCACGCTGGATGCAGAGCCACAACGCAGTAAAAGTCGTGCAAGTGTTAATAGTATCATCTCGCTGATGAATGAAGTGGTGCAATTTGAACAGGAATTTGTTGCACCATTGCTGGCAGATATTCACGCTTCCGCGAAAACGCAAGGCGAGCATATGTCATCTAAACCCAGAAGCCTTGGTGTGAAACAATCGCCGTACTTTTCCAGAGTATTCAATATTGTTGATCAAATGCTTTTTGCCTTGAAAGTAAAGGATGTGGTAGATCACACGATCAAATTACTGAAGGAAGATAAGAAAGTGGTCATCGCATTCAAATCCACGATGGGTGCTTTTTTAAAGGAAATGAATCTGGTAAGTGGCGATGTCATCCCCAACGAGCAAATGGATTTTGTACGTACGTTGGTGCGCGGTCTTGATGGTATTTTTAACTACAATTATACAGCGATCGATGGCTCAAAAACCAGAGAGCGTATAGAACTCGAAGAGTTACCGCAAAAGGGAATTGAGCGATACAAAGACATCAAAAGCCGAATGGTTCTCGAGAGTTCTGGATTATCCATTTCGCCCATCGATGAATTGATACACTTGATTGAAACCCAGAAAAAGCCAAAACATTTAGGCGGTCATACCGATATGTATTTTAAAGTTGCCGAAGTTACAGGTCGTAATCAGCGGATTGCAATGGATGGCGACGAGTCAGTTGTGCAAGCGTTTAAGAGTAATACAGAGCGTTCTTTCAGAATGTTCAACAGTGGCGATTATGATGTGTTACTCATTAATCAAAGTGGTAGTACGGGATCTTCGGCACACGCGAGTAAAGATTTTAATGATCAGCGCCAGCGAGCGATGATCGTGCATCAGTTTGAATTAGACATCAATACAGAAGTTCAAAAACGTGGGCGTATCAACCGTACTGGTCAAGTGGTGTTGCCTGAATACTATTACATCACGAGTGACATTCCAACGGAAAAACGACTGATGACAATGCTCAAGGCGAAATTAAAATCGCTGGATGCCAATACCACGGGCTCTCAGAAAACCAATGATGAAACTTTAAAAAGTGCCGACTTCCTAAATAAATATGGAGATATCGCTGCGTGGAATTGGGTAGATGAAAATCAAGAGATGATGGAGCAGCTCGGTTATCCTACCTATCAAAAGAAGACCGATAAGAACGGTCATATACGCTATGAGCGAAACGGTTTTAAAGATGGAGCTGTACGACAATTGACTGGTCGCGCAGGATTGCTTAAAGTTGAAGAGCAAGATGCATTATACGATGACCTTTTGGAACGCTACGATCATCAAATCAAACTGGAAAAGCAGCAAGGCACGTATGATCTGGAGACCGAGTTTTTGCCACTAGATGCTGAAACCAAAAAACGGTTCTTGTTTCAAAAAGGTCAAGGTGGAGCAACGCCTTTTGGAAAAGACACCGTACGTGACATTACTATCGTCAATAATCTTAAACGACCATTTACCAAACAAGATATTGATAAGCGAATCACAGATGCTCTTGATGGCCAAAAGCCAGTACAAGTCCGTATGAAAATGGTAGATGCCATTAATGAGAAATATCCATTGCTTATTGAAGAACGCAAAGCAAAAAAACTGGACGTTATAAACAGACTGAAAGAAGATCGTGACGACTTGCCACAGCGTGGTAGTGGCGATACCGAAAAGGAAAATGAGCGCATACAATCTGACTGGACTAAGCTGGAAGAAATCATTCACGCCAAAACTTCACAGCTTGCAACTTATGTGGCTGGATTAGAAAATACCAAACGTTCTATCATTAGGTATATTACAATGTGGAATATAGGCGACGTGGTGCGAGTTCCGTTTATTGGCACAACGATTAATCCGTCGTGGGGAATCTTCTTGGGCGTGAGCATTGGGAAGTCTGGCAAAAATCCATATACGTTGAGTAATATCAGTTTGAAATTTGGGGTAACAGATTCTCGAAAGATTTTGACCTACAGCCTGCAACCAGCAGAACAAAGTTTTATCTCACAGATCTTTACAGAAAGTCGTGACATTTCCGAAGCAGATGTACAGATGGTCAATCTGGAATGGAATGAGCTGATTAAAAAAGCATCGTCTAAAAGAGAACGACGTCATATCCTTACCGAGAATATTGTAGGTGCTTCAAACCAAATTGGAACACAGAACAAGCTCATTAAATATAATACCAAAGAAGGCACGATCAAGAATGGAATCTTGTTACATCGTGATTTTGGCAAAGATGGCGAGGCAAATTCCGCAGTATTGCCTATTTCAGAAGCGTATAATATTATTCGGAAACTGGAGGTAGATGATTTCTTTGCAGATCACAAGCTCAATTTTCGCGTTAAGCGGATTAGTGAAAACTACTTTCAGTTGTACTTGGATAAAAAGGACTTGTATTCGGCGATTATTGATGATAAACTGCGCTCATTCTTAAAACGTGCTGAAGGACAATCGGCAGATGAGTTGCCAGACTTCGTGCAAAATGCTGGCGATATGACCGCAGCATTACATCTGGATAAGTTGCAGTTGTTTTTGAATCGCTTAGATGCTTTTGGTGTTCAATATTTAGGACACGCTCGTGAACTTGAAGATTGGGAAATCGAAAACGAAGCCGACTGGAAGTCTAAAACAAAATCCACTTCTGGAACATTTAAATATCGATTGGGACGAGCCTACGGTCAAGGTAGCAATCCTACGACAGGCTTTGTGAGTTATGAAGAACCAAACTCGCAATATGCTTATGGTCTGGTTATTTACAATCGACCACTTTCAGATAAGGAAAAGTTCAATTATTCATTAATTCCTGTCTTCAAAAATGTGGAACAACCGTATCAACTTTGGAAAACGGAAACACTTGCATCAGGCTTAAAAGATGATTTTAATAACGTGGTTAGTGATGCTCGCAGATTGCCATTGCACGATGCGATTGAAACAATGGGTTACTTCATTCTTAATAATCCACACGAAGACGGAAATGCCGAATTTGTTTTTGGCGATTACACAGCGCAGGATCTTGGGCGCATCTTTTATGAAGAAACCATTGCACAAATCTCAGCTATCGATGAAATATTGAACCAACTACAACTTGCAAACTAATGACAAATAGAAAACTTGATATCCCAGAAGTACAACAGATCCCAGAATTTATGAAAGTGATGGACGATCTGAGCGTTGGGAACAATCCATACTTAGTAGGAAGTGCCGGAACTGGAAAAACCACCTTAGGCGAAAAAATTGCCTACGCCATCAACGGAAGATCTGAAAATGATGGGCAGGAATTACCTTTTACCATTGTCAACTGCAATCAGTGGACATCGCCTATAGACATTAAAGGTGGTCAGACCATTACTGGATATAAAGAAGGTGCATTAATTGAAGCCTGGCGTGATGGGAAAATTCTGATTCTGGATGAAATGCCAAAATTGGATGCCAATACCGCAGGATTACTCAATGATGCTTTGGCAAAAAGTGCCAAAGAAGATGCCATTATTTTTAACGGTAAGAATGAACCAGTAGTAAAGCACCGTAATTTTGGCTGTATCGCTACTGGTAACGTCATTGGTAAAGGTGCAAGTGGCAATTACGTTGGGAATAACAAACAGGATGCATCTTTGCTCGACCGATTTAGTGGTTGCATTTATCGCATAGGTTTTAATGAGACTTTAGAGCGACAGCTTGTTTATCCGCCAGTTGTTAATATTTGTCTGGAGATACGCAAATCCATTTTGCGGTATGAAGGCAAAGAAAACGGCGACGATGATACTGAAGATATTATGACGCTACGAACAATGCTTAACATAGAACGCGCCTATGAACTAGAAATGAAACGCGAGACTGGTATGAAAGATGAGTTTGGCAAAACCTACCGTAAGATGCCCAATGGCAAAACTTTAAAGGATGCGCTTGAAAGCTATTTTCTTGCAATGAACAAGGAAAAAGCGGAGCATATCAAGACAGAAATAAACTTGGAAGGTTTTCTTAATTCTTACAAGGGTAGCGTGATGAAGGCTGAGTTTATTAAGGAGTTTAAGAGGCGGATTGGGTGAGATTAACAACAACTTTTGTTTTCCTGAATTGGTGGGCAAGCCATCGTTCCAAATGAACAATAGACACAACAATCGCCTTCATTTGGTTTGAGAACTGTTTTGCAATTCACGCACTCGTAAAAGAATTGACAAGCGTTTGTTGGCATTTCCTCTACTTTTTTATGTCCGCAGTTTGGACAGGTAATTTCTGATTCTAATATAGTTTCCATTCAATTTTTTTATTAAAGCATATGTGGTATGTCCGATGCCAATGTTGGATATGAGAAAATCATTGTTCTAATATCATTAACCTTCATCTTTGTTTTTATGGCCATTGCAAAGATATTTATTGTTTCTTCTGTATGAGGCCCAATTAAATGCGCTCCCAAAACTGTTTGAGTTTCTTCGTCAATGATTGTTTTGAACGCATATTCTTCCACATTCAAGCGTTTGGCATTGAACCAATCGCCAACCTCTTTATAATTTACCCGAATATTGTATTTCAGTTCTTTCGCTTTCGATTCTGTATATCCAACAGAAGCCATAGTAGGTAACGTAAATACTACAGTTGGCATTGGTGGATAACTTATTTTTTTATAATTGCCTTTGATGATATTTGAAGCAACTGTATGACCTTCTAAAACTGCAACGGGCGTTAAGGGCAAGCCTTCCGAATCTGCGGCATCTCCTGCTGCATAAATAATTGGGTTTAATGTATTTTGTAGGTGTTCGTTCACTGAAATACCTTTTTTTGTAAAAGCAATATTTGCTTTTTCTAAATCTAAATCAGATATTGCTGGTGGTCTGCCGGCAGAATTAAAAACAGCTTCAGCTTCAAAATATGCTGTTTTACCTTCGGTTTTACCTTTCACTCGATACTGGCTATCCACTTTTTCAATAGCCGTTACATCTGTATTTAGAATGAGTTTTACACCTAATTCACTTGTGGCAGAAACAAGGTGTTTTACAATATCTTGTTCAAAATTTTCCAAGGAATTATTTCCACGATGAACAATAGTAACTTCTGCTCCACATCGAGCTGCTATATGTGCAAACTCAAAAGCAATATATCCACCACCGATGAATAATAAAGATTTGGGTAACTTTTCTAAATTCAAGAAATCGGTACTGGTCTTGGCAAAATGACCACCTTCAAATTCTAAAACCCTTGGCTTTGAACCCGATGCAATTACAATTTTGTCAGCTTTTACTTTGTCGTTTCCAACTTCTAATGTGTTTTTTGAGAGGAATTTAGCTGAACTATAAAAGGTATCTATTCCATTTTTTTTATATCCCTTTTCAATTTTTGGTGGCATTTCATCCACAAATTTTTGTTTAAAGGTCATTATGTCCTTCCAATTAACTTTAGGTATGGTATCAATACCATTGCCTTTAAGCCTTTTGGCAAAGTCCCGTACTTCTGTAGCGCCTATAATCACTTTTTTGGGGTCACAACCTCTCAATGCACAAGTGCCACCATACGGTAATTCATCTGTGATTCCAACTTTCAAACCTTTTGAAGCGCATTTGTTGGCGATGGTCATTCCTGCCATTCCTGAACCAATTATAAATACATCATATTCTTTCATATTAATTGATTTCTTTTTTGTCGGTTACTTTATAACCTGTTGAGTTAATTGCTTTTTCTATATCTTCTTTGGAAGTTTTCGAATTATCGTATTCTACTTCTGCATTAGCTTTTGTAAAAGAAGTAGCCACATTAACAATGCCTTCTAATTCGTTAACTGCGTGCGTGACGTGTTGTTCACAAGAAGCGCAAGTCATACCCTGAATATCAAAACTCACGATTTGAATATTAGATTGATTGACTATAACAATTTCTTTTTTATTATTAGGGTAAAAAATATTCGAGTAATATGGAAAGCTAATTGATATAGCTGCAAATAGCGTAATTCCTATTAAAAAGCCTTTGGTTTGAAACCACTTTGGTTTCTCGTCTATTTCACAATCACAATCATTCGTATTTTTAAGGTTATAATAATTATACCAAGCATAACCAATAGCTACTATTGCCAAACCAATTAAATATGGTCTAAAAGGTTCCATCCAAGATAAAGCTGAAGCACTACCTCCAACACCAGCAATTAGTGCAATAACGGGTGGTATGCAGCAAGAGGATGCCGCTATTGCAGCAAACAAACCTGTATATGCTGCTTTTTTAGATGTTTTTTCTGTACTCATTGTTGTAAAGTTTTTGCTGTTTTTCTTTCTAATCTTATTGATTTAAAAATATTATTCAATATTTCAGTTTCATCTTCATTTAGTGAATAATACAATGTTTGCCCGTCCCTTCTTGATGTAATAATTGCAGCGTCCTTCATTTTTCGAATATGCTGAGATACAGCTGGAACACTCATCTTCAATATGTCTGCTAAATCACAAGGGCATAATTCATTTTCTTTATTTAATAAATACAGAATTTTCAATCTTACATCGTTACCAGCAAGGGATAATAGTTTTGTTATTTTTTGAAAACTTCCTTTCATTTTATCTAAAGTTTCCAAACAATTTTGCAACTGTTTGTGGTTAGCTTCTGCTCTTGTACAGGTCATTTTTAATTTCATAATACTCTATTTATAGTATATGACAAATATATAATTATTTGCGTATTTAAGCAAATGATTAAATAATACGTCCCAAACTACAATCCCATCCCCAAACTCAAAACACACAACCATCTATTTTTAATGGAAATAGATGAACCGTCCACAAAAACATAGTGCAGAAAGTACGTTGGGCAAATACAACTATCTCTTATTTGATAGTGTGTTTGCCTTTAATGCGTTTGTAGATCACGAGATACAGCAACTATCGAGCAGCAACACCTCACGATGGAATAATGTGGTCAGTAGCACGAGTAGTAACTTAAAATCTGGTACCGATTGGTACGGAACACCTACGCCAAAAAATGTAAAAGAACTCGAAGAGCATCGCACGTTTTTGGGTATGAAACTGGCTCAGAAAATCCAGCCACAGATAAAGGATAAGCTTGCTACCTATCTTGATTATTTACAGGATTCTGTATTACCAAAACCTAAGATGGCGTACAACGATCGCGGTCTTGGCGTGTTCTCTTTTGAGCGTGCAGCTATGGCGATGTACAAAGACTTCCCTGTAAATACCCAAACGCCCGTCACTACTGCCGTAAGCCAAATGAATATCGAGTTGCGCAATCATCAAATCTCAACTTCGGTAAAAAGTGTGTATGCCTACTTTCAGGACAAACAGATGAGTTATCCATCGATGCAGTTATATATAATGGCTGGCGCAAATGCAAATGTGCAGGGCGATCAGTTGCTTTACGTCGGTCTCGCCTGTGCAGAGCTTGTGGAGTTTCTGGAACTGCGCGGTATTTCGGTGGAAGTGAATGTGCTTTTAGGCACGTCTTTCAGTAATCAGGTAACGATGGCTTGCGTGCGTGTCAAGCGTTTTCAAGATAGACTAGACAAGAATCAATTGCTGCTCATTAGTAGCGATCCGCGTTATTTTAGGTATCGTGGGTTTAAAAGTTTGGTGGCGTTGAGTAACTATTTTGGATTGACCATTCCATCTGGTTTGGGATCGATTACGGCTCAAATGGGTACCGCTTTCGCGAAAGCGATCAACCCCAAAGGTTTTGTTTTTGAGCAAAGCTACGCTATGGAAACGGCAGTCAAGGAAGTGACCCAAATCATAGAAAATTATAAAAACCAACTCGCTGCCTGATGAAAAAGAAACTCAAACAAAGCGTCATCACCGCCATTATGGACAGAGCTGTTGAAATCAATAAAGCTTGCAAGGAACAATGCAGGGATTTTGAGATTATGCTTTCGCGAAAGCGGGAAAATTCACTCATCCTGCGCTGGATAAGCATTGATATTTCTAACGAAGATAATCCGGTGCAGCAGTATCGCTATGAGTGTTTTCAGACGGATGGTACATCGCAACTATGTTCTGTTCATTATGCAGATCAGGAAGAGGCAAACGAGTTTATCTGGTCGCTGGAACCGCTGTATCATCAACAATTTGCCATAGATCATAAATTATAGACAATGTATAAAACCAAAGATATTTCTAAAGCCGAATTAAAGGCGCTTGCCATAAAAAATCAGGACGAAATCGTGGAGCTTACGGGCAGCGAACTAGATCCTGTAAAAGCTTGGGAAGTAATTAAACAGGCAACAGATAACTTCACGAAAAGTGATCTTAAAGCGCTGGAAGCAGATGCGCTTTTATACGAAATGCTACATCCAGACGAGAAGTCGGCAAGTGGAGAAATCTACACGATGAGCGACGGCTTTCAATGGAAACTACTATCAAAAGTTGAAGCTAAAAAACGCTTTAAAGCCGATAAAGAAGTTTATGGCATAGACCGCTCTTCTGAAACGGAAGCGCTTATTGAAAGCATAGCAGATTTGGAGCGTTTCAAAGAATTTGGCTTGGAGCATAAAGACAATGATGTCAAACGAGAGCCAAAAGTTACAACCAATAAAAATGAAAAATCATCCAAAGAAACCATCCGCATACAAGAAAAAGAACGTGCCAGAGCCTTATCACTACTGGAACTTGACTTATTAATCGCCGCCTAAAAACAGACTATGACCATAGAAAAATTACAAAAGCTCAAATTGAGCGCCGTACAACCAGACGCCTTGCAAACCGCAGTCAAGGAATTGCTAGCAGATTATGAAGAAACTTCGGACAAAAAAGCCTTTGAAGAAATAGCCAAAGAGAATATTGAAAAGGTATTCTCAATGGTAGAGCGACTTGCGCCAGAGGCTATCGTTAAAGAGCCAAAGCCTGCTAAGAAAAAAGCACCGTCAAAAACGGTCAAAAAAGAACTGTATAAAATGACAACGGATATTAAGCTGTGTCGGGCAAAAATCCGCAAGTTTAATGAAGAGAAGCGCAAGAACGAGCCTAAGAAACCCAAACCAATGCGTCACACTAAAATCAAAGGGCACTTTATCTCGATAGCTAATTTGATTCCGGCAAAATTGAAAGATGATGTCGCCGTGCAAAAGGAGGCAGAAAAAGTGCTATTACGAGCCCATCGAGGTATTATGAACGCTTACAAAATGAACTTTGTGACGACCGAAAAAGGTGTAGATGCCATCAAGGAGAAGTTTGACAAAATGGAAGAAAAAGCAAAAAAATAACTATGAATAAAAAAGTACTAATCATTACAGGCGCAGGCCTTGCCATAGGTATTGCCGAAGCGCTTATTTATTATAACCTAGGTAAGAACGCAGAAAGTGACAAGTTTAAACTACAAATACCCAAAGGTGCTGAACTGTTGAAAACCACCGGAATCATCATCGCCACGTCGCTTGCCACCGCAGCACTTTCAAACATTATAGAAAGCTCACTTACCGAAAAACCAAAACTCATCCCAATACCTGCCTAATTATGAAAAAGATAGAACACCAAATATTCCTACAACGTAACAACCTTGCTAAAAAGTTGTTGTTACAACCCATACAAGAGAAAATCGAAATCTTTGACCGTATGCACGCCTTGCTCGACAAGGTGTCTGTCTGTGATAAAGATGCGCTCATTGATGAGTTGGAAGCGCTGGATCTAGAAATCCTAGAAGACATCGATGAAGAATATGCAGATCAGTTAGAACACAATGAGATCACTGAAGAGCTCAAAGAAAAGCAAGTTGCATTTGAAAAAGTGATGGAAGACACACCAGCCCCAAAACGCAAGAAAAAACCCACCGATGAGGACATCATTAACGAACTGGTAAAAATGGGTCGCACAGAAAACATTGGGCGATCTACCTTTCGTGATCTAGGTGTGAAAGTGGCTTTAGGTTGGGAGACGATTATCGGAAAGTATCGTGTGACCAGGACGAGTGTGTTTAGGTATCGGTATGAGATTGAAAGGATATAGGTTTGCGTGGATCTTTTGGTATTGAGATGGACTGCTTGGTTTGTTTTAAAAACTGATGAACCATTAGTATTCCAAACGTCCATATAAGACCAGTTTGAAGCTCTTGATAACCTATAAGATCTTCAATCTGGTTTTCTTCAGTTAGGTCTATATGTTTTATGAGTTTCTTAATCTTTTTAGGACTAATCAAGTTGGGCTGATACCCTTCTTTTCCCAGAGCCATTTTAAATTCTTCGGCGGTTCGTTCATAATTTTTGTTGTGAAGTACTTCAGCGAGCATTTCTTTTTTTGCCGCTTGCATTCGGCCCCATTTTCCTTCTCCTTGCCAATACTCTAAAATTTTATAGGTTTCTAAAAGTGTGAAACTTCTACGGCCTACTAAATCGTTCTCATTGAAGTATATCGCAAAGCGTTCATTGAAGGTAGTACGTGAGTGAAGTCCGGTAATCTGGTAGAGCATTTTTTTGGGAATACGCTCAGGAAATAATGGTTGGAAACCAGCAATAATTTGCTCGTTTTTAATTTTTTCGGAAGGAGTTTCCCATAAGTCAATAATAGAACTATAATGAGAAATGTAGATCATAAAACGCCTGAATGATTTAAAATTATAGCTGATTAAACAAGCTGCAATAAACCACCAAGGTACGCTACCGTTGTACCTTTCGTGAAATCTATCTATTTTAAAATCTTCTTCAGTCATATTCAAAATATGGTCGCAATCTATTACAGATTGCGACCATTACATTTTTACTTCTTTCCTTTAGAACCAGAATTTCCTGAGTTACCTGAACTTGTTCGAGGTGGATTGTTTCCTCTACCTTTTCCGGATGCGTTTCCTGTTTTACTTGGTCCATTTACTGGTGTGTTTGACTTTGCCATAATTTTGGGTTTTTATATTAATAATGGCTCAAATATATACAGGGTGTTTTAAGTGGATTGTAAACTTTGGACGATAGGGTTAAGGCCTCAAGTTGTGAGCCGCTTCTACTTTTTCTTTCGCTTTCGCGAAATCTACGTTAGTAAAATTTGATCTAAATGCAGAATAAAATTCAGTGTTCTTAATTAGATTTCTAAGGCCGTTTTTTGACTCTAAGCTATGTACTGCTGCATAACCAGTACTGACTAAAACAGGCTTACTGGAATAGTCATTCATCATTTCAACTTTCTTAAGTTGTGCTTTGACAAATTTTCCAAGATCATTGAGCTCTTCAACCTTAGCTTCGTTAAGCTTTTTAATTGTAGAGATCTTTTTAGAAGATTTTACTTGAATGAGCATTATATGCCAATAACCTTGTCGTCGTTTTACTGCAAAAATATCCGCTGGCGATTTGCTTCCTGGCGTTATATAAGCCTCGTAGTTCAGTGTATTAAGTTTTCTAACTATATATTGTTCGGCTTTATCTCCTGCAACTCTATTGGGCAATGAGCCAGAGAGACCTGCATTCATCCCTTTTGGTAAATCGCCATTTAGGTAAACTATATAGTTAGTAAAGGATTCAAAGTTTTTCATAGATTATTTGATTTCATAAGTGTTATCATTTCCAAACCAATTAGCAATAGTTTGCATTGCAAGCTCTTGCATTTTAGAGAGTGCTAAAACAACCAAATTTTCCTTCGCTCGAGAGCAGGAAACGTAAAATAAATTTTTTGTTCTTTCTTGTCTTGCCTCAGATGTATCTGTACCGTCGAAAAAGCTCTCAAATTTATATTGCGATTTCCAGCTTGTGTCGTCTATAACCACTAAAACGTTTCTGTATTCTTCACCTTTTGTACCGTGCTTTGTAGAAAATACATTCTGGTTTTGAGTATATTTAAATAAAGCGATAACTTCTTTGTACGGTAACGCCATTACAGCATCGTAAAAGCTTTTTTCCTTCTCTATTTTACTTTTTTCTTCATCAGGCAATCCTTCTGTATTTTTTCTGATATTTTCAAATAATCGTGTCATCCCTTTAGATAGTAAGATCAGCTTGTGTTCTAACGCATACTCTAAAACTTCTTTTACAGTTTTCGTTTTCCTAGCTGTTATGAGGCCTTCAATTTTCTCGTTGATTACTACTTTGTCCGAGTGCTTTTTCAAACTAGTGGAATGACTGCCATTGCGCTTTAGAAAGTTTGATATTTCGTTAAATGAATTATTACTAAAAAAATGAACAAGATGCTCTATACCTGTTTTACGTTCTATGGATGTTTTTTTATCCATAGAACCCACAAATAATGAAGTTAAAGGGTGTTCTCGTTTAATAAGTGCTTCCGCGGCACCTAAGAGGAATCGCTTATTGTAAACGCTATAAAGGTTTCCGAAGCCACCGCGTCGTGCCACACGACTATTTGCAATTATTAATATTTTGTCTTCACTATTAGCGCCAAACTTCCAACCTTTCTCTTGAAGTTCATTAATAACACTGATATAGTTCGCATTTTTTTGTGGTATAAGGGAATCTTCATAATCCTTTACTTTTTGCTTTTTTTCCTTTTCTGGGTAATTAAGGCAATTAATAAACTTTACACTTCCATTATTTTTTACGACACCTGCCGGTATCTCTTGCTGAATGTTTGTTCTTATATTGTTAAGCAGATCTATAATTTCTTGAGAACTTCTATAATTTTCAGATTTATGGATAATATCAATATTGTTAGCATCTACGTAGTTTTGCAGTGAGCCAACACCTGTATTGTAGATTTTTTGGTGCGAATCGCCATAGAACCCCAATAAAATAATTCCATCATTTCTTGGAAGTAAAAAATCTAAAAAAGCAATTATTATTTCTGGTGCAGTATCTTGATATTCATCCACAAAGAGGTAAGGATATTTTGAAGCTATTATAGATGTAAGCAATTCATAATGCTCAAACATCTTTAATGATAAAGTTATAAGGTCGTCGTGACCTACTGTCCCTTTCTCAAAATCACTATAAGGCCTATCAGAATACTCTACAGATTGTAATCTTTCGGCCAGACCCAGCGCGAACTTTTCAGGTTTTGCTTGGTGTTTGATCGTATTTATAGCATCAAATTCAACAATTAACTGCTTATTGAACAATTTTATGCAGTCCCATAAAAATTCGTGAATGGTGGAAACGAGCACTAAAGGATTGTTTTCTAACCGATCTATGATTTCGTTTTTTGCAACATTTGTATATGTAATACAAACAATTTTTTGGTTGTTTAGTTTGAGTTCAGCTCCTTTTTTTTCAATTAGATAATTTATAGTTTGGATTAGTGCATAGGTCTTCCCAGCACCTGCGCCAGCCTCGAGAACGAAGCTTCGATTTTGAAAAATCTTCTCTTTTATTTGGTCTATAGCTTCCATCTATTCTTCTTCCTGATTGGCTGTGTTAACTTCAACTTCTGCTGCTTTAGGTTCTTTTGCTAATGGTTTTTCTAGCCATTTAAGTCCTTCATCAATATAAACAGGAACTTGCCATTGTGCGATATCATCTTCTGGAAAAGACATTACATCAAAAGCAAAATTAGTCTTTGCGCTTGAACTAGTGGGAGCTAACCCATAAGGTGTTTTAGTATTCAAAGTTTCTACAGATTTACCTCTGGAAAAACTGAACAAATTCTTGGTGGCCTTGTCTTGATCTTTTTCATCTTTATAGGTCGATTTAATCAAGTCAAGATTGGTATTGATAAACGCCTCTTCAAAGCTTCTGCCTACAATTCCATTTTCTTCGGTTTGAAATGCGACCCTTATAATACTATTCTCAAGTTTATCATTTTCATCACAATCCAATAGGTCGGTTATGGTTGTTTTATTTGGAATCCAACCCTTAAGCGTGTAATTTGAGGTTAGCTCACCATTTTCGCCCTTGTTTACTTCGCATCTTTCTCCATCATCAGCATTTACGGAATCAATGTCTGTAACCACTAAAGTCTTTAGTTTTAAAAATTCTAAAATTTCTTTGAACTTATGTGTATAAGCACCACCTACTTCAAGAATAGAAACGTATTGGGTGGCTAAGCTAGGCGCAGATTTAAAAATGAGCTGTGGCATCAGCATTCTTTCTGTAGTGCCTTCTACAATAATAACCTTATCAGAAAAGAAGAGATCTGATTTGTGAAGTGTTAAGTATTGTTTTAAAAACCTAGCTGTTTGTTTTTCGTTTGAAATTTTAAGTGAATTAAAATCTTTGACTTCAATACCGCCTTCAATTCTGTTGAAGTATCTAATTCGTTTAAAACCTTTGTCAGAATCTATTCCTGCTTCAGACAGTATGTGCGATGAGTGTGATGTAATTATCAGTTGTACGTCAATATTGTCCTTTTTAGCTTCATCCAAGATCCCTTTTATTTGGCTAATAAAAACTTGTTGCATTTGTGGGTGCATATGTGCTTCAGGTTCTTCAATGAGGACACACAAAAACTCCGAGATTTTATCATCTTTTGCATTCCGAAATCGCTGGATAAAACTTGCTAATTCCAGAATCATATAAATTAGATTACTATAACCTAATCCATTGTAGCTTTCTGGTAGATTTATTTCTTCTTGCTGATAATAATATTTTATGTTATTTCTCATTACCGACTCAGAATCAAATTCAGAATCTATCACAATTTTAGGGATCACGACAGGTGTACTGGCTCCAAATCGTCGCAAATCTTTAAGGATTTTTACTAAAACAGCATCATATTTTTCCTTTAAATCAACTGAGACTTTTTTTAATTGATCTTCAACTGCTTGTACATTCTGGTCAGTCTTATCTCTTTCATTGTAATATTTTGAAAAACCTAAAGCAAGCGTTTTATTTTTATCATTTTTCTTGTCATCAAGTATGCGCAAGGCTTTGATATCTTCGAAGGAAACTATTTTTTTTAATTTCTCTTTAAAGCCAAGTTCTATTTCTCTTTGATAATCAGATTTTATATCCTTAGCATAGCACTTTACTTTGTAAAAAGAATTGAGATTTTCTTTGAAATAAGGTATTAACGTTATTTCCTCATCATCACGATTATGAAACATCTTTAGCAAACCTAATGTGTTAATAGGTTCATAGGATAACAATGCACAAGCATCACATCGTTCTTCATCCAAATCAGTAATAAACTCACTAAGTTCAACAAGAGAATCTTGGGCCTTATCATAGATAAACTCGATTTGTAATTGAATTTTTGGAAATCTATTTTGAATATCTATTTCAATTGCTTCTTTATCCTCTTCTGAAATTTCTTCTACTAGGCTTTTTTCATATTCAGAATACATCTCTTTAAATAGCGAGTATGATGATTGTGAAAAGTCTTCAAACGAAAGTGAATCATCATTAGAGGTAAGAATTTTAATGATTTCTAAGAGCGATGTTTTCCCAGTATTATTTTTCCCTACAATTAACGTAATATCATCTTCTAAATTAATGGAAGCATCTGCAAGTGTTCGAAAAAACCTGACTTTTATATTCTGTATTCTCATATTTCTATTTCTTTAAATTGAAGTGATCATTAAAAATAGACCTTCCGGCATCTGATTTCCAAAATGCTTCAGGATCTTTAGCTATCTCTTCATATATTTTCTCTTGTTGATCCTCACTTGCTCGATTGTGCTTGCTGATTCCGTGGATTCTATTAGTTAAGAATTCCGATAAAGCCCAATACTCAAATTGTTGTGGTATGTTATAAGTTCCTTGAATAGGATTGATTGCTAGGTCTGCCAATGCATCTTCGCCACCTGGAGACTTCAATACCGAAAAAAACATAAACCTGTTGAATTTTGCATAAATGGCTAAATATGTCTTTTCAGGATTGCTGATAATTGTGAGATCATTCATTCGCGTCAAATAGTAATCTACACCTTCAAGCTCAGTGGTATGGAACTCAACTCTGTCCGTAAACCATAAATAGCAGTTGGAATATTTTCTTGGAAAAACGGAACTAGCAAGAAAGCCTCTCCATTCTATTTCACAATCTAGTAAGAGTTGGTAGAACCATTTTTTAGAAAGCTCTTCATCCATTTTCATTTCTAAATGAATTGTTCTCCATAGTAGGGAAATAGCGAAATAATAAAGCTCCTCGTTATACGGTAGATGGTATCGGGATTTTAGATAGGGATGAAAAATATTCTCTGCAAACCATTTCTCACGTTTACCAAATTCTTGTTCAGCCTTTGGACTCAGCAATGGTATTTTGATGCCGTCCTGCATTCTAACATTGGGCGCTACAATACGTCGTTGATATTGTGAACCAGTTTTTTTAGAGTGCTTAATAACAAACTTTGGGATAATGTGGCTATCCCTTAATTCTCCTACAGTTTTATATAATGCGCAAGTTCCTTCCATCTTACCCATTCTCCACAATCCTTATCTCTTCATCACTCAATCCATATAGCTCATACACCATTGCGTCTATTTGTTGCTCTAGGGTGTTGATTTGTGATTGTAGGTCTTGTGCTTTTTTCTTGTTTTGCTCAAAGAGATCTAACCACTCAAACTCATCTGTTTTGGAAAGTACGGCAACAGGTGCTTGACCTTCCTTTTCTCGCAATTTGTTGGTAGCCTTAATGGCTTTGTTGAGTTCTTTTATAAACTCGCCAAAATCTAAATCTTGCCAGTTTTCTACTGAAACAGAGATTTTTTGAAAAGCAAATTTTGACATTAGATACCTGATAAATTTATTTTTGTAATTATTAATGTCAGCGCTCAAAATCTGAACCTCACTTACTAAATCTGAAATTTTTTCTAAGTCATCAATTTCATAATTTGGTAACGGTAACCATTCAATATTAACTTTCTTTACTTGTGGATAGACCTTTCCAGCTTCATCTAATTTCCAATTATAAAGGAATTTGAACAAATTCGAATTCAGCAATCCGAGTGTCGTTTTCAATATCTTTTCTTCGTTTTGACCTTTATCAATCAAATTCATAGTGTGTATAGAATCGATTGGATAATGATTTGAATCATCATAAACACCTATGATTTCAGAAGCTGTTTGTCTAATCAAAATTTTTGGTCTTTTGAAATCATCTTCATTCCTAGACCAGTGTAAACAATACCACGGTAATTTGCCATTGCGAGTTTCTCTTTTCTTTGAGAGTTTAACTTTATACTCATCTAATAATATCTCTATTTTCTTTTGATCGTTTTCATCTGTTGATTTGGTAGAATATAAGATGTACTCTTCATCAAATAAGATTTGATACCTATTAATAGTTTTTCCTTTAAGGACCTTATGAATGTATTTTGATGAGATATTAGCAGATAGAAAAAAGTCTTTGTTGTTAATGAACGCTGGATTGCCTCCAGTGGTTATTCCTTGTGTTATTTTTAGCTTATCGGCAAGTCTGACATCAAACTTTTCAATAAATTTTAAAACATCAAAACCTTCATTAGCTCTAAGAATATATCCACTAGATAATAAATTCGTGGAAGGTATTTTGCTCAATTCAGCATCGTCTAAAGAAGTTAATTTAGATTTGAAAACATCTCCAAGAAATGAGTCAGATTGGGCTTTGTCTTTTTGCAACGATATAATTGTAGTATCTACGATTGCGTCTTCAAAAACTTTTGATAAATTAATTATTTGCTCAATATTATTATTCATTTTTAATATATCTCTCAATCCAGAAAATTGAGCGTAATCAACAAATGTATTTGGGGTAATAAAGCAAAGCCTACCTTTAGTTCTTAGCAAATCCAATGCAATTTCAAAAAAGAAAATATACATATCGATAGTTCCAGAGAATGATTTCTGATACTTTTTCAGTAAATACGTTTTCTCTTTTTCTGAAAAATAATCGCCATAAGGCGGATTCCCGATCACGACATCAAAACCTCCTTTTGCAAACACTTTCGCGAAAGCGGTCTCCCAGTTAAAAGCTTTATCTCCTGCTACGGTTTTGCTGTCTATTAAACTGTTACCACATTTTATATTACTGCTCAAATCGTTGAGCTTACGGCGTGGCTGTGCAGTGCGTAGCCAGAGTGAAAGCTTTGCAATCTCTACAGACTCCTCGTTAAGATCTACGCCATAAATATTGTTCTCCAGTATGGTGTTTTCTATATCAGGAAACTGTAAGCCACCACCTAGAATTTTGGTCTTAAGCTCGTCTATGTACTGATGTTCTTTAATGAGAAAATCCAGCGCCTGGTTAAGAAATGCTCCAGAGCCACAGGCAGGATCACAAATAGTGATCTGCAACAACCAGTCGCGGTAGGTGTCTAGCGTTTCAACTAGCTTTTGGATGGTCTTATCGTTTCGCTTCTTTCTACCGGTACCACGTCCTTTAAAATACTCCTCTTCTTTAAAACCGAGTTCGGCTTTTTTCTCATCACATAGTTTACCTACCGTATTTTCTACAATGTATTTTGTGATATACTTAGGTGTGTAAAAAACGCCATCCTTCTTACGCTTGCTTTTCTGTTTGTCAAAGTTGCCACCTTCTATTTCGGCATTAATGCTTTCAATCTCGTTGAGAGAATTTTCAAAAATATGACCTAGGATATTGACATCTACTTGGCTTTCAAAATCGTAAGTCGCCAGTTTTTTAGTGTGATTGTAAAGTAAATCATCATCGATAATCACACGATCCAGTATAGAATCTGGTTTAAAGAGACCACCATTATAGGCAAAAATCTCTTTGTTTTCTGCATCGCCCTTACGGCCTTTATCCAGGTAGTTAAAGTGCTTTTTAAAACGATCGTACAAAGGCTCATCTACGTCCAGCTTGCGTATGGTGTCCCATTCTGCAAGACGTTTTATGGTATAATTAGGTTGTAATAGTCCGCGATCTTCTGCAAAAAAGATAAAGAGAAAACGGTCTATAAGTTTCTGCGACTTTTTAAAAAGCGTGAGTTTTACATTTTTCTCAAGGCGTTCAAGATCCGACTGATGTTCTGCATTATCCGTGATACCAGTCTCTTCTTGTATCGCGACCTTTAAGACTTTACCGTTTTTCTTTACCAGATCACGATACAGCTCACGCTTAAAAAGCGAATAATCTTTGTAAAACTCTTTGGTAATCTGCTCTTCTACAATGAGTGAATCCTGTTTTATCTGAAGCGGTAATTCCTTGAGCAAATTGTCTTTGTACAAACACAAATACAACAATCCAAAGTCGTCACGTGTTAGGTTAAATAGGTCAAAATCCAATAACTCTGTAGTATCGTCAATATAAAAGCGTAGTTTTTCAAAGTTAGACGTGATTACAAACCTGCATCCTTTATGATTTACTTTATAATCAAAAGCCTGGCGTCGTATGCTTTCCAGATCCTTTGTATTTGTACCCTTAAGTTCTACAACGGCTACCGTTTTTTCTTCTGTAATAATGGCACCGTCTGCCTTGCGGTTATTTTTCTCGTTTTTATATTCTGTAGTTAGGTTGTATTTGGGTTTTGGATTAATCGTATAATCGAGCACGTTTACAAAGAGTTCTGTAAGAAAAGTAGCCTGTATTTGCTCCTCGTTACTCTTGTCTATATTTTGCTGTATCTCAAGGTTGAGAAAGAATTTTGTGTACTTGCGATATGCCTTATCTACTGCGTTTGTGTCTTGTTGTGCGAGATATTTTTTGAGTACAGATGTCTGAAATAATGCCATTTAGTGCTTTACAAAGTTGTTCAGCTCCTAAAATTAACAAAGTTTACAAGCTATTCATCTTTATTTCTCATTTTGTTTTCAGTACGCTTTCGCGAAAGCGGAATTATACTGAATCGATTGCTCATTTGAAACACTATAATTTTAATAATTCTGTCTCTTTAGCTAAATATGAGAGTTGAAATTGTCTAAGATCAAAATCGTCCAGTTGCATATCAAATTGGGCTTTTCTTGTGAGATGGTTTGCGTTAGCATTTCTAGCTTTTTTCAGTAGATCTGGCAATGTAGTTTGACCAGTTGCAATTACATTAATAACCAAGTCCCAGGTATGAATATCCATAATGAATACATTTTCTGGTGGTAACTGGCTGTTGTCAGCGCTATTTAAGTACCTGTCTTTTGTAAACTGATAAAGTTCTCTGTAATCTGACCAGAAGATATTCTTATGCGTGATTACTATTCCCCAATTCTCTTGATTGGGATTCAAAAATTTTGATACGGGTAGCATTTGATCATAATAAGCCTTTAAAAGTGAGTCTTTATAAGATGAGTACACATAATCGTCTGTTGGGTTGATCGATGCTAATGGCTTAGGCTCAATAGCTTTGCATTCTAGTAAGATATTATCATCAATCAAAAAATCTACGACTTTGTGTTTCGCGGGAAGAGATCGTTTTACCTCACTCTCAATTTTGTAATTAATATTTATTTCGTCCAAGCCTAACTGAATATATTTTTCAAATCTTGCTCCAAATTCTGTTGTAAACTTTGAATCGTTGATCTTCATATAATCGTAGATGTAATAATTTGCAGTGTAGTTGAAAACTGATGGATGAACAATACGCACAGAATTTTCAAACCATTGAAATGGAAATAATGTGAGAAATGAGTGTTCCATCATCTCATATTTTGTAGCATTAGTTCCTTTCCATTTTTTAGCTTCTTTTGCTGCGGTCAAAGGCGTTATCATTAAGAGGTTGATAAACCGTTCGGTTTGTATCTTCCCAAATATATCAGACATACTATCAAGTATAGGTTGACTTACGTAGCCCGTAATTTTTGTGTTGGGAAAATCTGATTGTTTCATTTGAGCGTACAACCACATACATTGTAGTATTCTTAAAAATTCAGTAATAGACAGACCAGTTTTCTTTTTAAAAGAGGCTGAAATGTCATACCGCGATTTTAGAATTTCATATAACTTTAATTGTGTACTAAAACGCTCTTTATGTACGGCAGTTTGAAGATAAAACTGCTGATAATGCAGTATCGCAAAGGCTCGATGAATTCCTTGAGATTTCATATAGTTTGAAATATGATCGGGATCAAATTCCATTATTGCGTCAAAAAGTGATCGAAAAGCTTTGGCAGTTAATGGTTTTACCGGTTTGGTTCTCGTACCGTACAAATAAGTCCATTTCATTATCGTGAGTGGAACCCATAAAGCTTTGGGTTTTTCGATTTCAATATCAAAATAGTTGTAACAAGCCTTTAATAAAGCAACCATTTCGTATGAGTTTATTTCTCGTTTAAGTTCTTCAATGGTTTCTAACTTCATTTTTTGGCAATTTATTTGGATAGGTTTGTCAAACAGCAACATTATAGTAAAATCTCCATAATTTACTAGGATACAATTAACAATTCCCTGAAAACTCTCTTTTAGTAGTTTGGCACGTGAGAAACAATTTACAGCCAGATGAAAAAAGAACAGCCTGATTATAGCGATTTACAGCAGAGTGTAGATACGCTTATAGGAAAATTTGGACTCGTTAAGACAATAGAAGTCATCAATAATCTTTCTGGAAACGCACAGCTTAAATCCAGCGATACCCAAAAGGTAAAACTCCTCGTAGTATATATTATCTCGCAGAGCATCCAAATTTTTGATCTTCAGGAACCAGAATTTTACACCAGCACGATTCAAGAGTACCGTGACGCCAGAATGGCGTGTTATTTCTTGCTTAAGAAATATACTGATACCAGTTATGCCAAGATAGGCGAGAGTTTTAAGCAGTCTAAGCGAGCTGTAATGTACAACTACCATAAATGCGATGAGATTCTTTCCATCCCAAGCTTCTACAAACCTTTTGTTGCCAAGTTTCAAGTTCTGGAAAACAACGTGGTCAACTTTATCGCAAAACTCAATTAGAATTTATGAAAGAAGAAATAGCTCAAGAAGTTAAGGACGTCCTTACCACAGCACCAGAAGAAATCACGTTTGAAAGTATTCAGGGCGAAGACAGCAGTCCGCTCAACCAGCCTGTGATTGAAAAAGACATTGGTGGCGAGCGACCAGTAGAAAATGATCCCGAAAAGCAAAAAAGCTGGAACGTTTGGAAACCAGACCGACCACACCAGATGCCAGAAGAACCTCAAGCGCCATTTAGCGAGCAACCAGAATTCCGAAAAACCGTAGAAGAAAATGTAGAACAGGAAAAACGTGAGCAACCACTAGATGCCCCAGAACAGGAAATAAATGGTGGTGGCTATGACGATGACGATGAGCCACAACCTACAGACGAGGACTTTGAACTGCCTCTAAGCCAAGCCAACCAAGCGGCTGATGCACTTTTGGGAATGTCTAACAATGTTCTGGAAGTAGGTGGCGGTTACTTTGTAAAAATCAGCAAGCACAAGGAGTTCTATGAGTTTGATGAGATCATTACCGTTATCGATCAGCAGAATGATAAGAATCTTGCACGCGTAAAGCTAGACAAGGAAGACAAGGCGTTATTGCGTCCGTTACTCGCTCAGATCCTGCGTAAGAAAGCCAAAAAACTCACACTAGAACAGCAATTGATGGGAGCAGTCTTATCTATCTTAATGAAAAAAGCACAGGTCGTTATGGAAGTGAGAGCAGAAAATAATATTCTGGAAGAGCGTATTCTTGATATTATACGAGACGAAAAAGCTTCAGCTCTCGAAGAAGAACAGGAAGATTTTACATCTCAAGAAGAAGACTATGCCACTCAAGATTTTCAGGAAGAGATGGATTTCGATGAGGAAGAAAATGTTGAAGATTATGATGATGTTTATGCTGAGCCACGTCTAAGTACGAAAGCGGAAAAAGAAACGCCTCACTCAACTGAAGAAGTCGATCTTGAAGAAGTAGATAACGATATTCCGGAATCCACTATCCTCGAAGTAGCCGAAGACCAACCCAAAACAGAATAGCTATGTCTGGACATTCTAATCGTGGGAGAAAACCCATAAGCTATCTCAAGGAAGATCTGGAACGCCAACCAATGATCTTATTGGTCTGTGGCGAGACTGGTGTTGGAAAAACCTATAGGAACAAGCAAGAGATCAAACGCTATATGATGGATCATCTAGCGGTAGGCAAAAAAGGTCGTAAAGTGCTGGCTTTTGATACTAACGATGATGATTATCCGCAATTCCGCACGGTAAGTCCAAATCACTTGAAGGCGTTGACCAAAGTCACCTCACGCAGAATCAGACCTTTTAATCCTGATGGATCGCCAATGGATAATGACGAAAAGAAAGAAGTCATTACCAAAATAATGAAGCACTTTAAAAATGGTTTAGTCGTCCTGGACGATATTGATCATTATATGACTGGCGCCAAAGGACAGTCTATGATTGGTGCATTATGTACTGTGCGTCATAAGGGAATAGACATTGTGCTCACGCACCAGTCTGTAGCAAAAATCACTACTTCGGAATGGCAAAACTGTACGTGGTTGCGTTTGCATCATCAGGTGGATGATGTGACGCGCTATCGCGAGCGCATCCCAAAATATCAAATGGTTCGTATCGGTCAGCTTATTGTCGATGAACAATATGAATTATGTTCCAATGCCTTTGCTATGGGCAAGATCACAGAACAAGAATATAAAATCCAGAAAAGTTTCTTTGTTTATATCAATATGCGAGAGCAACGCATCCGTGGATGTAGCCGTGCAGCGTTTATACGTGCCTGTAAAAAATTTATTGACCAGGAAGAAAGCCGTAAAGTGAAAATGCTACTGAATGAAGAAGATTTTGACGGCAACAACACCTACAAAACAAAGAACGATGCCATCGTAAAATTGATTTCAGATAAGTTACGGTATCACGAAGATGGGATGGTTGGGCCTATGTGATTTTAATCAATCTTTTCAAAGTATTTTTTGAAAACAAAACCGGATTTAGGCTCACCAGTTTCTTGATCAATATAATAGATTAATAAGTACTTATGTCGAGTCTCAATAACGCTTATCAACTGTCCTTTTTTAACGATACCCTTTATTGCAGCTCTTTTCTTATTGTTCACTCTCAGATTTACGTCAGTAGTTGCAAGCCTTTGTTTCGTGATTTGACTTAAAATGCTATCTAACTTTATATTAGTGTGCTCTTGATGCGATTTAAATTTATCGTCTATGATTTCAGAAAGCTCTTTGTTTGTCATTTTATGGGAATCGCTGTGTAATGAAAAAATCATCACAACAAATGAAATGATTTGCATTATTTGAAAAATAAAGGCTTTAGCTTTTTCTGATTTAGACTTTGAACTTATCAGTTGCAATTCATCAAATAACTGTATCTGAAATTTTTCAAAACTTTCCTGAGTCACATACTTATCTGAGAAAGTTTGTAGCGATTCTGCTTGAGTCACTATTGCTTCGGTAGCCTCCTCAACAAGATCATATTCCTCTTCAGCTACATCAAGATCATCAAATGATATATTCTTCAAAAAATCTGTAGAAATACCTCTCAGTGCAACTTCTATAGCATTCAATGGCTTCACATAATTTTCAGCATACATTGATGATAAAGATGATAAAGATGACAAGCGCTGATTGAGCAAGGCGTGATTGGTTATAATGCCATCCATCTGATTTTTAAGTGGATTGTCTTTATACCAATCTAATAGCGGTACGATTCCAGATGTCACTTTAGAAATAGAATTCATCGATTCAATTCCAGGATGTTGGTGCATTGATTTAAGGATATCTAAAGCACCACCAAATGCTGCAATATTTGTAGGATACTGAATGCGTTTAGTCATTTCATTTACCCAATCTAATTTCGCAATACTACCCATCGCTGCTTCTATTGCTTTTTGGCTTGCATTTATATTTTTAAATTGATCTAATGGGTTCATATTGATATTAAGTTTGTTGTTACTTATGACATCTCCCATTTAATTTCTCCCAAACGATTCTTAATAGCTTTAAGAGATTTCAAGACTTCTTCGTCATTAGGTAAATCCCCAGTAAGCAACTCTTTGAAAGAGCTGTTGTAGGTTAATTTTATTTTGCTCCAAACGCCTTCAATATCTTCAAATATGAGTGCTTTGTTTGGGTGTTGTGAGAGCCATTCCTTGTCATTGGGAATCGCTTTGTCATCATCTTTACCTACCTGATTGAGCATTGCAGAAAAGTCTTCACTTGCTAGAAAATCTTGTATTCGCTCTAACTTTAGTAATTGGTGCAAATCATAGGTGTGCCTTACTTTATCTGCCAAGTCTTTCAAAGGGGTTTCGGTATATGAAAATCGCACGAGGCTTATCACTTTCTCACAAAAGGTACGCTCAATATCTAGCGCAACAACTTTAAAAGGTTCGAGCTCGTATTTGGTTATCAGATCCACATTTCCTGTACTGGCAATTAAACCGGTAATCATCGAGTGTATTTCAACCGCACTGCTGGGATGCGGGCTTCCATAGCTGGACACTTCTACCACTATCTCATCACGCACGTGGCCAAAGGCTCCATCCATTCCGCTTTTATCGTAGCTATATACCAGTTTTCTGATCTTACCCTTTTTGTTCTCGATTAAGTGACCAGGTACATAAGTCAAGGGTTCAGCCACAGCTTCTGTGACAAGCTTAAGTTTCTTCTTGATGGCGTTACTTCCTTCTTCTTCGTCAGTGATGATGACGAGATCTATATCTTCCGAAAAGCGCTCGATAATCTTATGACATTTTGATAAAGACGTTCCACCTTTAAACACAGTAATATCCTTTGATGCAGGATTTGTAAATATTTGCTTGAGCGCAAAAGTGACCCAGTAATCTTTTTCAATAAATATTTCGGCAATGCCGAAATGATCTGCGGCAGCACGTATCGCATTTCTGAAGGGTTCTTGATATTCGTGTAATCTCATTAAGCGATGTTCCAGTTGTTAATAGTTGGTAGTATATCCTTGGAAATCCCAAAGGTGTAGGTACTTAAGGCATTGATGTTCTCACGCAATGCGTTGCTCTGTTTTTCTAATCCCATAAACTCGTAGATGGCACCTATTAAGGCAGCAACTTTAGGTGGGTACGCTTTCGCGAAAGCGGTAAAACGTTCCAGATCTTTTGCCGAAAATTGAGCTATTCTGTTTTTAAGAAACGAAAGAATCTGGGAGCTGTCGCCATCAGGAATATTTTTAAAGTCTTTTGCAACATCGAGCACCTGTAGTAATGGAATATTCTTTTTAGAAACGGTAACATAGCTCTTTGCAGGCCGCACCATTGTGTTTCCTACCTTACCACGTACTTGCTTTGAAGAACTCGCAACTCTTACCACGTTAGGAACCTGAGTGGTCAGCCTGAATTGATTGTACAATCGCACTCCAGTAATGTAGGCCACCTGTTTGTTATCTTCAAAAAGATAGATATTGAGCAGTTCTGTATCACTAGGTCTTAATTCGCCAAAGTCTGTTTGTTTAGGCTTATAATAAACACCTTTTCTATATCTCTTTATAGTACCAGCAGTAACTAGTCTACTTAAAGACTTAGAAGCAGCTGTAAACTCACCTTGAGGTATAGCCAGATCATCGTATGTAAATGCATCTCCTGCATCTATACGAGCTATCTTATCTTTTATGTATGCTGTTATATTCATAGTTTAAGCATTACAAAGATAGTTTAATTCTTTATAATGTCAAGTTTTTACATCTATTTACTTGACATATATAGCAATATCTATTCCTTTATCAGTTTCTTTATTTATAGCTCGTTCTATAGCTCCAGCATCTCTATCTCCGTCCCAAAGTCCCAAACCCTACCACTGTAAACCTTCTTCTTCCCTTCATCTTTGTGCTCACAAGGTTTAGAGACCTGCCCATTATTACAAACAGTTTTACAAAAACAACCCAAAATGGCACAGAAAAATGACATCGCCTGGCAACCTATAATGTATTGCGTAGGAGCAGGAATCGCCGGCATCGCAATAGGAACCTTACTGGTAGCACCTATGGTTCAAAAGATGAAGGCAAAAAAGCTCGCAGAAAAAAACAAGAAGACTGCGGCTGTCCCTACCAAAAAGGCATAGCATTTAGAGATGCGCCATAAGGGACAACATATTCTTGAGATGAAAAACTCCATTGTTTCAATGGACAAATCCCAGACTAATGAAAGATTATAACGACGAGTTAATGCGCTACGAAGAAGACGCAGAAAACCAATACGACGATTACGACCACGAAGAAGACTACGATGACTATGACGATGAGGACGACTTCGATACAGGCTTTGAAGGCCTAGAAGATGGTTATGATGATGAGTTTGAAGACGAGTACGACGACTATGACGATTATGCAGATGAAGTTGAGTACGAAGATGATTATGACGATTACACCGCAGCCACAGTAGGCAAGATTGATCCTAACGACCGTACCCTAACGGTAGTGATCACAAACAAATCTGGCGCAGCGGCAGAGGCAAATGTTTTTGGCGGTAACCGTGAGGCAGCACAGCCTAATGGTGTGACCGTAGAGATAGAAGAATCCAGTCACAAGGAAGTACGTGAAGAGAGTAAGGCAAACCCTTTTAAAATATCGGGAATGAAGTACTCTGTGAGCAATCCGCTACAGTTTGATAATGTACTGCGCGTGGAGCGTAGAACAGCTTCAGGTTCAAAAACGACCAGAGTGTATCAACCGCGTAATGCGACTTCGCCACAAAACTTTACCCAAACGCTCATTGACGATGACAACTTCGAGATGGACGTGACGGGACAGGATTCCCTACAGATTATGGTAGAGGATGGCGTTACAGCCGTATTCACATTTACCATTAAAGCAAGAGCAAATCTGGGCAACTTGCTTAAAGGTCAGAACGTTGCAGAACTCTCTCGTGCACCACGTACGACTGGACTTCCACAACTGGACCTGATACGCAGTCGTAGAAAACCCAGACCATTAGGGCGTCCCAGACGTAGAGTGAGACGTTCTCGCAGGAGACCTGTAAGCCGTCGTCGATATGTCAGAAAACCGGTGGCGAGACGGTCTAAGTCACGCCTTGTAAGACGTAAGAGACGATAGTTGGAGCTCCGACTTGAGTCTTGACTCTTTCCCTAATTGAGACAGCCAGAGTCACGGTTTCCCCCAAACCTAGCTCTGGCTGTTCTTTTTTAACGACACCCTATGAAACGCAACAATAACCCCAAAAATCTCGCACAGAACAGGATAGACTATATCGTCTTTCATAACACAGATGCCGCAAATGACATCTTGTTTGATTACGGTTTTGAAAAAATTGATAACCAGCAACATCTGTCCCAGGCGGTCAAAGAACTTGTAAAGAACAAAGGGAGAAAGGTCATCAAGGATCTTTTAGAAATTCATCCAGACAAGGCAGCGATACTTCAGGTAAATACTGTTGAAAATTCCAAATGTGCTGCCTGTGGTGAAAACGCTGTAGTTCATACTGAGCGTAGCCGAAGTACGAAAGCGGAAAACTATTGTAAATCCTGCGGTCATTCCAACTATGCAGGTTCTGGAGATGAAGACAGTTTTCTGGATCAGTTCAATTCCTATGATGATAAAGCCCTAGAGAAGTATTATCAGGACATCGTAAAGCGATCCAATGAAGATCTGGAAGACAAAAACCTAGCACAGGAAGTTCAAATGGTCTGGAACGAACTGCGCAAACGCAAGGAAAGCAAACCAGAATCCAAACCAGAAGTAGCTGCCGAGAAACCCAAAGGCATCCATATCACAAAAGATGAGATGTTGCTTTTTGGCGTCGTATTTATCGCAGGTGTTCTGGTAGGTGCGAGCATAAAATTTGACTTAAAAAATGGCAAATAAAACCAAACAATTGAAATACAATCAGGCGATAGATGATATCTCATACCTGATCCTGCACTATCCCTTAGAACTGCAACAGCTCTTGCGTGTCTATGGGATCACTTTCCGTGACAGGCCATCACACAAGGCACTCATTAATGAGACTGTAGAACTGATGAAGGATGATAATTCCGCTTTCGCGAAAGCGCTTGCAGAACTCATATCCAGACTTGCAGGTCGCGAGGACGAGTTTTGGGGAGCCGTGGCCAAAGGTGCCGTGGGAATCCTGGGCGGTCTCTTCAAAAAGAAAAAACGCCGTAGTTCTGGTGGCAATACTAATGCAGCAGCCGCAGCGGCAGCTCAGGCAGCTGCGGCCAAAAGAGATATGGAGCGCCGTATGCAACAGATGCGTGAAGAACAACGCCGCCGTGATGAAGAGCGACGACAGGCAGAAGAACGCCGTCGAGAAGAACAAAAACGCAAGGAAGCCGAAGCAAAAAAGAAAACCAATATGATGCTGATGATAGGCGGCGGTGTGGTGGTTCTGGGCATAGGTGCAGCGATATTAATGAAGTCCAAACAGCCACCGATGCCGTATGGCGGTCAACGTGCGCAAATGCCACAACAGCTATGACAAACACATTCGGATTAACAGATTATGACGTGTACGACGATGGAGATTACGACAACTTTAGACGTGGTCGCAGGAAAATACGTAGACAGCGCAGAAAGGCAAGAAGAATCGCAAGACGTGCCCCAAATAGACGTATCAAAATCGCACCTAGACGGAAAATCTTGCGACGACCACCTATTGTAAAAGGAAGACCAAGACCTATTAGGAAAAAGAAAGTAGTTCGTAAAAAGCTGCCATCTAAAGTCCCAGTAAGCATCTTAATTCCCAAAGGAACACCTATAAAAACCAAGCTACCTAGCAAACCTATATTCAAGCCCACCTTGATAAAAAAGGGCAAGCCTATCAGTAAAGATCAAAAGGTTACAAAAGCGCAAATAGCAAGCCTTCAAGTTCCTGCAACAGTGGAGAAAGCAGCAGCAGAAAAGGCAATGAAGTCGGACGGTAAAACAGCGAAGGTGGTTAAGATCATTGCTATCGTCGGAGTTACTGGCGCTGTAGGTTTTGGCATCTATAAATACATTCAAATCAAAAAGAAAAGCAATGGACATACTGGCGCAAATAAAGGAAAGTGAAGTATCTGACGATGGAAGTTTCCAGGAAGGATTTCTGTATGGGTCTGTCAAGAATATAGGAGAAAAAACGGCTCAAGTAAATGGCGTTTCCCTTCTTCCAGGCGAAGCCAAAAGCTATCCATTTGTAGGTAAAGGTTACCACAAAATAAACTACGAACCCAACGGAAGCACCTTGCGTGTTCTGGAAGTACTATAACGTATGATTACAGGAGAAACAGAATACATTCTAGACGATAATTATGACGATTTCTTTGGCAACAAAAAGAAACGTCGTGCGCGTCGTGCCAAACGAAAAGCGCGAAGAGCGGCAAGACGCAGCGCACCGAAGCGCATTGCACGACGCGCTAAAAGCAAAGCCTTCTTTTCTAAACTGGGTAACGCCGTTCAGGATATGGGCGGAGCAACGGCTATAGGTGCTGCTATCGATACGATTACAAAACCAACATCTCCCACAGGATTTGGCGGTGCTAATGAACCTGCATCAGATTTTGATTTTTCAATCGGTACGGCAGATGTTCCTGAAGAAGAAAAGAAAGGTATTCCCACCATAGTTTTTGTTCTAGGTGGCGTGGTCGTAGTTGGCGTTGTGGGATTAGTGGTTATTAAGAATAGAAAGAACAAGCAACTGTATAGCCAATGATTATCCCGATTCCATCAAATAAAGAGCGTTTCAAAATACGACTGGGTATCAAGTCCAAAATGCCAGTGCAGTTGGGCATACGCGTGTACGATCCGCGATATCCTAATACGTATTATTTCAGGAGAAAAGCGCAGTTCTATGAAGGCGATGAGAAACGAGAATTTGTGATCTCGCTTCCCGTAACGCCAGAAGTACTGGAAATGGAGCTGTTTGACAAAGTTTCTGGAGAAGACTATCAGTTTGATATGAGCTACTTCAAGGTA
>OJEH01000006.1_pt1 | contig 44194 bp, 42 predicted proteins | sample 1593001 | NCBI WGS metagenome assembly OJEH01 (sample SAMN05416886, study PRJEB24817) | seawater metagenome | isolation source: Sea water | place: Canada:Atlantic | collected 2013-11 | reverse complement strand
CATTTACTAAACAATCCAAAAGCATAAAGTCCTAATAATGGACCATAGGTATACCCTGCAAAAGTGAAAAGTTTTGCAATTACAGTTGCATCTGCAATTACATATTTAAAAAGTATTATTGTAACTATTAGTACTAAAGACATAATAACGTGTATCGTTTTTCTTACGACAACTTGTTTCTTCTCATCATATCGTTTTTCGATATCTAAAATATCAATACTAAAAGATGTTGTTAGTGAAGTTAATGCACTGTCTGCACTAGAGTATGCTGCGGCAATTAAACCTAAAATAAAAACTATGGCTACACCAATACCAAAATAGCCTTGAGTGGCCAACTCAGGAAATAGTTGATCTTTATGAGCATCTACACCATTTTGCTGTGCATAAACAGTTAGTAATAAACCAAGTGCTAAAAACACAAAATTTACTATTGTTAAGACAATTGTAAACCAAAACATATTTTTTTGAGCATCTTTCAAGTTTCTGCACGTCAGGTTTTTCTGCATCATATCTTGGTCTAGACCTGTCATCACAATTGAAATAAACGCACCACTAATAAATTGTTTCCAAAAGAAATCGCCAGACTTCCAGTCTTCAAAAAAGAACATTTTAGAAAGATTGCTGTCTGCTAAATAGCTAAAGAAATTACCAGCGTTTATACCTAAATCTTCAGAAACATATACAATAGTTACACCTACGGCAATTAGCATAAATAAGGTTTGCAATGTATCTGTCCACACAATGGTTTTAATGCCACTTTTAAATGTGTAAAGCCAAATTAGGAGTATAGTTATAGTAACCGTTGCCCAAAAAGGAACATTAAGGTTATCAAATATTAAATTCTGTAACACTACTGCTATAAGGTATAATCTAAAACTTGCACCTACAACTCTAGATAAGATAAAAAACGATGCTCCAGTCTTGTAAGAATACTTACCAAAACGACTATCTAAATAGGTGTATATAGAAGTTAAATTAAGCCTGTAATAAAGAGGGAGAAGTACTAATCCTATAACAGCATAGCCAACCGTGTAGCCTAATACAACTTGAAAGTAACTAAATTGACTTTCCTCTATCCAGCCAGGTACAGATATAAAAGTAACTCCAGATAAAGAAGCTCCTATCATCCCAAAAGCTACAAGATACCAAGGAGATTGTCTGTTAGCTTTAAAAAATTCAGCGTTTGTGCCATCTTTATTAGTAAGAAAGGAGATGAGCATTAAAACACCAAAATATCCTGCAATAAGAAAAAGAATATGAAACGGTTGCATAGTGTAAAATTATGCCACGAATATAATGTAAATATTATGGTAATGTTTGTAAAGCACTATCTCAAATCTTGTGAAAACATTACTTTTGTAGTATGGATTTTTCTTCAAAATTTTTAGAACAAGCTGTTCAGGAAGTCTCACAATTACCAGGAATTGGAAAGCGAACTGCATTGCGATTAGTACTTCATTTATTAAAACAACCAGAAAACCAAACGGTAAATTTGGCTAAGGCTTTGGTAGATGTTAAAACCCAAATTAATTTCTGTTCTAACTGTCATAATATTAGTGATCACAAGCTTTGTGAGATTTGTACAAACCCTAAAAGAGAAGCGCAATATGTTTGTGTTGTAGAAGATATTAGAGATGTAATGGCTATTGAAAATACTAGCCAATATCGAGGACATTACCATGTTCTAGGTGGTAAAATTAGTCCTATGGATGGTGTAGGACCTAACCAGTTAAATATATCTACTTTGGTAGATAAGGTTAAAGCAGGAAAAGTTGATGAAATTATTTTTGCTTTAAGTAGTACTTTAGAAGGAGACACAACTAACTTTTATATCTTTAAACAATTAGAAGGAACAGGCGTTAAAACATCAACCATAGCAAGAGGAATTTCAGTAGGAGATGAGTTAGAATATGCAGATGAGGTAACCTTAGGTAGAAGTATCCTTAATAGAATACCTTTTGAAGCCTCTTTAAAATCTTAAATGGTACAACTTTCTGTAATCATACTTAATTACAATGTAAAGCATTTTTTAAAGCTTTGCCTACAAAGCGTTGTAGAAGCAACTAAAAATATACCAGCAGAAATAATTGTTGCAGATAATGCATCTAAAGATGGTAGTATGCATATGGTAGCTCAAGATTTTCCAGATATTATTAGACTGGAAAACAAAGAAAATTTAGGGTTTAGCAAAGCTAATAATTTAGCAGTTAAACAAGCAAAAGGCAAGTATGTCTGTATCTTAAATCCAGATACAGTAGTTCCTGAAGATATTTTCTCAGAACTTTTAGCATTTATAAAAACCGTTCCAGACTTTGGGGCAGTTGGCGTAAAGTTAATAGATGGTAAAGGGCAATTTTTACCAGAAAGTAAACGGCAGATACCAACGCCTAAAGTTGCATTTCAAAAAATGGTTGGAGAAGCTTCAAATTATTATGCAAATTACTTAGAGCCTAATAGTATTGGTAAAGTAGATGTTCTTGTTGGCGCATTTATGTTTATGTCTAGACAGCGTTATTTGCAAGTAGAAGGTTTTGATGAAGATTATTTTATGTATGGTGAGGATATAGATCTTAGCTACAAACTTCTTAAGGCAGGTTATAAAAATTACTATTTCGGTAAAGAGTCTGTAATTCATTTTAAAGGTGAGAGTACTGTTAAAGATGAGGTGTATAGAGCACGTTTTTATGGTGCGATGCAGCTCTTTTATAAAAAGCATTTTAGTAATAGTAAGCTTACTAATCTCATAGTAAAAGCTGCATTAAAAGTGGCTAAACGAGTACATAAAATACAAGGTGCTCAAACAGAAAAAGAATCTTCAACCTCTGTGTTTATATATCTGGGTAATTCCTCAAACTGTGTTTCAATTTTGTCTAAGCTTAAAAATAAGCAAGTGCAACACCTATCTTTAGAAGAGCTAAACAAGCTAACTTTAAAAAATACACAGCTGTTTTTAGACACACAATTTTTCAGTTATAAAGAAATAATTAGTTTTTTAGAGCTGTTTGGGCATCATAATAATACCTTTAGAATAAAATTAAAATCCTCTAATGTATTGATAGGTAGTGATACAAGTACAGGAAGAGGAGAAGTTTTGGTCTTAGAATTAGATGAAATTCAATAAAAGAATTAATCTCAGTTTAAAGCAATTCTAACATCATTTTAATACAATAACGTTGTGATTTTAAGTAATTTTGCAATCGCAATTATTAATTAACCTATTGCATTACGAATATGGCAAAGTTTGAACTAAAGCTCCCGCAAATGGGTGAGAGTGTTGCAGAAGCAACCTTAACTAACTGGCTTAAAGAAGTTGGTGATACTATAGAGGCTGATGAGGCTGTCTTAGAAATCGCAACCGATAAAGTTGACAGCGAAGTACCAAGTGAGGTAGATGGTGTTTTGGTTGAAAAACTTTTTGAAGCAGATGATGTTGTGCAAGTAGGACAGACTATCGCAATAATTGAAACTGAAGGTGGAGACGCTCCGGCAGAAACCACTACAGATACATCGACTAAAGAAGAGTCTTCTAACAAAGCTGTTGAAGCTGTATCTCAATCTGTAACTTCTGCAAAAGAAACAACAAGTACAGATTTTTCAGATTCAGATAAATTCTATTCACCACTTGTTAAGAATATAGCCAAAGAAGAAGGCGTATCGTTATCTGAACTAGATGCTATATCTGGAACAGGTAAAGATGAGCGTGTTACTAAAAATGATATTTTAAAATACGTTGAAGATAAGAAAGCAGGTAAAACAGCTGCGCCTAAAGCACAGATGCAACCTATAGAAGCGCCTAAGGCTGCTGCTCCAAAATCACCTAAAGCACCTGTAAGTGTAAATGGAGGCGATGAGATTATTGAAATGTCTCGTATGGGTAAATTAATTGCTCATCATATGGTAGACAGTGTTCAAACTTCTGCACACGTTCAGTCTTTCATCGAGGTAGATGTTACAAATATCTGGAACTGGAGAAACAAAATTAAGAATGAATACCAAAAACGAGAAGGTGAAAAATTAACGTTTACACCAATCTTTATGGAAGCTGTAGCTAAGACTATAAAAGACTTCCCTATGATTAATATCTCTGTAGATGGTGATAAAATTATAAAGCGTAAAGCTATTAACCTTGGTATGGCTGCTGCTTTACCAGATGGTAACCTAATTGTGCCAGTTATTAAGAATGCAGACCAGTTAAACTTGGTTGGTATGTCTAAATCTGTTAATGATTTGGCTAACCGTGCGCGTATTGGTAAATTAAAACCAGACGATACCCAAGGAGGAACATATACAGTAACTAACGTAGGAACGTTTGGTAGTGTGTTTGGAACGCCAGTAATAAACCAACCTCAAGTTGCAATTTTAGCATTAGGTGCTATTAGAAAAGTACCTGCTGTAATTGAAACACCAGATGGTGATTTTATAGGTATACGTTACAAAATGTTCTTGTCTCACTCTTATGACCATAGGGTTGTAAACGGTGCATTAGGAGGACAGTTTGTACAACGTGTAAAAGATTATTTAGAAGCGTTTGATGTTAATAGAGAAATCTAAAATCATCATCACAAAATTTACAAAGCCATCAATTAGTATTGATGGCTTTTTTTATTTAAAATTAATTGAAACTATTATGCCATTGGTGTCGTAAGTTTAAATATGACAAACCATTGGCTTTTACTATTTATAGCATTATTTATTTCTAACTCCTTTTATAGTCAGAAAATAGATAATTTGTCATCTTTTAGAGATGTAGAAAATGATAGCTATTTTAGGTTTAACTACGATAATGATTTTTTTTCATCTTCAGATAAAAACTATACCCAAGGTTATAGTTTTGAGTTAGTGCTACCAGTATTCAAGAAAAATCCTTTAAATGTTTTGTTTCTTAAGCCTAAAAATTATGTTGCTAAATATGGATTAGCAATTGAGCATATAGGCTTTACTCCAGATGATTATGGTAGTGAAGAAATTCAATTTGGAGATCGTCCTTTTGCTGCTGCTATCTATTTAAAAAGCTTTGTTATAAGTACAGATACTATTTCAAAACGTAGATTTACATCTTCATTTAATTTAGGAATAATAGGGCCAGGCGCATTTGGTAAAGAAATGCAAGTAGAAATTCATGAAGCAACCGGAAATGAAATTCCTTTAGGTTGGAAACATCAAATAAAGAATGATGTTGTTTTAAATTATGAAATAGGGTTGGAGCAGCAGCTTTATAAATACCAGCGGTACTTATCTTTACAAGCACAAACTAGTGCTAAGTTAGGAACGTTGTTTACAAACGCATCTTTAGGTTTAAATGGTAGTATAGGTTTAGTAAATTCAGCTTTTTCTGCTGAAGCTAAAAAAGACAAATTTCAACTTTATTTCTATTCTCAAATTTTCGGGAGTGTAGTAGCGTATGATGCTACTTTACAAGGCGGCCTTATTACAAAAGATAGCCCTTATATAATAGATTCTGATGATGTTAAGCGTTTTACAGGACAATACACTTATGGATTTGTGTTACAAACTAAACGATTTTATGCAGAATATACCCGAACACTAATAACAAGAGAATTTAGTAGAGGTGACTCAGCAAAATGGGGTGGATTTAAATTAGGTTTTACCTTTTAAATCCACCCCAAAAGAGGTTTTGCTAAATCTGTTTTACTACTTTTTAAAAGCTTTCTCAAAAGCATCTTTTCCTCCAATTATTGGTAGGTTTAAAGACGTTTTATCCAAATCTATAGTAAGTTCTGTACCTGGCTTAGGATGTAATGTAAATTCTTTATCACTTGAAAAAATCATTAATCCAATTTGTTGGCCTTTAGGAATAATTTGATCATCTGGCTGTAATGAAAATGTAACATCATAAAACTTACCTTTTTTAAGTGCTTCACCTTTACTTATTGACTTGTAATTTTGAGGATCTGCCCAACCACGAGTAATTATATTATCTGTAATTTTTGCTTTCTTAGCATCATTCCAAGGTAATGAGACCAACCATACAGAAAGGTTTGCTGCAGGTGTGTTACTGGATAATGAAACTGTTATTTCAGATACTCCTGATATATGAAGATCATTAGTTAGGGTAGGTGTAACGTAAAGCAATCTATGTTTACTTTCATCTGCAGTAGCTAGTTCTGTTCCAGCAATTGATGCATCATCGTATAATGTTTCAGTACCTTTGTCATCTAACTCTGCTGTACTTAGTGTTCCTACTTTAGGAGCACCAGAATTAATATAAAGAGTTACAGGTTCTGCATTTGGATTTGGATAATCTTCATATGATGTTGGGTTATCTCTTTTGTCGTTTTCTCTAACTATCCACGCTCTTGCATCATCTTCTACATTATTTTCTACGCCATGAAGGTAGCGTGTAAACCATTTATTCATCATAGAAAATGGTGGTGGACCACCATGACCATTTTGATGATAAAATATTTGTGATGGAATACCTTGTTCCTTTGCTTGTTTGTAAATTCTATAGCTATGTTCTGGCATAACATTCCAATCATTAAAACCGTGAGACATTAATAAAGCTGCCTTCATAGGTTTCATATCATTTAGATAATCTCTACTTGCCCAAAATTTATTGTAATCGCCAGTTTCTCTATTCATATTAGCAGCTAAAACATCATCTCTCATAGATTTGTTATTGTATGGGCGTTTAGCCTCATCACCACTATGAATAAAATCATATAGCACATCTATATCTTCTCCAAGATAACCACCAGGAGAACGTACCAACCCGTTTGATCTGTAGTAATGATAATAAGACGTATTTGGTGCAATAGGAATTATAGCTTCTAAACCTTCTACACCTGTCGTAGCAGCAGCTAATGGTATTGTACCATTATAAGATGTACCTGTCATACCAACTTTACCAGTTGTCCAAGTAGCTTTTACCTCTTCGTTACTGTCTACTTCAGTATATCCCTTTGCACGACCATTAAGCCAATCTATAACAGCTTTTGGAGCTAAAGATTCATTATCACCGCCAAGTGATGGAGAACCTTGTGATAAACCTGTTCCTGGCGAAGAAGAGTGAATTACAATATATCCTCTAGGTACCCAAGTGTTTATATGAGATTTTGAAATAATGGGTCTTTTGCCACGTCGTGTAACTTCAGGATGTACACGTTCTTTAGGGGTGTCACCTAGCTCTACTTCAACACTATGAAATAAACCATCTGTATCTGGTGCAACACCTGCAAAATAAGGGCTAGACACATATATAACAGGAAGTTTTAAACCTTCTGTATCTGTTTGTTTTGGTCTAGTTACAGAAACGTGCATGCGGTCTAAAGTATCATCACCATCTGTATTAAATTCAGTTTCTACCCATAAGTCATGAGTAATCCATTCTGTAGGATTGCTAAAAGCTTTAACTGGTTGTGCTTCCCCATTTTCAAAAATAGGAGTTGCTATGTCTTGCGCAGATACACAACTTATAGTTGTTATAAATGCTACAAGAATTGGTAGTAGGTTAAGTTTCATAAACTATTGATTTTGGTTCTTTGTATAAAGATAATATATATATGAATTTGTAAGTAATAAAAAACTCCCAAGCCTTATGTAAGAGACTTGGGAGTTTTAAATATGATATAATAAAATTAATTACTCATCACCTTTCTCACCTTGCTCGAATTTCTCGAACTCGCCGTCTTTTTCAGCTCTTGGCCAAGAATTGTTAGATGTATCAACATCTGCAGTTTCTAAGTCTGGATCTACAACAATGTTTGTAATCTCCTTATCACTTGCTACAGCTTTGCTTACTTCTTTATCGTTCTTTCTCCAAACTTGTGCAGGATAAGTTACTTTTTCTTTTGAGCCATCTTCGTAAGTGTATTCAACTATTAAAGGCATTGGAATTCCGCCTGGCTTTTCGAAAACAATGTTGTATAAATACTTAGGTTGTTTAATTGCATTACGCTCTTCTTCAGAAAAGTTATCCATCAGGAATTCTTTGAGCGTAGGTGCATTTTCGAAAAGAGATTTACTTTTCATAGAAGCATCATACTCTTCATCACCTTCTTCAACTACATAAATAGCATCAATAGTACTAGGGTCTTGAACACCATAACGTGCTAATAACTCTTTTCCTTTTTTAGTAGGTTTATCTGTTACAAAGTAAGATTTTACTTCTTTAACACCTAAATCTACATTTTCTGTAGAGTAGAACCAACCTCTCCAGTACCAATCTAAATCTACTGCAGATGCATCTTCCATAGTACGGAAAAAGTCATCTGGAGTTGGGTGTTTAAACATCCAACGCTTAGAGTAAGTTTTAAAAGCATGGTCAAATAACTCTCTTCCCATTACTGTTTCACGTAATATGTTAAGTGCTGTTGCAGGCTTACCATATGCGTTATTACCAAGTTGGTAAACGTTTTCTGGGTTAGACATAATAGGTGCAATAAAATCTTGATTACCTTTCATGTAATTTACAATCTTACTAGGCTCACCACGACGTGATGGGTATTTTTGGTTTGGAGCTATTGCATCTGGAAATTCTTCACCAAACTCTTGCTCTGCTACATATTGCATAAATGTATCTAGACCTTCGTCCATCCAACCCCATTGTCTCTCATCACTGTTAACAATCATTGGGAAGAAGTTGTGTCCTACTTCGTGAATAATTACTGAAATCATACCGTATTTAACGCGGTCATTGTAAGTACCATCTTCATTTGGTCTACCATAGTTCCAGCAAATCATAGGATATTCCATACCTTGATTCTTAGCGTGAACAGAAATTGCCTTAGGGTAAGGATAATCAAACGTGTGAGCACTGTAAGATTTTAAAGTAGAAGCAACTGCTTTAGTTGAAAACTCTTCCCATAATGGGTTACCTTCTTTAGGGTACATAGATACTGCCATTACAGTACGCTCTCCTAGTTTAACAGCTTGCATATCCCAGATAAACTTACGAGATGTAGCAAAACCATAATCTCTTACGTTTTCAGCTTTAAACTTCCACGTTTTAGTTTTTTCAGAAAAACCTTTTTCTGCTTCTTCTGCTTCTTCTTGTGTTACAATAATAACTGGCTTGTCATAAGACGTTCTAGCTTTTTCGTAACGCTTCATCATGTCTTTAGAAAAGACATCTTTTCTGTTTTGTAGTGTTCCTGTAGCGTCAAGAATATGATCTGCAGGTACTGTAATGTTTACTTCATAATCACCAAATGGAAGAGCAAATTCACCGCTTCCCCAGAATTGGTAGTTTTGCCATCCTTCTACATCATTATATACAGCCATTCTTGGGAAGAATTGAGCTATTACGTAAGCATTGTTGCCATCTTTAGGAAAGTGCTCGTAACCAGATCTTGCTCTGTTAACAGTATGGTCTGGAATGTTGTAGTTCCACTTAATGTTAAATGTATAGCTATCTCCAGCTTTTAAAGGCTGTCCCATATCTATTCTCATCATAGTCTGGTTGATGGTATAATTTAAAGGAGCACCATTTCTAGATACCTTTTCAATATTAAAACCACCATCAAAACCTTCTGTCATATATTGTGACACAAAACCTCCCGTTTGAGATACAGCACCAATTCCAGAACCATTAATTAATGGAGACTTAGAGTCTTTAGCTCTTACGTTTTGGTCTAATTGTACCCAAAGGTATTCTAAAGCGTCTGGAGAGTTGTTTGTGTATGTAATTTCTTCTTCACCAAATATCTTTTGAGTACGGTCATCTAAAGTGATGTCCATTTTGTAATCGGCAGTGTTTTGGTAATATGCTTCACCTGGTGCGCCAGAACCTGTACGGTACTGGTTAGGTGTAGAAAACTCTTGGTAAAGTTGTCTAAACGCATTGTTGTTAGTGTGCGGTTTTGTAGGTTCTTCTTGTGGTTGCTCTTCTTGGGCAAAGAGACCAGCAGAAAATACCAAAAACAAGGCAAAAAAAGTAGTTTTGATAGTTTGCATTATATATAGTTTAATTTAAGGTTGTTAAAATTAAGGATTTATCAATTTCTGTGTATTTCTTAACGAAAGTTTAACACATCGCTTTCGCGGTCATTCATTAGTAATAAACTCTTTATGGTTTTGTTTTTAGTAACGTGTACTACGTTTTGTTGATCTTCAAACATATCTAACAAGACTTCATTTTTCACTTCTATATTTTCTAAAGATTTTACACCAACGGCTTTAAAGAAACATTTAACCAAATCATCATCATAGGTGTTGCCTAGATATTTAAACAGGATTTTCTTTCCATTAATGGTAATTTGTAATTTATCTGTAAAATAACGTTCAATAAACTTGTCTGCATTCTTTGTTTCAGAATTCTTTCCTAGTTTAATAGTTTCACTATACCTTGTCTTAAGAAGCAGTTCTAGGTCGTCTATAAATACTCTGGAAATTATCTGTACAGTTTCATCTTCCTCAATAAATTCAATATCTGTAGTGCTTACATAAAACTTATGTACATTATTAAAAGCTAAAGATGGTAAGCAAAAAAGTAAAAGGAAAATTATCTTTTTCATAATTAGTGTTTGACTATAAAAAACGACAAAGGTTTAATCTAAAAACTATTTTATTTTAATTGTCTATACTAATAGACGCTGCAAACACGGTTTTGTTACGCTATAATCAAGTTTTATTTTTTTCCTCTATCCATTTACTCATATATTTTGTGCTTTGAGATTGATGGTGCTGCAGTACTTGTCCTAAAAAGTTTTGATTGCGGTGCTCTGTTAGGTGTGTTTCTAGATAATCTAGTTTCTTATGAAAAACATCATCAAAACTTGATTTAGAGAACCGTTCTTTAATAATCTTAAACCCGTTTTTTTGCGCAGTACGCCATTGGTTTCTTGAGTTGTAATGCTTAACAGCTTCTTTGGCAATTACTTTTGGATCGTTAGCAATTTCACCAGCAAAAGGTAATAATCCACCAATGCCTTCTGCACCAACAATAGTTGTAATGTTAGGTGTGCCGTTTTGCATAGCATTTATAAACTTGGTTTTTAAACCTGCACCATACAATAAAGGAGATAGTAATACACGAGCATTTTTTAAAACATCTGAAGCACTCTCTGCTCTTCCCATTATATGAAAGCCGTCTTTTTTGTTTTCAAACTGTTGTACTTTTTGAGAAGTGTACGCGCCGTATATGTAAATTTGAGCTTCGGGCATCTCTTTCTTTATTAATGGCCAAACGTGTTTCTTTACAAATCTAACCGACTCAAAATTTGGAGGATGTAACAAGTTGCCAAGCATTACAAAACCTTCTCGATCTTCAAACGTTGGTAAATCATTTTTTTTATCTTCTGAAACAGGATCAAGTAAAAATGGAATATAGTGTAAGATGGTTTCATCTATCTGAAACACTTGCTTAAGGATGTTTATTTCTACTTCAGAAATCATAATACTAAGGTCACACCTCAATATACTTGCAATTTCTCTTTTTGCTGTTTTGTTAAGTAGATCTTCTTTTTTAAACCTACGTTGTTCAGAAAACGCTTGTTGACGTCCTGCTCGTAAGCAATGCAGGTCTTCTGTATCTAGTATTTTAATTGCATTTGGACAAGTATCAGAAACACGCCAGCCAAATTGCTCTTCTACCATAAACCTATCAAAAAGCACAATGTTGGGATTAAGCTTTTTTAAGAGTTCATCAAATGAAGAATCATTCATTTTTAAATGAACTTCAGTTATATTTAAGGCACTTAGATCCTCACTAAACTCTGTTTTAGCAGATGCGCTACCAAAGGTAATCTCATAATTAAATGATTTAAAGAGGTTAAGGAGCTGAATCATTCTCCAGCCTGCGCCAGTGCTTTGAGGTTCGGGCCAAGTTTTGCCTATGACAAGTAGGTGTTTCATACCACAAAGAAAAACAATTAGTACCCGATAATAGAATATTACAATTTGTTTGTTAATTTTATGCGTCCTTAAAGACGTAACGGTATGCCAACCCCACAAATAGATCCTAATAAATGGGTCTCCAAATATTCAGACTATCTTTTTAATTACACGATTGTTCGTGTAAACGATAGTGCTGTGGCAAAAGATTTAATTTCAGAAACTTTTTTGGCTGCTTTAAAGGCTATGAAAAATTTTAAGGGTGAAGCAAGTGAGCGTACTTGGCTTATAGCTATTCTTAAAAGGAAGATTATAGATTATTATAGGAAGATTAACTCTAAAAAAGGGAAAGCAGAAGTTCATATTAATTATAAAGATGCAGACCAAGAAGGAGATTGGTTAGAAGAGCGCGTAGCAGATCCTTTTGATACAACCGCTGAGGATGATCTTGAAAATTCTGAATTAGGTTTAGCAATTCATAGGTGCCTAGGAACTTTAAATGAGCGCCACGCAGAAATTTTTAAGAAGAAGACCATTAAGAACTATGAGACAGAAGTCATTTGTAATGAATACAATATAACGCCGTCTAACTTGTGGGTTATCATTCACAGAGCTCGAACAGCTATGGCAGAATGTTTAGAAAAAAACTGGTATTAAAGTATATTATGATTAGTATTAAAAAAATGTTTGTTAATTGCGGAAAAGCAGCTCACATCTGTGATAAGAATCAATACAAAGAGGCATCTGTTTGGGAGAAAATGAGATTAATTTTACATCTTATGTATTGTAGAACCTGTAGAAAATACTCTTCAAAAAATAGCCAGCTAACTAAAATAATGAAAGAGTCTAATATACAAACCTTTAATGATGCAGATAAAAATGAAATAGAACGCCTAATACAACAAGAACTCTCAAAACAATAATGTTGTAACCCAAGCTAAACCAAGCCAAACTATTGGTAAGCTTTCTACCCAAAACGACGCATAATACTTGTGTTGTTCCCTTTTACTTCTTACTATAAATAATGCAGCCACTACACATATGGTAAGTAGTGTTATTACAAGTTCTATTTTAAGTTCACTTTTAAAGAATTCAATCAAAATTATAAGCGCTAATAACGCTAAGCCTAAAACTTTAGTTTTTTTAATACCTATACGTTGTGGTATTGTTCCTAATTGTGAAGCATCATACTTAATATCACGAATTTCAAAAGGTAAAATAATTGCCAATACAAAAATTGCATATTGTAAAGTTTGTAAGCATAGGTAAGTGGTAATTGGTGTCTCTAAATACAAACTTGGCAGCACACCAGCAACACCAGCCCAAACTATTGCTATTATAAAAACCTTAAGTCCTTTTATGGTTCTTAAACTTTGTGATTTCGGAAAAATAGGAAGCGCATAAAGTAACGTGAGCAAGCCTAGGCACCCAATGCCTAGAAGTACATTGCGAGGCATTGTAAACGTAAAGTATATTAGAGCAGCAAAACAGAATAAAGAAAATATCTGAATTGTTCTTAAAGACTCTGTTAAGCTCTTGTGATGCAATTTTGCAATCCCTGCATATTTTACAAAATTATATCCTGTGATTGTAGCAAAGAATACAAAGCCAAAAAAATTAAATGGTAAACTCTCATCTATATTTAAAAATGTTACAGCACATAAAGAACATACTGCAATAGCAACATGAATACTACTATTTATATAAAAATTGAATATAGATTTCATCTTAAATTAATGGTACAGTAATCAAAAATAGGTAAAGTGTTTATAACCTTTTAAAATGGTTAAAAACTTAACACCTCAACAAGCATTAATACTTCAGTATTACTATTAAATATTCGTAATTTTGCACTCAAATTTTATAGACCTATGAACACCAAATCATTTGCACTTCGCCATATTGGTCCTCGTGAAAGCGATCTTAAGGATATGTTAGACAAGGTAGGCGCTTCATCTTTAGATGAACTTATCTATGAAACTATTCCAGACGGTATAAGACTTAAGTCTGAATTAGACTTAGATGTCGCTATGAGCGAGTCTGAATATTTACACCATATTACAAATCTTGCTGCTAAGAATAAGGTGTTTAGCACATACATTGGCTTAGGATACCACCAAAGTATCACGCCAGCTGTAATACAGAGAAATGTTTTAGAAAATCCGGGTTGGTATACTGCTTACACACCTTACCAAGCAGAAATTGCTCAAGGTAGGTTAGAGGCATTGCTTAACTTCCAAACTATGGTTACAGACCTAACAGGTATGGAGCTAGCTAATGCATCTTTGTTAGACGAGTCTACAGCTGCTGCAGAAGCAATGGGTTTACTTTTTGCAGTTAGAGAACGAGAGCAAAAGAAAAACAATGTATCTAAATTCTTTGTTTCAGAAGAGGTATTGCCACAAACTATTTCTTTGCTTAAAACAAGAGCTATTCCTTTAGATATTGAGTTAGTTATAGGAAACCACGAAGAGTTCAATTTCTCAAAAGATTTCTTTGGAGCATTGCTACAATATCCAGGGAAATCTGGTCAAGTTTATGATTATGCAGGCTTTGTTGAACAAGCCAAAAGTGCAGATATTAAAGTAGCTGTTGCTGCAGATATTTTAAGCCTAGTAAATTTACGTGCTCCAGGTGAGTTTGGGGTAGATGTAGTTGTAGGTACAACACAACGCTTTGGTATACCTTTAGGTTATGGAGGACCACACGCTGCTTATTTTGCAACAAAAGAAGCGTATAAGAGAAACATTCCTGGAAGAATTATAGGTGTAACTAAAGATACAGATGGTGGTCGTGCATTACGTATGGCATTACAAACCAGAGAACAACATATAAAACGCGATAAAGCAACATCTAATATTTGTACAGCTCAAGTGCTTTTAGCTGTTATGGCAGGAATGTATGCTGTTTATCATGGTCCTAAGGGATTACAATTTATTGCAGATGATGTTTCTAATAAAACTGCTACATTGGTAGATAGTTTAGAGAAATTAGGTTATTACCAAACCAACTCGTCTTACTTTGATACCATACAAGTAAAGGCAGATGCATCTAAAGTTAAAAATAATGCTGAAGCACATGGCGTTAATTTTTATTACCCAGATGCAGAAACAGTATCAATCTCCTTAAATGAAGCTACCAATTTAGATGATTTAAACTGCATCATAAGAATATTTGCAGAGGTTAATGCTAAAGATGTTGTTAAGGTTGAAGCTTTATTAGATAATACATCTTTATCTAATACTGTAAAACGAGATACACCATTTTTAGAAAATGATGTGTTTAACAGCTATCATTCTGAAACAGAGTTAATGCGTTATATTAAGAAGTTAGAACGCAAAGATTTATCTCTTAATCACTCTATGATTGCATTAGGATCTTGTACGATGAAACTTAATGCAGCAGCAGAAATGCTACCTTTAAGTTACCCACAATGGGGTAATATTCATCCATTTGTACCTATAAATCAGGCAGAAGGTTATCAAGAAGTTTTAAAGAAATTAGAAGATCAATTAACAGAAATTACTGGTTTTGCTGCTACGTCTTTACAACCAAATTCTGGTGCACAAGGTGAGTTTGCAGGGTTAATGGTAATTAGAGCATATCACGAATCTCGTGGTGACTCAAACAGAAATATTTGCTTAATTCCTTCATCTGCACACGGTACTAATCCTGCAAGTGCAGTAATGGCTGGTATGAAAGTAGTAGTTACTAAAGCCAATGAAAAAGGGAATATAGATGTTGAGGATTTAAGAGAAAAAGCAGAGAAACATAAGGATAACCTTGCAGCTTTAATGGTAACATATCCTTCTACGCATGGTGTTTATGAATCTGCCATTAAGGAGATTACATCAATCATTCATAATAATGGTGGTCAAGTGTATATGGATGGTGCAAATATGAATGCTCAAGTAGGATTAACAAGTCCTGGAAATATTGGAGCAGATGTATGTCACCTTAATTTACATAAAACTTTTGCCATACCTCATGGTGGTGGTGGTCCTGGCGTAGGTCCTATTTGTGTTGCTTCACAGTTAGCTCCTTTTTTACCAGGTAATCCTGTTATAAAATCAGGTGGAGAACAAGCTATAACAGCAATTTCTGCAGCACCTTTTGGTTCTTCTTTAGCTTGCTTAATAAGTTATGCCTACATTACAATGTTAGGTCCTAAAGGCTTAAGAAGTGCTACAGAGCATGCTATTTTAAATGCAAACTATATAAAGCAACGTTTAAAAGGACATTACGAAACTCTCTATTCTGGAGAACGAGGTAGAGCAGCTCACGAAATGATTATAGACTGCCGTCCTTTTAAAGCTAATGGTATTGAAGTTGTAGATATTGCAAAGCGTTTAATGGATTACGGTTTTCACGCACCAACTGTCTCATTTCCAGTTGCTGGAACTATGATGATTGAACCTACGGAAAGCGAAAGTAAAGAAGAGCTTGATCGTTTTTGTGATGCTATGATTTCTATTAAAAATGAAATAGATGCATCTAGCAAAGATGATGAGCAAAACCTACTTAAAAATGCACCGCACACATTGCAAATGCTTACAGCAGATGTTTGGGAAATGCCTTATACAAGACAACAAGCAGCATTTCCATTAGAGTACATTTCAGATAATAAATTTTGGCCAACAGTACGTCGTGTAGATGATGCTTATGGAGATAGAAACTTAATTTGTACTTGTGAGCCTATTGAAAGTTATATGGAGTAACAATTTATACCCTTTAATGATTTCTAAATTCTCATTTTAAGGGTATTAAATTAAAGATTATCTATTTTTTAGTAATCTATTTGATTATTCTGTAAATCATTATGTAAAAAGCGCATTTATATGCGCTTTTTCTTTTTATTATATACTTTTATCAAAAAAAGACCCTTAATGCATACTAAGATTACCGGTACAGGCTGTTATATCCCTAAAATTATACAGACAAATAATGATTTTCTAGATCATAAGTTCCATAATTCAGACGGTTCAGAAATTGTAGGCGATAGTAAAATTGTAATAGATAAATTTGTTGCAATTACAGGTATTGAAGAACGCCGTTATGTTGAAGAAAATAAGGTAACCTCTCAAATTGCTTATGAAGCTGCAAAACAAGCTATAAAAGCATCAGGAATAGATGCTGAAACTTTAGATTATATTATAGTAGCTCATAATTATGGAGATATTAAACACGGTACTATACAAAGTGATACTGTACCTAGTTTAGCATCTAGAGTTAAACATCTTTTAAAAATTGAAAACCCATACTGCGTAGCTTATGACATGATGTTTGGATGTCCTGGTTGGATAGAAAGTATTATACAAGCTCATGCATTTATAAAATCTTCAATGGCTAAAAAGTGTTTGGTTATTGGAGCAGAAACATTGTCTAGAGTGGTAGATCCTCATGATAGGGATAGTATGATTTATAGCGATGGTGCTGGTGCTTGTATTGTAGAGGCTTCAGAAGAAGATGATAAAGGTATAATAGCTCATAAGTCTGCTTCTTTTACTTATGATGAGGTTAAATACTTATTTTTTGGAGGTACGTATGATTCTGAGTCACCTTCAAAAACACAATATATAAAAATGTATGGGCGCAAGATTTACAATTTTGCTTTAACCCATGTTCCAGATGCAATGAAAGCATGTTTGGATGAAAGTGGTTATAACATACAAGACATAAAAAAAATCCTTATTCATCAAGCTAACGAAAAGATGGATGAGGCTATTGTCGAGCGTTTTTATAAGCTATACAACCAAGAGATGCCTAAAGATGTAATGCCAATGACAATACATAAATTAGGAAATAGCTCTGTAGCAACCGTACCTACATTATTAGATATGATTTTAAACGATAAAGTTGAAGGTCATCAAATAAATGAAGGAGATGTCGTTATATTTGCAAGCGTTGGCGCAGGAATGAATATAAATGCCATAGTTTACAAATTCTAAAAATCACGTACTTATGTACGAAGGAAACTTTCCCTCAAAACGATATAAAGAAACACTTCAATTTTTATCAAAAGTTATCTCTAAAGATGATAAGATTTTAGATTTGGGTGTCTCAAATCCTTTTTCAAAAATTTTAATTGAAGAAGGCTATGCTGTTGCAAATACTACTGGTGAAGATTTAGATATAGATACATCAGCTGTTAAAACAGATGCTGTAAACGTGGTTACTGCTTTTGAAATATTTGAACATTTGGTATCTCCATTTAATGTAATTAAAGATATAAATGCAGATAAATTGGTTGCTAGTATTCCATTAAGATTATGGTTTTCCCCAGCATATAGAAGTAAAACAGACACTTGGGATAGGCATTATCATGAATTTGAAGACTGGCAGTTTGATTGGCTTTTAGAAAAAGCAGGTTGGACTATTAAAGAACGCCACAAATGGACAAACCCTGTAAAAAAAATTGGGTTAAGACCGTTGTTGAGACTTTTTACACCGCGTTACTATATTGTTTATGCAGAGCGTGAATAGTAGGTACTTCTATTAACAAGTTAAAGCCACTTATATAATTACATTTGTGCTGTGCAAGAATTAAACTTTCATATTGTAATACCAGCTCATAATGAAGCACAGTTTTTAGGAGAAACTCTTTCTTCTTTAGTTTCACAAACTCATAAGCCAAAGCAATTAGTTATTGTAAATGATAACTCTACAGACCAAACGTTGTCTATAGCTGAAACATTTTCTAAAGATTATTCATTTATAACTGTTGTTTCTCGAAAATCTTCAGCAGAACATTTACCAGGAAGTAAGGTTATTTCTGCCTTTAATGTAGGTTTAAAGTTGGTGCCAAATGATGCAGACATAATCTGTAAATTTGATGCAGACTTAATTTTTCCTTCAACATATCTTGAAACTCTAAATAATTTATTTATTTCAGATACTCGTATTGGTATGGCTAGCGGAAACCTATACGTTAAAGAAGTCGATAGTTGGGTATATGAAGCTATTGCAGATAAAAATCATATAAGAGGCCCGATTAAGGCTTATAGAAAAAATTGCTTTAAAGATATTGGTGGTTTAAAAACATCAATAGGTTGGGATACTGTAGATGTACTATTAGCAAAATATCATAATTGGAAAACAATAACAGATACTTCCTTAAAAGTAAAACACCTTAAACCAACAGGTGCTACATACTCAAATAAAGGTTACGAAAAGCAAGGTGAAGCCATGTATAAAATGGACTACGGCTTTGTAATTACGTGTATAGCATCTTTAAAAATAGCTATTAAAAGATCTAAACTTTCAGTTTTCGTTGAATACCTAAAAGGCTATTTTAATGCTAAAAATAAAAAACTACCTAAGTTAGTTACGCAAGCAGAAGGTAAGTTTATTAGAGCATACAGATGGCAAGGTATAAAACAGAAATTATTTTGATTGCTTTATAACTTCTCCTAAAACATCACCTGAGTTTCCGTTAGGAAAGGAGATCCCTAAAAAAGCTGATATTGTTGGTGCTATATCTATAATTTCTGTTCTCTTATAACTTTCGCCTCTGTTAATGCCCTTTCCGTAAAAAATTAGAGGAACATGAGTATCGTACTGTAAACCACTTCCGTGAGTTGAACCTGTTTCGGGATATGTTATGTAAGATGGTTCTAATACAAAAACCACATCGCCACTTCGTTTTTGATGATATCCTTGTTGTATAAGATGAGCAATGCCTTCTGTGTAATCTGTGCTTTCTAATTGTTGTCTTGTAAAGACTTTATTAATATGTTCTTGCTGTAATAAAAATTGCTTGATCTGCTTTTGAAGTGCTTCTGTAAAAATATTATTAGAAATTAAAGCCTCATAATTAAAGAAGATTTGATAGTTAGATATGTCTTTAATAAGATCTGTAATTGCATATTCACTTGCCAAATACTTTTTTAAAGTTTCAGAAAATTCTCTGCTATTAAAATAGCCGGATGGAATCTTTACAGAAGAAAGGTATGCAGGTACGTGTACAGCACCATGGTCTGAAGTTAAAAAGACCGTGTAATTTCCTTTTCCAACTTTACTATCTAAAGTATTTAGTAAACGCTCAATATCTTTATCTAACCTTAAATACGTGTCTTCTACTTCTACAGAATTTACTCCAAAATTATGTCCTACATAATCTGTGCTTGAATAACTTACTGTAAGAACATCTGTAGTAGTATCTTTTCCTAGTTGCTCACCATCTAATGCAGCAATTGCAAAATCTGTGGTTAAAGAATTTCCGTACGGTATAGCTTTAAGAATGCTGTAACTATCTGTTTCTTTGTTAATAGTGTAAGGGAAGCTAGTTGTTTTATTGTTTCCAAGGCTACCTTCAAAAGTGTTTAGGTCTTTGCCACTTGCGGTATAGCTTGATATGTCATAAAGAGTGTTCCAAACTTTAAAATAGCTATCTACTTTTCCAGAGCTGTTAAACTGCTCTACCCAGTTTGGTAATGCACTCATGTAGTATGAACTTGTAATCCATCGGCCAGTGTTACCTCCTTCAAACCAATACGCACCATCTGCTGTATGACCTGCAGGTAAAATTGCACCTCTATCTTTTAGAGAAATACCTATAGTTTTACCGCGCATTTGGGTATGCAGTTTATTCTGGTCTGCCCAAGTTGTGGTTTGTAACCTATGTGGAGACATTTGTCCTGCAGTTGTTGTAGAACCTACAGTGGTTTGAGAATCATCTTGTACACAGTAAACTTCTGTACTTTCAAACTTATCATACCAATTGTTTGAAATAATACCGTGGTTTTGTGGTGTTGTACCTGTATAAACAGATGCGTGACCAGGACCAGTGTAAGTAGGTACGTAATTAAAATGATTGTTTTTAAAATTGTAGCCTTCAGTAATAAGGCGTTTAAAACCACCATCTCCATATCTGTCACTAAATCTCGTGAGGTAATCATAGCGCATTTGGTCTACAACAATACCAACTACTAATTTTGGAGATGCAGATATTTGTGTGTTTTTAATTTCATTGTTTTCTGTCGTTTCGCTAGTTGATTTGGGAGCTGTGCAGGCTAAAACTAAAAACGAAATTATGAGAACTAAGACTTGGCGCATGATTTTAATTTTGAGTTCAAAAATAACATATTAAAAGAGCATTGGTTTTAATTCTTCGTTAAATACTTTGGTAAGAAAAATTGATACTTTAGATTTACATAAAAATCTACACGATTGCTGTATTTACATTCTATAGGAGAATATTTCTTAATGATTAAAGGTGTGTTTGGGCGTATGACCAAACAATCTGTATTAAGAGGACTTATACTTAAAGAGATAGATGATTTAATCATGAGCTCCTTAGGTATTGTTACGTTTATATCATTTTTTATTGGTGCAGTAGTGTCTATACAGACGGCTTTAAATTTAAACAATCCATTAATACCAAAAGAACTTATTGGGTTTGCAGCACGACAATCTATAATCCTTGAGTTTGCACCTACATTTATATCTGTTATTATGGCAGGTAAAGTAGGTTCATACATAACGTCAAGTATTGGTACTATGCGTGTTACCGAGCAAATAGATGCTTTAGAGGTTATGGGAATAAATTCCCTCAACTATTTAGTATTACCCAAGATTGTTGCAATGATGATTTATCCATTCCTTATAGGTATAGCAATGTTTATAGGGATTTTAGGAGCATATATGGCTGGTGTTTATGGAGGATTCTTAGGGTCTAGTGAGTTTTTATCTGGCTTGCAAGACGACTTTATTTCGTTTCACCTTGTATATGCCTTTCTTAAAACTTTCTTGTTTGCATTTATTTTAGCAACAGTTCCAGCATATCACGGTTATTATATGAAAGGTGGAGCACTAGAAGTAGGACAAGCAAGTACGCAATCTTTCGTGTGGACTTCTGTAGTTATTATAATTACAAACTATGTATTAACCCAAGTACTTTTAAGCTAATGATTGAAGTTAAAAATCTACATAAAAGTTTTGGTGAAGAAGAAATTTTAAAAGGTCTCAATACCAAATTTGAGAAAGGAAAAACCAATTTAATAATTGGCCAATCTGGATCTGGTAAGACGGTGTTTTTAAAATGTCTATTAGGCTTATTTAAACCTACAAAAGGTAATATTGTTTATGATGGGCAAGCTTATTCTGAATTTTCTGATGAAAAGCAACGAGAGCTTAGAAAGAAAATTGGAATGGTTTTTCAGGGTAGTGCGCTGTTTGATAGTATGACGGTGAGAGAAAATGTAGACTTTCCATTACGTATGTTTACCAAGGAAAAGCGCAATGTACGTTACGAAAAAGTAGATAAGGTATTAGAAAGGGTTAATTTAGATGGTGCAGAAAATAAATATCCATCAGAAATTAGTGGTGGTATGCAAAAACGTGTTGCTATTGCAAGAGCAATTGTAAACAACCCAAAATATTTGTTTTGTGATGAGCCTAACTCAGGCTTAGATCCTAAAACTGCAATTGTTATTGATAACCTTATTCAGGAAATAACTCGTGAGTATGATATTACAACAGTAATTAATACACACGACATGAATTCAGTTCTGGAAATTGGAGAAAATATCGTTTTTCTAAAAAAAGGAAACTTAGTGTGGCAAGGTAATAAAGACGAAATCTTTAAAACAGAAAACGATGATGTTACAGATTTTGTATACTCATCAGACTTGTTTAAAAAAGTAAGAGAAGCACAGCTAAAAGGGTTGTAATTAACTCTTATTTGCTAATTGACCACAGGCAGCATCAATATCTTTCCCTCTAGAACGTCTTACAGTTACAGTAATATTATTTCTTTCTAAAGCATTTACATAAGCATTAATTGCTGCATCTGGAGCTTGCTGAAATTCACCATCATCAATAGGGTTGTACTCGATTAAGTTAACCTTACTTGGTACATATTTGCAAAATTTCACTAATGCATTAATGTCTTCAGATCTATCATTAATATCTTTCCATACTACGTATTCATAAGTGATCTGTTTGCCAGTCTTTGCATACCAGTATTCTAAAGATTCTCTTAAGTCTTTTAATGGGAAATGCTCGTTAAAAGGCATAATCTTAGTCCTCACTTCATCTATTGCAGAGTGTAAAGATACCGCAAGGTTAAACTTCACCTCTTCATCTGCCATTTTCTTTATGATTTTAGGAACACCAGATGTGGAAACTGTAATACGACGTGGAGACATTCCTAAACCATCTTCAGAAGTTATTTTTTCTATAGATTTAAGAACGTTATTATAATTCATAAGCGGTTCTCCCATACCCATAAATACAATATTAGATAAAGGCCTGTCGTGATACAGTCTACTTTCTCTATCTATGGCAACAACTTGATCATATATTTCATCTGGATTTAGGTTACGCATACGTTTTAGCCTAGATGTCGCACAAAACTTACAGTCTAAACTACAACCAACTTGAGAAGACACGCAAGCTGTGGTTCTGCTTGCCGTAGGAATAAGAACAGACTCAACCGTTAATCCATCATGTAGTTTTACTGCATTTTTTATAGTGCCATCACTACTGCGTTGCATTTGATCAACTAGAATATGGTTTATAACAAAATTTGCTTCAAGCATATCTCTAGTTTCTTTAGAGATGTTTGTCATTTCCTCAAAGGTATGGGCACCTTTGTTCCAAAGCCATTCATAAACTTGATTGCCTCTAAATGCTTTATCACCTTCAGAAACAAAAAATTCTCTTAGTTGCTCTTTACTTAATGCGCGTATGTCTTTCTTGCTATTTTTCACAATGCAAATTTAAAGAATCTAAAGTTGTTGTAAGTAAAAGTTTTACTTTCTTGAAATTGAAAAAGCCTTGCTATTGCAAGGCTTTTAAATAAACTAACCAAATAGTTAATTATATGATAAGCATTGCATCTCCGTAAGTGTAGAAATTGTATTTCTCCTTTACAGCTTCTGCATAAGCTCTTTGTGTAAATTCATGTCCTGCAAACGCAGCTGTCATCATTAATAATGTAGACTTAGGCGTGTGAAAGTTTGTAACCATACAGTTAGCGATGCTAAAATCGTATGGAGGGAAAATGAACTTATTTGTCCATCCACCAAACTCATTTAATGTACCGCTAGAAGACACAGCACTCTCTAACGTTCTCATAACAGTAGTTCCTACTGCACAAATACGACGTTTTTCAGAAATTGCTTTATTAACTACTTCTGTAGCTGGTTTTGCAATATATGCCTCTTCGCTATCCATTTTGTGCTTAGATAAATCTTCAACCTCTACTGGGTTAAATGTACCAAGACCAACGTGTAGTGTTACTTCTGCAAAGTTAATTCCTTTAATTTCTAAGCGCTTTAATAGGTGCTTAGAGAAGTGAAGACCTGCAGTTGGCGCTGCAACAGCACCTTCTTCTTTAGCAAAGATAGTTTGGTAACGCTCAGCATCATCTGGCTCAACTTCACGCTTAATATATTTAGGAAGTGGAGTCTCACCTAAATCTTTTAATTTTTTACGAAACTCTTCGTAAGATCCGTCATAAAGGAAACGTAAAGTACGTCCTCTAGAGGTTGTATTGTCTATAACTTCTGCAACTAGGCTTTCATCATCTCCAAAATAAAGCTTGTTACCTATTCTAATTTTTCTTGCAGGATCTACAAGTACATCCCATAAACGAGTTTCTGGATTAAGTTCTCTTAATAGGAAAACCTCAATACGCGCACCAGTTTTTTCTTTATTTCCGTACAAACGTGCAGGAAAAACCTTTGTGTTGTTTAATACTAAAACATCATCTGGTTCAAAATAATCAATAAGATCTTTAAACTGTTTGTGCTCAATGGTTTGTTCCTTACGGTTTAAAACCATTAAACGAGCCTCGTCGCGATTTTCTGCTGGACGGTCTGCCAATAGGTTTTCTGGTAAGTCAAAGCCAAAGTTTGAAAGTTTCATTCCCATATAACGTAATTTTCTTTGTGTTAAAATTAAAAGAGCTTTTGAATAAGAGTTAACCTTCTATTTCTCAGGCTCATTTTTTGAAGGTGCAAATATACAACCTCGGCATAGGCCTTGTCAAGTAAATTGACATAAAATATTGAAATAGATTTTTTTAATGCCCTTTTTCTGCATTAAAAGTTGTAATGCCAACACTATTCATGTCTTCCCAAAACGTTGGATAGGATTTAGAGACTACACTAGCGTCATTTATTGTAAGGTCTGTTTTTAGGGCTAATGGCGCAAATGCCATGGCCATTCTGTGATCGTTGTAGGTGTCTATTTCTGCATTCCTGTTAACCGATGGTGTGGCTTTAAGCTCCAAAGTATCATTAGTAATTATTGTAATGCCTCCCAATTTATAAAGCTCTGTTTTAAGAGCTGTTAGCCGGTCTGTTTCTTTAATTTTTAAAGTATGTAAACCCGTAAGTTTACAAGATATTCCTAGGCCTAAGCAAGTAACTGCAATGGTTTGGGCTATATCTGGCGTGTTGCTAAGGTCAAACTCTACATGCTTTTGAAGCTTATGAGAGGTTTTCTTTAATAGTAATGTGTTGTCTGAAAACAATGTTTCAACTCCAAAAGCTTTGTAAATTTCTTTTAAAGCAGAATCTCCTTGTAGACTTTCTTGCCTGTAACTCGTTAATGAAATTTCAGCGTTTTTTGATAGAGCTACTAAACTATAGTAATATGAAGCCGAAGACCAGTCTGACTCTACAACAACAGTTTGGTCTGCGATTGATTGGCAAGGTGGTATTGTAATGCTGTTATTTTTAAAGGTGCCGCGTATACCAACTCTATTAAGTAAGCTTAATGTCATATTAATATATGGTACAGAAGTAACTCTACCTTTTAATTGAATGTCTAAACCGCTATTTAATGATGCTGCAACTAACATTAGCGCAGAAATATATTGGCTACTTACATTAGCATTTAAGGATACTGAGGTTTTTTCTGGTGTTATTCCCTTTATTAATAATGGCGGGAAACCATCATTGGTTTTGTAAGTTATTTGAGCACCAAGTTCTTTTAAAGCATCAACTAGGATAGACATTGGTCTTTCCTTCATACGTTTACTACCAGTAAGTGTAACATCTGTGTTTGCTTTTAGTGCGTAGTAAGCAGTTAAAAAGCGCATAGCTGTTCCTGCATGATGTATATCTACTATACCTTGATTTTGTTGTAATGCTTTTTGAAGCACTTTTGTATCATCACTATTAGATACGTTGGTAATAGTAAGATTAGGGTATAAGGCTTGTAAAATGAGTAGTCTGTTAGATTCACTTTTAGAACCTGTTACTGCTATTGAAGCATTTTTAAGTCCAGAAGATGATAATTTTAAATTCATCTTTGCTGTTCTTTTAATTTTTTACTGAATTGAAAATAAGCTATTATCATCCCATATAGTAAACCAGACAAGACATTTGCGATAAGAAACCTTAAGGGTTCTTCTGTAGCTTTTGTAATTAAAGCCGTAAAGCTAAACCCATCAAAAGCTGCCATAATAAGATTGTAAACCACTATAAATGCTACAGATAATCCTAATACAGATTTCCAATAAGATTTTAAGGTTATAATTTTTTTAAATGTAGACACTATTTTAATTTTTCATTGTTATGATGGCGGTTGTGATCTCTCTTAGTTTTAATATCTAATTTCTTATTAAAACTTTCCTCTAGGTTTACACCAGTTTGGTTGGCAAGACAAAGTACAACAAACATTACATCTGCCAGCTCTTCGCCAAGATCTTTACCTTTATCGCTTTCTTTTTCACTTTGCTCTCCATAACGTCTAGCAATAATACGTGCAACCTCACCAACTTCTTCGGTAAGCTGTGCCATATTTGTAAGCTCGTTAAAATAACGAACACCATGAGCTTTTATCCAGTCGTCAACAGCTTTTTGAGCATTTTCAATATTCATAATTATAGTAAGGCTTTAAGTTTCTCTACTAATAAAAACACATCTTCGTAAGAATTATAAAGTGGAGCAGGAGCTACTCTAATTACATCTGGTTCTCTCCAGTCACTAATAACACCAGCTTCTGTAAGTTTGGTATGAAGAGATTTGTCTGCATGTTTTACCTGTATAGATAATTGGCATCCACGTTCTTCAGGGTTTGTAGGTGTTATAATTCTAATTCTTTCAGTGTCTATCTCTTTTAATAAAAACTCTAGGTAATTAGTGATTTTGACAGATTTTTCTCTAATAGTGTCAAAACCTGCTTCTTCAAATACAGATAATGATGCTCTTATAGCTGCCATAGATAAGATTGGAGGATTGCTTAATTGCCAACCTTCGGCTCCTGGAATAGGATCAAATCCTTTACGCATATTAAAACGAGTGTCTTTATTATGTCCCCACCAACCTGCAAATCTATTTAAAGAATTATTAGTTGCATGACGTTCGTGTACAAAGCAACCTGCTAAACTACCAGGTCCAGAATTAAGGTATTTATACGAACACCAAACTGCAAAATCTGCTCCTGTATTGTGTAAATTAGGTTGAATATTTCCTGCGCCGTGAGCCAAATCAAAACCTACCATACAATTATGACTATGACCTAATTGTGTAATTTTCTTTAACGGAAAAGATTGACCTGTATAATAATTAGTGCTTCCAATCATAAGGAGTGCAATGCTATCTCCTTGTTCATTCATAATGTTTTCTAAATCTTCAAAACGGCAAAGTTCTTCGCCTTCTCTTGGAGACCAAAGTATTAAGCCTTCGTCTGGATCTATACCATGAAATTTTAATTGACTTTCGACAGCGTACTTATCACTAGGAAAAGCATCACTTTCAATAACAATTTTAAATTTTGTTTTGTTTGGTTTATAAAAAGACACCATCATTAAATGAAGGTTTGCCGTTAGCGTATTCATAACGACAACTTCGCTTGGCTTGGCGCCAACGATTTTGGCCATTGGCTTTGCTAAAAATTCGTGATAAGGCATCCAAGGATGTTTGGCGTCTGTATGACCTTCAACACCTAAATTTGCCCAATCTTTGAGCTCTAAATCTATAAATTCAGATACTTTTTTAGGCTGCAGTCCTAAGCTGTTTCCACAGAAATAGAGTAGCGTTTTACCATCTTCTTGTTTTGGAAGATGAAATTTTGTTCTAAAATCTTTTAATGGGTCTGCTTGGTCTTGAGCTCTTGCGTATGCTAAACTATTTTCCATTATTCTGTTTTAACCGATATGTCTGAAAAGAAAAGTTTAAAATCTCCTGAAGGGTCTTTGTGCATTTCTGCAAATTTTAAGCCTTCAAACGTTTTGTAGTCTTCCCAACTTGTTACCATACTTGGTTGTTCTGCATTACCTTTTCTATAGACCCATTCACGTGGCATAAATTCTGAATCATAATAAATGTCATAAGCATCTCCTGGCGTGTAACCTAAACTATCATTATATGTAATGGTTACCATGTTTAACGTGTCTTTAGACATAGGTGCAATTTCATTTTTCTTTTCGGTAATGGTTGTGCCTTCATCCCAAACTAAATTATATGGAGCGTGTAACCAATATTTATCATTAATAAATGCTTGGTCTGCTTTTGTTGAAATGCTATCTAAGGAGGAACGGTTATACGCTACAGTATCTTCAGCTGTCATCATAGTAACATCATCTGTCTTAGGGTTCCATTGCCAAGATCTAGAAAAAATATTACCACCACGATCTACATTAAAAGTAAATTTTAATTCTGAAACTTTACCCCAATGTTCTAAACCACTTGCGTAGGCTATAGCTTCTGCAGTTGTTAAGTTGTCTTTGTTAATAGCTTCTTCTGTGTTTTCTGTTGCTAATGCATCTGCCTTATTAGCTTTTAGCTCTTCTTTATTTTTACAACCAATTAAAGTTACAGTTGCAATTATTATAAGTAATGTGTGTTTCATTTTAATTTTTAAAGTTTGTGTAAAAGTACAAAATCTAAAGTCTGTTTTAGACCCCTTATATTTTGGTATTTATTTGACCGCAAAAAAAAACGGCAACTTAAAAAGTATGCCGTTTTAAACTATTGTAATTACGTTTATAAACATAATAGATATAGTGTTTTAAGATTTTATTATATAAGGACGCTCTGCCTCACAGTAAAAATCATGTTGAGAAAATTGATCACAATTGTTGTTAGAAATTGTAAACGAGTTTACTTTTTTTATTGGTCTTTTAAATAAATCAACCAGCCGGAGAATTGAAATTCGATTTTTCATAGTCTTAGTTTTTTTCTTTAAAAATACGAAGTTATATTTTGTTGATTGTTAACAGAATGTGTATTTAAACTTAAATATTTCTAAAAGTTTTAAAAGCGTTCATTCATTTCATTTTTTTACTAAAGAACACTTGGTAAATCTGCGATGTAACCATTAAATGTGTGCTTTCTAGTGGTGTAATAAACGTCTCTTAAAGCATCATCTTTTGAAATCTGCTTGTGGAGTTTAGGATACCTTGATTCTAAGAGTGAAATGAACTCTGAAAAATCATCACTTTTATTAACTGCTTGTCTTAAAGATTTCACATAAGTCCGTTCATTAATCTTAAACGAGATTGTATTAGTTTTAAAAACAAGATTTTGAGACGCATCTGTGCTTTTCAATATCTCCTTAAAACTTGTATTATTTAAAGATGAAATAGTTTTATTGAATTTAGAAAAATCATCTACATAAACTTGAGTTGTTTTATTACTTAAGATAACTTCATCTAGTTGTTCTTGGCTATAAGAAGTTGTTGAACTTCCTAGAGTAACAACTGTTAGTGCTATTAATGCTATTATAGTTTTCATAGTGTTTATTATTTAATGAATCTTTTTAATTACACTACAAAGATCGGTAGTATGTATAGGCTATACCATAGTAAAAGCTCCTTAGGTAATGTCAATACTTCCCAAAATTAAACCTGTGCTTCAACTTTAGCTTTAAATGTGGTAGGAGATTCTCCAGTGTGTTTTTTAAAAAGTCTTGAAAAGTGAGAAGGATCATCAAACCCTAAGCTGAATGCAATTTCTTTTGAAGAGATTTCAGAATAATACAATTGTCGCTTTGCTTCTAGAATAATCCTATCGTGAATAATATTTAAGGGACTTTTATTATATGCAGCAAAAGAGTTAGAAAGCGTTTTGGCAGATTTATTCATCATTTCTGCATAGGCGCTTACTTGATGCTCTTCTTTGTAATGCTGCTCAACCAACCTATTAAATTCTCGGAGCAAGTCCATTTTACTCGTCTTAGCTATATCATCTGGGTGCTCTGCTTTTATGAGTTGGGTTGTTTTAATAATAAAACGTTTCATTAGTACTCTAAGCATTTCAGCTTGTATGGTATCTTTTATAGCAATTTCGTCTACTAAAATTTGATGTAGAGTTTCAAATTTTTCCTTTTCTGAGTCTTTTAGGACAACACTTGGAATTATTTGGTTTCCAAAAAATAAAATACCTGTACAGCTCACTTCCTTATCGTGTTCCCAAATACAATAAAACTCTTTATTGAATTGATATACTGTAGCAGCATTGTCTTCTTCTAATTTAAAATACTGAAGCGGTGTTAATGCAGTAATGCTATGTGGTTGCAGAACTTTATTTACGCTGTCTACCTTAACTGTAATAGCATCTTTACCTGTCCATATGAACGTATAATACCCTAATTGATTGGAAGTATTAAAGTTGTTGAGAACTTCTATATCTCCAATTGTGAGAATGGCATTTGTAGATGATTCTTTAAACTGTTTAATCATAAAAAGGTTGTCGAAATATCCCAATACTTCTTACAACCTTTTTAGTTTGCTTTTAAAAATATTCTATTAATTACTAATAGAAATTGGTGCTTTTGAAAGCTTTACATACTTACCATGTTTAGCGTTAGGGTTAGCAAGCATATTTATGTCTTTGTCTTTTGCTACAATCTCTAATGCTTCTTTAGGTGTAATTTCCTTTTCTTCTAAGTAAAACGTAGCACCAGCTTTAGACATGTTTTTAATAATCTCTGTTGGTGTTGGCGTTGGTGGTGTAGGAGGTAAAGGTGGTATAGGTGGCATCTCATCGGCTTCTGAGACATCATAAACCTCTACAACCTTATTGTCTTTGTAACGCTTAGTTATATATTCTTTACGGTCTTCAAGTTTTTTACTACGTTTTTCTATAGCTTCAGCTCTTTTTACCATAGCTTTTTCATAAGCTTCACGTTGTTTTTCAGACTTTTCTTTTAGTAATTCTGCTCTTTTCTTCTCGTGATCTTCAACCTTAGCCTCAAATTTTTTCAACCTTTTTTCAGACTTTTTTAAGTGCTTTTCCTCCTTAGAAAGCTTTTGGCGTTCCTCGTGTAATTTTTCTAAGGCTTTTATACGTTCTTCAGTCATTTCTGGATCTAGAGGTGTTCCTTCTTTATCTACTTCACCCGCAAAACGATTAAAATATCTTATGCTTTCACCATCTTTTACAAAATAGTGCTCCTTACCATTAATTTCTACCTGACCAGAAGTTTGTGTTGGGCTTAATGGTGGCGGTGGCACAAGTTCTTTAGTTGCTTGCTTAGGTGGTGCTGGCGGCGGTGGCGGTGGCGGTAAAATGAAACTCTTCTTTGGGTTTGCCTTACCAAGACGCGAAGCTTTAAATCCAAGCTCAATATTTGCAATACCATTTTTAGGCACGTTGTTAAAGCTCACCTTTATATTAGGATCAATTAATTCTTGCTTACTCCAACCTTTAGTAATTTTATTTATCTCGTCTGTAACGTTTTCTAGAGCAACTACTTTGTTATTAATTTTAATAGTGTTTTCATTTACACTTAAAACAATCTGTTTCTCCTGAGACAGGTTCTCTGTAATAACTTTTGTTGTGTTAGAGGCTACATTTTCTGTAGGCACAAGTAGCGTTTTGTAAATTGTTTCTCTTGAGCTGAAACTAAACAGTAGTCCAGCTAATAAGGGTAAAATAGCAAATAGTCTAAGCCATTTTAGTTTGGATGATGATTTTGATAACATAAGGATTCGTTTTTTGGTTAATGTATAATTAAATGAGCTCGACAATGCTACCTGATGAGGGTTGCTTGAAAAATTGACGAGTAAATGTTGATAGGTTTCAATGTTTTTATGTTGATTTACAACAGCTTCATCTGCTAAAAATTCGTGATTTAGCTTTATTGCTTTTTTAGTGAAATAGAGTAGTGGGTTAAACCAAAATATAATCTGAAGCACTTCTATAAAAAGGAGATCTAAAGAATGTTTTTGTTTTATGTGTGCCTCTTCATGTTGAAAAACCTCGGCAGGTATTGCATTAGTAGTATAGGCATCTTTATTAATAAAAATGTAATTAAAGAAACTGTGTGGTACAATTCTCTTAAGTACTAGCACTGCGGTATATATATTATTCTTCACAGTGTTATGTTGTAAAATACTTAACCTTATTTTATTTAAATTGATTAAGAATCTGATAAGATAAACAGCTACGCCTAAACAGTAAATACCAAGAATAATATTTAAAGAGGTGTTAGCTTTATTAACTGAAGCATCCTGGCCATCTGCCAATGTTAAAAGTGTGGTAGGATCTGAGATTGGCTCAACATACTCATAAGATGTAAAAGTGATTAGCGGAACAAGAAATGACAACACTAAGCTAGCCAATAAAAAATAACGCTTTGTTTTATGAGCCTTTTCTTGCTCTAAAACCAAATGGTAAAAGCATAAACAAACAGATAGGCATAACACAGATTTTAAAATATAGAGTCCCATATTAGTCTTTGTTTTTTATTTGATTGTCTATAAGCTTTTTTAAATCTTCTAACTCTTCTTTGCTCATGTTGGCTTCTTCGGTGAAAAATGAAGCAAATTGAGAAGCAGAGTTATTAAAGAACTTCTTTATCATCCCATTCATTTGTTTCGAGAAATAAGCGTTTTTCTTTACTAAAGGAAAATACTCACGAGATCTGCCAACCTGCGTATAGCTTACAAACCCTTTGTCTTGTATACGTTTTAATAGTGTAGCAATAGTTGTGTTTGCTGGTTTAGGTTCAGGATACGCTTCTAAAATATCCATCATAATGGCTTTTTCCTTTTTCCAAAGGATCTGCATAACCTCTTCTTCTGCTTTTGATAATGGTGTCATAATTCTTATTTGCTCTACAAATGTAGAATAAATATTTAATTCTACAAACGTAGAGATAAAAAATATTATAATAAAAAAGCCAGCTGTATAAAACAACTGGCTTTTTCAAAGTATATAAGGTAAGATTAATCTACCGCATCTTCTACATCATCTGCAACATCTTCTACTTCATCTCCTAAAGATTTCTCTTCACGACAGCTAGTAAAACCTGATGCCATTAATCCTAACATAAATAAACCTAGTCCTATTTTTCTGAAATTCATTTTCATAATTAAATATTTAAAATTGATTAGTATTAGTTATTAAAGTCGTCTTCCTGTAGCTAACCTATAAAGAATAGCAATTACAGCCAACACTAATAAAATGTGTATTAGGTTACCAACAACGTCTCCAAATCCGAAATAACCTATTAACCATCCTACTAAAAGGATTACGATAATAAGCCAAATTAAATCTTTCATAATAATATGTATTAGTTAGTACTGTCTTAAAGATAATTATAAATCTTAAACAAAAATTTCAATTAAGATTTGTTTAACTAGACTTTAGTAGTTTTCAGGATGTTTCATAATATTTTGTGCTCTTTCTTTTATTTCTATAAGGTCTTTTTTACTTTTTTTATCTAAGAGTGATAACATCATAGCCATCCTATTATTGTTCTCAAAAAAGGGCCTTTTATCATCTAAGAAATTCCAGTATAAGCTATTAAAAGGACAAGCGTCTTCTGTAACTGTTTTAGAAACCTTATAAGCACATCCTTTACAATATTGGCTCATTTTATTTATATAATTACCGCTACTAACATATGGTTTTGTTGCTATGATACCACCATCTGCAAATTGAGACATACCTCTTGTATTGGTAATTTCTACCCATTGTATTGCATCAATATAAACTCCCAAATACCAATTATCTACGTCATCTGGATGCGTTTGGGTTAATAGTGCATAATTGCCAGTGATCATTAACCGTTGTATATGGTGTGCATAAGCGTGATCTAAACTTTGCTTTATACTATGCTTTAAGCATGACATTTTAGTATTACCTGTCCAGTAAAATTCTGGTAATGCGTTAGTGTTCTCTAAGCTGTTTTTATTTTCATATCCTGGCATTTCTTTCCAGTACATACCTCTCATAAACTCGCGCCAACCTAATATTTGTCTAACAAAACCTTCTACTTGGCTTATATCTATTTGCTCTTTATGTTCATAATAGTAATCCAAAACTGTATTTATAACTTCTTTAGGGCTAAGCATCTTAGTATTTAGTGCAAAGCTTAACCTGCTATGAAATAAATAAATTTCATTAGGATGCATAGCGTCTTGATAGTCTCCAAAATGTATTAATAGATTCTCACAAAAGTATTCTAGCACTTTTAAAGATTCTTGTCTATTTGTAGGCCAGTTAAAGTTTTTGGAGTCTACAGCTCCAAAATAATCTATGTTAAAGCTATCAAGTAAATTAATAAGTGCTGATGCGTCTTTACTAAAAGTTTTGGCTTTAGGAATTGCTGGTGATCCTTTCCATGCTTTTCGGTTTTTCTTGTCAAAATTCCAACTGCCGCCTTCAGGATTTTTAGAATCTTGCATAAGTATGCTATGCTTCTTACGCATATCTCTATAAAAATACTCCATCACAATCTGTTTCTTGCCTTTGTAAAATGACTGCAACTCGTTTCTTGTAGTATAAAAATGTTCTGTGTCTTTAATTGCCCATTGTATGCTTAGCAATTCGCAAAAGGTTTTTAATTGCTTGTCTAACCTATATTCATCTGGTAAGAGGTATTCTAAATTTTCAAACTCTTCCTTATTTATAAGATGTTGAAGATTTTCTGTTAGACTCTGAGTATTTTTTGGGTCATCCAGTGTATAATAAATAACATTATGACCTTTAGACTTTAAAAAATTAGAAAATGCTCGCATACTTAGAAAGAACCCTACAATTTTCTGAATATGATGTTTCACATAATTGGTTTCTTGCGTCATTTCAAACATCACATAAGTAACATTAGCATCTACAATGGTAAACCAAGAGTGTTCATAGTTAAGCTGATCACCTAATATTAATCGTATTGTTTTCATTTTTAAGTTTTAAAACAATTCATCATTTAACCAAAGTTTCCTGTATTCTCTATTAGGGTCGTAGCGCTTGGCTTGTAGTTGTATGTTAAACTTTCGGTCTCTTGGGTCATTTCCAACACCTGCATTGTACATCCAGTTTCCATAATTACTATGTACATCATAATCTATTAGAAGACTCTCAAAATAACTTGCGCCAATACGCCAATCTTGTTGTAATTCTTTAGCCCAATAGCTGGCTACATTTTGCCTACCTCTATTACTCATCCAGCCAGTTTCCTTTAGCTCTATCATATTGGCATTTACAAAATCGTATGGAGTAGTCCCATTTATCCAATGTTTTAAGGCAGATTTTGATTTGTTCCAATTATAATCTTTTGAAATTATACCATTCAACTTAAAAATTGAATTGCCATACTTTAAAGAGATATACATAAAATAGTCTCTCCAAATAAGTTCGAAAATCATCCAATAGGTACTTTGGTTTTTTATGACTTTCTTTTCATAGTCTTTAATATCCCAATAAATTTGCCTTGCAGAAATACTGCCGTTAGCTAGCCAAGCAGAATATTTTGAGCTGTATTCTGAACCAATCATTCCATTACGTGTTTCTTTGTAGGATGCTATATGGTTGGTGTTCCAATGATATTCGTTTATACGCTTTAGTCCTTCAGTCTCACCACCTTTATATGGAAATGCAGTATTGGGATGCACTGTAAACTCACTAAGACCTAAATCTTTTAACTTCGGAATAGTGTAGTCTTCATTTAGAAGGTTTGTTTTTGGTAAATTTATTTCTGAGTTAACAAGTGGTCTTACTACAGCTTTCTTTTCGCAAGCTTTTCTAAATGCTGTATAAATCTTAGGAATCTCATTAATAGAGGAAAACGGAATGTCTTTAGGATGAAATAAGAACTGATCATAATAGGAGTGAAGTGTTACTTCAGAAGTCTTAATACTTTCTTTTACTAAGTGTTCTACTTCTTGTTCTTCTTGCGTCCACTCCTTTTGATAATAAACTGCACTTATATTATGATTCTTTACAAGTGTGGAAATACAATGTTCTGGTTTAGTTAAAGAAACAACTAGTGTTATATTTTTTTCTTTTAGTGTCTCTTTTAGATCTTTTAGGGTTTCAATTAAAAACTGTGCTCTATATGGTCCTGTTTTTTTAAATCCGAATGCTGTAGTTGTAAAATGCCTAGGGTCAAAACAATATACTGCAATAACTGAGTTGTTATTAGCAACCGCGTGGTTCAATACTGTATTATCATTCACTCTTAAGTTATTCCGAAACCAAATTAGATGTTTCATTTTTGCTTGTTTTTCCTGCACCTCTCACTACAGTAAATTACAGAATCCCAATTTTTCTCCCATTTTTTTCTCCACACAAAATCTAATTTGCAAACAGGACAAGTTTTATAAGGTAGGTTAGATTTTTTGTGAGCCATACTATAAAATAGAAGTCACAGTTTCATTAGGTCTCGAAAAGCTTAAACGATCAATAATCTTAGGACTGGCATAGGCATCCAAACCATTTACAGTCACAGTTTGCGCAGCTTCCAAATTAAGCCAACCATCTTTACTTAGTATTTGGTCGTCAATATAAATATGTTCAATTGCACCTATAATATGCTTGCAACCATTCTCCTTAATATCATATTCATTAATAAATTTACAGGCAATTTGTATTGGACAGTCTTTTACAAAGGGTGCCCAAAAATTATCCTTGTATTCTGAAACAAGATTTGTTTTAGAATATTCTGAAATATCTCCATCATAATTAGCAGAAGTATGATGTGCATCTTTAATAATAGATTGGTGTATATGGTTAACTGTAAAGTATCCAGTTTTTTCTAGATTGTCATACGTGTTGCGCTCTACAGTTGTGGGTCTTAAAATAAAACCAAGTAGAGGTGGATTACTACTTAAATGTGTAACCGAACTAAAAACAGCAACATTCTCAATACCATCTTTAGACTTTGTTGAAATAAGATTGGCAGATTTAAATCCTGTACAGCTATTTATTAGGTTAGCTCTATATATTTTGTCTAGCTCTAAAAGCTCATTTAATTTAAAATTGGGCATAAAAAAAGAGTCAAAAGTTAATTTGACTCAATATATAAATTGTTTAATAATATTTAATATAAATTAAACAAAATTATTGCATTTGAAGCTTATTAAATTTCATTTCATAGGCTTCAATAGCTTCTTTAATAGCATCTACATTATCTGATGCTTTTTGATGTGCACTTTCCATAGACTTCTCAAGATCCTTATCTGGATTTTGAAATAAATCTGTAATAACATGATTTATCTTATCTATAATGCTCTCTTGGCTATTCTTAATATCTTCAAGTTTATTAAGCATTCCCTGCATTTCATCATATTTTGCTTGTTCCATGAGTTCTGTATTGTATTTTTAATTCTCTTCAATTTAAACAGAAATAGAGGCAAAACTGTCATATTTAACTCATTTTAGCTTCAAATTAGGTTTTTTTTAAAGTTTTTATATAAAAAAAGCCAATCTGATAAAGATTGGCTGTTAATATAAATATTAGATGTCTTAGTGAGCATTCTCTTTAATTAGCTCAGGAAATTTAGCCTTAAATCGTTGATATCTTGGTTTAGATACATTTTGTATATAAGGATGTTCTGGATGTAGTCTCTCATAATTTTGATGGTAATCTTCAGCTACCCAAAATTTTTGAAAAGGATATATTTCTGCAGCTACTGGTTTGCTTACTGTTTCGGCAACTTCAGCTTTTTTCTCTTCTAAAATTCTCTTTTCTTCAGCATTCTGATAAAATAGGATGCTTCTATATTGTGATCCATTATCTGGTCCTTGTCCGTTTACTTGAGTAACATTTTGAGATCCAAAATACACATCTACTAATGTTGAAAAGCTTACAATACTAGGATCGTATATTACTTCCACAGCTTCTGCATGACCAGTACGTCCTGTATTACTAGCTTCGTATGTTGGGTTAGATGTATGGCCACCACTGTATCCAGAGATAACATCTTCTACACCTTTAACACTTTCATAAATGGCTTCTACACACCAAAAACAACCGCTAGCAAAATAGGCATGCTCTAAGCCATTATTAGTTGGTACAGTAACAGGATCTGCATTAATTACTTTTTGTTGTGCTTCTGAAGGTTCTGTTGTTTGTCCTCCACACGTTGATAAACTTAACGCAAGTATTAGGGTTATAAATTTCATAGATAAATAAAGGTTATTGTTTTACAAACTTACCTTCAAGGTTTTTCTTTCCAAGAATGGCGTAGTCAACAGCTAAGTCGCCATTTACACTAAAACCTTTCCAATCTAACGTTAAAGTATTGTTAGATGTCTGTGTTAACACGGCAATTGGTACCGTAGTATCAAAAGTATTAAATGGCACCTTTTTGTCTGAGGTGTTACTTGCTAAACTGTCATAATACATATTAGTTGTTCCATTTTCATTTTTATATCGTACGTTAATTGTAATACCTTCTTTATCTATACAAAGTGGCGTAGTTGCATTAAAACTTAAGGTTAACGTATTGCAGCCTGTTTCTGCATCTTTATTTTCAAGATTAATATAGGTGCCACCATTTACTTCTGAAGCAGTACTTGTAGTTTCTGAAGTATTGCCAGATGTTTCTGAGCCTTGTGCACCAGTTTCAGATTCACTGGTTATAGATGTACTTTCATTAGGCATTGCATTAATTTCTGCGTTTTCTTTTTCTGTATTCGACTTGCAGGATACTATTAAAAGTATGCTTAATATGGCTATTATAGTTTTCATGATATTGTAGTTTATTATACCTAAAGATAGTATTCAGCTAATGAAGTGTTGTGAAAGCGGTGTTAATCTTTAGTATATGAGACGTCGAAGTAATTGCATAAAAAAAACGCTTTACATTTCTGTAAAGCGTTTTTTTATAATTTTAAAAAAGTGTTTTATGCAGAGATACCATCAAATAATTCGTGCATTTTTTCTTTTTGCTCATTAGCCAATTGCTCGTCTACTAAGATACGTCCAGAATGCTCATCTGTAATGATTTTCTTACGACCTGCAATTTCCATTTGCACTTGTGGTGGTATTGTAAAGAAAGAACCACCAGAAGCACCACGTTCGATAGGTACTACAGCTAATCCATTTTTTACATTTTCACGAATACGCTTATAAGCTTTTACTAAACGGTCTTCGATATTTTTCTCGTACTCTTCAGATTTCTTAATTAGAGCAACCTCTTCCTTTTCAGTTTCCTTTAGGATATCATCTAACTCATTTTTCTTATGAGTAAGGTGAGATTCACGCTCTGCCAAACGTTCTTTGGTTTGGTTTATAACTTCATTCTTTTGCTCAATTTGAGCCTTGTACTCTCTAATGTGCTTTTCAGCAAGTTCAATTTCTAATTCTTGAAATTCAACTTCTTTGCTCAATGCATTAAACTCACGGTTATTACGTACGTTTTTTTGCTGCTCAGAGTATTTCTTTATAGAAGAGTTAGATTCTTCAATCTTATTTTTCTTCTCTTTGATTTCAAAATCGATAGACTCCAAATCTGAATTCATCTTTTCTAATCTCTTGTTAAGTCCAGCGACTTCATCTTCTAGATCTTCAACTTCCAATGGAAGCTCTCCACGTACACTGCGAATCTCGTCTATGCGAGAATCAATTAACTGCAAATCGTAAAGTGCTCTCAACTTCTCTTCTACAGTGACTTCGGTTTTCTTTGCCATAGTTATAAATACTTGATAGGATTGGTATTTGTCTTTGATAAAACGGTTGCAAAATTAGTGAATTTTTTTGTGATATAGGAATGTAATAGCTCTTTTGTAAACTGTTCACTCTCATAATGTCCTATATCTGCCAAAAGTATGCTGTCTTCTGCCTGGTAAAAGTCGTGATACTTTAGGTCTGCAGTTACATATGCATCTGCTTGTTTGCTCTTAGCGGCACCTATTGCAAATGCACCGCTACCACCTAAAACTGCAACTTTCTTAATTGGTGTTCCAATGGTGCTGGAATGTCTTACAACACCACAATTAAAGGTGCTTTTTAGAGTCTTTAAAAATTCATCTTCTGTAATCGGATCTTTAAACTCTCCAACCATACCCATTCCTAAGTTTTGATTTTGGTTCTCTAAAGTTGTTATTTCATAAGCAACTTCTTCATAAGGATGTGAGCTAAACAAAGCTTGTAATATTGCGTGTTGTACGTGCTTATTATAAGTGACATTTATTTGAATTTCTTTTTCACTATGCGTGTTTCCTTTAGTGCCAACAACAGGGTTGCTGTCTTCATTGCCGTTAAATGTTCCAACACCTTCAACATTAAAACTATAATTATCATAGTTTCCTATGCTACCAGCACCTGCATTAAACAATGCCATTCTTACAGTATCTGCAGAGGAAATAGGCACATAGGTAACTAATTTTTTAATGCTGCTTGTCTGTGGGATTAAAATTTGTCTGTTTATTAATCCTAATTTTTCACACATCATAGCATTTACACCATTAAAGCTATTGTCTAAAGCTGTATGTATGGCGTAAATAGCAATATCGTTTTTAATAGCTTTTAAAATAGTGCGCTCTACATAGTTTTTGCCGGTTAAGCTTTTTAAACCCTTAAAAATAATAGGGTGAAAGCTTACTATAAGATTGCATTTATTTTTAATTGCCTCATCTACTACAGCTTCTAGAGTATCTAAAGTTACAAGTACACCAGTAACTTTTGTTTGTTTTTGGCCCACAAGAAGTCCTACGTTATCAAAATCTTCTGCGGTTGCTAACGGTGCTAACTCTTCTAAATGAGAGATGACGTCTTTTACAGTCATGAAATTCCTTTTCACAAATATAAAAATTATACTTTCGTAGTCTATGAAACTGTTACGAAACCTACTTTATCCTTTTGCTTTGCTTTATGGCGGTGTTGTTTGGATTAGAAATAAGTGTTTTGATTGGGGCATTTTAAAATCGCAATCATTTAGCATACCTGTAATTTGCGTAGGTAATCTTAATGTTGGCGGCACAGGAAAAACACCAATGATTGAGTATCTTATAAGGTTATTTAAGGACTATTACAACGTTGCTACTTTAAGTAGAGGTTATAAACGAAGAACTAGTGGCTTTAAAGAAGTTTTGGTTACAGATACGGCAGAAAATGTAGGAGATGAACCACTGCAATTTAAACGAAAATACAAGACTATTAAGGTTGCAGTAGATGAAAAAAGAGTAAACGGTATTACCGAACTTTTAAAACTGAAGGCTGCTCCAAATTTAATTTTACTAGATGATGCTTTTCAGCATCGGTATGTAAAAGCAGGTTTTAATATTATGCTTACGTCTTATAATGATCTTTTTATAGATGATATTATGCTGCCTACAGGTAATTTAAGAGAACCTAAAAGTGGTGCGGGTAGAGCAGATTGTATAGTGGTAACCAAATGTCCTGAACATTTATCTGTAACAGAAAGAACAACACTTACCAATAGGTTGCAGGTGCGCAAAGATCAGCCTGTTTACTTTTCTTTTATTGCATATAGTGATAAAATATATAATGCTGTTGAAGAGCGCTATTTAAAAGCCTTAAATGCAGATACATTTACTTTGGTAACAGGAATTGCAAATCCGTCACCATTAGTAAATTTCTTAGAAACAAACGGTTTAAAATTTAATCATATCAACTTTCCAGACCATCACAATTTTAGTAGTACAGATATTGAAAGTTTGAAGCAAAAAGGATTAATTCTTACTACAGAAAAGGATTATGTGAGATTATCTAAGGATTTAGAGGCTTCAGATTTATTTTATCTGCCTATAGAAACTAAATTTTTTAATGAAGAGCATTTTAATGCTAAGTTAGCGGCTTATCTTCAGTGTTAAGCGCAAGTTTAATAGTTTCAAAAAACTCTTCTTGTTTAAATGGCTTAGGGATTATAGCAGAAAATCCATTATCATAAAACGCCTTGCCATCATCTTCCAGAGTAACTGCGGTAAGTGCAATTATTGGAAGAGTAGAGTTAAATTCACGAATTTGTTTTGTGGCTTCAATACCGCCAATTCCAGGCATATGTATGTCCATTAAAACCAAATCGAACTCCAGTTCGTTACAAACAGCAACTGCTTTTTCTCCATTATCTGCAACCACACAAGTAGCACCATTTTTCTCGAGGATTTTACGTGTGATCATTTGGTTAATCTTATTATCTTCAACAACAAGAATATGTCTGTTATCTAGTTTTAAAGACTCAATTTTAGTTGGGCTATCTTCAATGGTCTTGCTGGCAGAAATTGCTTCAGAATCTTTAAGATTTTCTTGTCCATCGCTTGGCATGGTAAGTTTTTTAATATCTTCTAAAGGGATGATTTCTGGCGTACCTTCTTGTATTTCAGGAATTTCAAAAACAATATCAAAATAAAATTTAGAGCCTTTACCAATTTCACTTTCTAGTTTTATGCTGCTTCCCATAAGCTTGAGAATTTGTTTTGTGATAGACAGACCAAGTCCTGTTCCTCCAAACTCTCTATTAATATCCAATGAGCCTTGAGAGAAGTTCTCAAAGATTAATTCTTGTTGTTCTTTTGAAATACCTAAACCATTATCTTCTATTTCAATTCTTAAATTAGTAGCCTCTGAGGACTCAGAATTCTTGATAACGCGAACCCAAATATCACCATTCTTGGTAAATTTAATAGCATTACCTATAAGGTTTATAAGTACTTGAGACAGCTTGATTGAGTCGCCATTTAAAAGGTTTGGAATCTGATCATCAAACTCAAAATGAACATTTACATTGCTCTTATTGGCAGAGTAGTTTAATGCTGTAATTACTTCTAAGATTCTTTTCTTAAGATTAAATTTATCGACGCGTAAGCCAGCTTTATTAGCTTCTAATTTGTTTAGGTCCAGTATGTTATTGATTAAAGATAGCAAATAATCTCCTGAAAATTTAAGCGAATTTAAGTGTTGCTTTTGCTCTTTTGTTGGGTTTTCGCCCAACAATAAATTTGTTAAACCTGTAACTGCATACAGTGGCGTTCTAAGCTCATGCGTAATGGTAGATAAGAATTGTGCTTTTGCGCGTGTTGCTTTTTCAGCTTTCTCCTTAGCTTCCTTTAGTTCGTCTCTTTGTTTTAAAAGTAATACATTGGCCTTGTCTCGTATTTTATTATTCTTGTAAAGTGAAAGTGTTAGTAAGGAGAGAATTGTAATAAAGGCAATACTTAATAATGTAATTAGTGTAATTAGTTTTATGTCTTTTTCTTGCTGTAAGTTAACCTCAGAAAGGTTGGTAATTACTTCATCTTTTTCTTCTAATTTTCTTAGGGCTTCCTCATCTAAACTTATGTTTTTGGAGCTTAGGCTTAGTTCCTTATTAATTTCATTACTTATGGTAAGGTATCTTACAGCTTTTTTGTCGTCATTTAACTGAGAGGAAACTTGACTAAGGAGCAACGCTGTATCTGCTTGTAAATTTTTGAACTTGTAACGCTTTGAAATCTCAAAACTACGTTGTACGTTTTTCTCTGCAAATTCATAATTAAAATTAGCAAAATGAGATTTCCCTATAAGGTAAAGTGCGTGTGCATAAGGGTACTTGTCTGGAGAATCACTTAAATCTTCAATAGCCAGATTTATAACCTCTATTGCAGTTATATAATCACCTTCTTCATAGGCAATTCTTCCTTTTTCTTTAAGGACATACGCTTTGTTTAAAGGGAGTTGTTCTTCTTCGAAAATACTCTCGGCAAGATCTAGATAATCTTTTGCTCTGCTATACTTTCCTTGTAAGATAAAAAGCTGTGCATACTCTCTGTAAGCTATACCTAAATACTCTTTGTTTTTAAGATCTCTGTACTCCTGTATTGCTCTAAGCATATTAACCTCTGCAGCAGCATAATCTTTTTGGATGCTATATAGTTTGGCTACAGCTACACTAGTATTGGCTATGAGAAAACTGTCATTAAGTCCTTTGGAAAGGTATAGCGCTTCTTGAAGGTTGTTTTGAGCTTCTTGTACACTTTGGTTTTTAGACCTATTCACCAATGTATTTATCTTAATCTTGATAGTCTCCTCATTAGTTAGCAACTTTTTAGTTTGGCTAAACGAATGGGAGAAAGTAAGAAGTAAGAGTAAAATTAGGGTGTAAAGGTGCTTCATCGTTATAAATATAATTTATTTCGATGAAATGCAATAGATTAAGTCAATTATTCGATTGGAATAGCCACGTTCATTATCGTACCAACCTATTAGTTTTACAAGTGTGCCGTCTATAACAGATGTCATTTGCGCATCGAACGTACAAGAATAAGGAAGACCAATA